>Ga0123342_1008549_pt1 | contig 12787 bp, 7 predicted proteins | sample Turbeawhitnodule_FD_89960 | JGI IMG/M metagenome (GOLD analysis project Ga0123342, IMG submission 89960) | Root nodule microbial communities of legume samples collected from Mexico - Turtle bean Mexico white nodule | ecosystem: Host-associated > Plants > Roots > Nodule | place: Mexico: Nepantla...
AACATGGCTACGTTAGTTTCTTTTCATTACTTGAAATAATAAGTTTGTTTAGGCCCAATGACTCTACAAATTCATAAAACATCATCTATTTAAGTGATGAAGAACATGAATAAAAACATAACGATTTTACCCTCATTATAAGTATTCTAGTGAATTATTGTATGCCATATTTTTGGTATCACTATAGTATAGGGTCATTCTCTCTTTAGACTAGGATTCACTACATGGTAAATAAATTCTGATTAAGAATTATTTAGTTCTAAATTAATTTCAACGGTGAAAACACTCATCTCACCTTTTAATTTTCTTTTTCTGTTGTAGAAATCCTTAAGAATAAGGTTTCCTAGACAAACAGAATCTTGATCAAGTTAACAAAAGATTTAAGCATTAAATATTTACCCTCTTGCTCAATGTGTGTTTTGCTGTGAAGTTGATTGGAATTGGTATCTTGATGTGCTTCCTGATTTTGTCCTGTTTCAGTTGAATCTTTGCCAAAGAGTGCGATGCTGAATAAGTCATCCAAATATTTTTTGATCGATTCTGGTCCCTCGTCTTGTATATGTCTAGGAACTACCAGCTTTTGTTCTTCCGCAGACTCTTTGGGCTCTTTATTAGCTGATTTATCTGCATCCATATTATTTTAATAATAATAATACATTTATTGAAAGAATGGGATTATTTTAATAAAATCATTTAATAAGTGACCTTTTTATTATTCTACTTAAAAGGTTAAACTATTTGAGAAAATAAATTATAAAATTAGAAAAATAATTATGCTATAATAAAATTATACTTCCATTCAATTAAATATTTTTTATTGTGATAATAATTATTTTAAATAAAAGTTATATTGAATTTGCTTTACTCTCTAAGCAAGTATTTAATCTCTAATGCATAGAGACATAAAAACATTAAACCAAAAAAAAAATAGAAATAAAACTTAGACAAATAAGAACACCATATGGAATTTGCAAGCAAACAAAAAAAAATCGAGAATTACGCATTCACGTACCCTCGTCCTTAATCTGTGTATTGCTCTCTGCTTCGATGGCATAGGTATCTGGATATGTTTCCTTATTCTGCACCGTTTCTGCAGAATCACTGCCGAAAAGCGCGTTTTCGAATACGCTATCCAAATACTCTTTGATCGCGTCTTGTTCTTGTTTCTCTACTTGGCTTGGAACCGTGAATCCGTCGGAAAGTTTGGGTTCGCAGTTCTCGATTTCGTTCAACGATGTGGCGCACGCAGAAGTGATGAACAAGAGCGTCAAGGAGATGGAGATCGGAGAGGGTGAAATCGTTGACCGTGTCATGTTGATGAAGAAGTGTTGCAATTGATGAAGGAGACTGCGTTTGGCAGAGGAAAAGGTAAAGTCTATATACAATATTGTAAGCAGCAACTAGCAAGAAAATGGTTTTAAAGTGCACTATTCAACTGCTCCAATTAAAACTTATTTTAATCTTCATTCAACTGCTAAGATGAAGAAAATAGAAAATATAAAATCATGGATTCAGAATTAAAACAACACCGTGTAAATTAATCATATTTTTTCTATTTTATATTTTATATATTATTGTCATTAAATTCTTTTAAGAAATAAGTGATGATATGTGATGAGGACCTAGGAGAGAGTGTGCCTACTGACCAGGTTCAACCTCTGAGGAGGAAGACTAGGAGCATGCCTCAAGACATAGGGCTAGGACCAGATTCTCCAACCACTACCTCAGTACCTAGTTTGCCCCAGAGGAGTAGAACACAGGCTTTGGGAGTTGAGCATCAGTGAGTTTCATTATTTTTAATTTCAGTAGAATAGGTGTCATTTAGCATAAAAGGAGGGGGTGAGCTATCACTTTGGGCTTGTTTTGACCTACCTTCTAGAATGTAAGATGATGGTGCGGCATTGACCAAGGTCAATATCCTAGTCGCACCATATTTCTTCTTTCCCCATCATACCCCTCTTCCTTGTTTTCCAAGGCTCCTTCACTTATAAATAGGAGGTCTCCCTCATTGTATTTTCATGTTGAAATTTGAGAAGTAAAGAAACTTTGCACAATTTGTGAGAGCTTATAGTGAGGCTTGTTTCCTCTTTACATAGTCTTATCTTGAAGAGTGTGAGGCTCTCAAGTGGCGGCCTTTCCACTCATCTTGGTGGCCTCCACACCCCAAGTGGCGTGATCATCCTCACCATCCCTTCCCTAAGTTTCTTCTTCCATTTTTCCATTCCATTTATGCTCTTCATTTTCATATTTGTTCTTAAATTGTGTTCTTGGGTTTTGGCTCATTTATTGAGTATGGATCATCATTTGGTTTGGCAATGACCACCATTGATGCTTACCATGTTCCCATTTCATTTCTACAATTGCATTCCATATTCACTATATCTTGTTTTTCCATCTTTGCCTTTGTGAAGTGAACCTTCACACTTAACCATTTGGTTAGGTTCGTGTCCAGTGTGAATCTTCCTTAGGTCCTCACCATTAATTGCTAAAATCTCAATCTTAAGTAAAGTGTCACATCTAAAAATGGCTAAATCTAAAATCAACTCAAATCAATATGTTGACAATCTTGCATCAGATTTGAAAAAATAAATTTTTGCTAAAATGTGGACTCCACATGAAGAGATAGAGCAATTTTGAAATAAATAAAGTTTGACACTTAAGTAGTAAAAATAACATGAATGATACATTGACAACCTACCCCAATATAAAACATGTGATTCATGAAATGAAGAAAGGGTATTTTTGTCACTCACGCTAAGTAGGAATTGTCGCCAAGTCGGTAGCACGAATGTTGTAAGTCCTCATATTTGGTAGGAATCATCGCCAAGTTCTTTCACTTGGTAGGAATCGTCACTAGGTCCTCATGCTTGGTAGGGATTGTCGCCAAGTTTATGTGCTAGGTAGGAATTGTCGTCAACTCTATGCACTTGGTAGGTATTGTCGTAAATTCTATGTTTGGTATGAGTCATCGCTAAGTTTATGCGTTTGGCAATAAAGAAAGGGGCGACATCGAGACTCTTTAGCCTCTAGACTTAAAGAACAAGGCTGAGAGACTATGTAGCATCACAATCCAAACATGATCTCCATAGGCTTAACTTATAACGTTTTTACTAGGTTGATAGCCTAGCTATACAATTGCGTGATCGGTTTACCCCTTCTTTTAACCTATGGACTCAAAGCTTGAAACTTTGGGATGTGTAATGTTATGTCATTAACCCAATTGACTTAGATTCGTTCTTAATAATATTTTTGGTAGGTCGTTGGTCAACCCTAAAGATAAGATAAGACTATTAAATCTATTTAATAGGTGAATCTCGTTATTACCACTAAGTCATTTAAAACTATTTTTAATTCGAACCTTGATATTAAACATATATACTTAGTAATGAATGCAATGAATAGAAACTAAAAACATGAACATGTGGGTACTAAAAACATGAACATGTGGGTGATAATAAAGAAACAGAAATGAACAAAAAAGGAATGGGCTTACTACTCTTAGGATCTTCATCCTTCATTTCTAGAACAAAACCAAATGAATGAAATATCATTAATCAATTGTATCATTTTGTTTAATCCACCTTTAATCTCAAACAGATGAAACCATGGTATTTCATATAATAAGCAGTTGATTATGCCAATCAAAATGCAGTATTGTTAGACGCAATGAATTGTGTGAATTAAGTATTAAACTCCATTGTCACAAACTTCAGTAAGCCAGGGCTTATCCAGAATAAAAATCATTAAAATGGATAAAACATAATCTGCAATATTATAGCCTCAAACTAATCCCCTGCCCCTTACCTTTGATGGTGATCTGAATTTTATCTGTATTTTTGGCTTAATTAAGATTCACAGGAGAAGAACAGTTTACGATGAAGCAGAAGAACTCTGCTAAGCCTCTCCAATAAAAGTTACCAGTTTGACAAGTACTAATTCAGCTAAGTGAAATGTTTGATTAATTACAACGCAAAGCCGAAAGACGTTTATAATATAGAGAGCAGGTACAAGAGTTTTCTTTTCTTAAGAGGATGAGAAGGTGTCAATGATGGTTGTGTGGAGTGGGTCACTCAAGTGGGTAGCCCAGTTGTTGAGTGGGCCCTTGCCAGTGGCAGCAGCTTGGACTGCAAAGCCCAAGAAGCCCACCATGGCAAGACGTGCGTGCTTGATCTCTGCCAATTGAAGAGTGGCTTTCTTCTCTGGGTCTGAGGCCAAACCAAGAGGGTCGAAGTAGCTGCCACCAGGGTACAACCTCTTTTCTGGGTCAAGCTCTGCGTTCCTCTGGAACTCAATGAACCCAATTACCAGAACCTCGATCCAGATCAATGTGGTGATTGAGAATGGAAGTGGTTGCCCAAGGTACGATGATCCTTCTACTAGCTCCACCTTAAACCATGCAAAACACATTCTAAATTCTTCAATATCATTCTCTCATGCTACTTCTTGTAATATTTTTTCTAAAGAACTAAACAAAATTATCCCTGTTAACTATAGGAAAACTTCTGTCAACAAAGGTTTTAGTTCTAGATACAATTAGGTCTTGTGATCTATTATAAATTAATTTTAGCAAGATCACTTAATTTCTATTTTTTATTTTCATACTGAAGGATGTGAAGAATTTTCAAGCAAAGATCATCTAAAACTGCAATGGAAGGAAATGTTTGTTTGATAATCTGGAGAAGAAGCAAGGGCAGAGAAGCGTACCTTGCCGGCGTCCTGCCATGTGACACCGGTGAGCCACTCGACGGTGAGGGCTCCGAGGGTGGCGAGCATGGCCCAGCGTCCGTGGATGAGCTCGCACTCGCGGAACCTCTGGAGGCCGAAGACCTCGCTGTAGGGCTGGAAGGGAGTGGACTTCACGTCTGCAACCTCGGTTCTGGTGCCGATGATGAGCCCGGCCTCATTCTTCGCCAGGTTCTGGTCCAGCGAGTCCAGCTCAAACTGCAAATACTCCGCGGGCTTTCCGAGCCCAAACGGGTCGAACCCGTAGTCCCCGATAAGGCTCCCGTCAAGCCATTCTGGTGACTTCGCGCCGGGGTACCACAACGGCCTCTCGGTGCCCGAGCCCTTCGACACCTTCTTGGGCGCGGCCTTCTTCTTCGGCCCGAACCCGAATCGGGCCTGGACCCGCCCCGACCCAGAATGCGCTTCCAGGAGGCGCGTCCCCATGAAGGAGGACGTGGCCGCTGCTGTTGCCGTTGCGGTGGCCATGAGTTGGTGCTAACTTGCGCTGTGGGGGGGAGAGAGTTGTGCTTGGTAGAGTAGTTAGTGGTTGGTGTGAGAGAGAGAGGGATGGGAGATATATTTGACGAGAGGTGGGAGATTGGATAATCCGCGAGTGGGGATTTTCAAGCGTTGGATCTTCGAGAGTATCCATCTAACGATGGAAATCAGGGTTCACTTATCGTTATGTTTATCTGAATGTGATGACGTGGACTCTGTTTGTGGACCCCTCGGCTTCCTGTTTCTGATTTCTATTCCTGGGAATTTGTGGTGCTGGTTCCATGCTTCAGTGGCTTCCACACAAAAAATCTAGTGGCTTTTTCTGTTTTGGCTTTATTCCTTCGTTAATCTATTTGGTGTTTAGAAATTGTTTTGAAAAAAAGGTAGCTATTAGATTTACCTGGGTGCAGCATTGATAGTAGTAATATCCTTAAAAATAACTGAAAATATGATAATAGTTGGTTGTATATATTTCTTTGAAAGAATTATAATAATCCTTATATATTATTTAGTGAGGTTGATACTTTGACATAATAATTGAGTAATTGAGTAGAAGAATAAAAATATATTGAAATAACTTTATATTTTTTTTTATTGCTAATGTGATGTTTATTCGAGTTTACTATTTTTTATGATCAAATCTGGTGAATTTCTTGTATTTATGTTATTTAGAATTATAAATTATCATAATCAATTACTTTTTATTAAGATGGAATAGTTCAAACCAAATACTCAACTACATTCCTAATAGTTGACATACTTAGTTGATTTGATAGAGTTCAAATACATGAACTTGCTTTCCAAACTCATTCGAGCTTCATGAGCATCATTGGTTGTTCCTCACCATTAAGCATTAAATATACTATCAAACCAATAGAACTTGAATTTCACAGAAAACATCCATTCATAAATAACAATAATCCAAGAAATATCATATTGTTTTTCAATTCCAATAAGATAAATTTAGCAATTCATGGTAAATCTTATAGTGAAGCACAAGGATGAGAAGCTAAGAATAACAAACATGGGTTCCTGAATGTTGTTGGTCAGCAGCTTACACTTTAACCTTTACCTTAACATTTGTCTTTATTTCAGCCTCTGGGCTCAGGTCTTATTCCTTTATATGTATCTATGTTTCGTCCTTCATTTAAGCCTCTAAATGAAGTTCTAGGACCTCTCTATTTCTAGAGTTTAGCGAGGAGCTCTAGCAGATTCAACTTCCATTCAGCGGAAAGCCAATCAGATAGGCTTTCTTCATTCTGAAGCAACCTTTTGGCTTCAAGCCCTTTTTCTGGGTTTCAGCAAATTTTGAGGTTTCTTAGTTTTGCAGAGATTCGCTTCAAGCCTGGCCTAATGAAATACTTTCTTAAGCATGAAGAAATATTTGGGTTTTGATTTTCTCCAAGTCAAATCTTAATAAATCTAAACTTTCCCTTAACCCCTGAAGAAACCTTTTTGGCTCACGTAAGCTTCAAGTCTCTCTAAGTTAAATTGGGATTTCTTAACCTTGAAGAAACCCTTTTTAGCTACAAGCCAAGCCTAAGCCAATTTGGGTTTTCTTAATTTGAAGAAACCTTTTTGGCTCCAATCCAAGCCCAAACCAATTTGTTCTTTCTTAATCATGAAGGGTTCTTTTTGCTCAGAGCCTCCTAAATTTGCTCAATCTCCAAAACTCTATTAATCTGATCTATTTCTAGCCTGAATCCGCACATCTCATATCTTAGCGCCCAATGTTCTTAGGGTATTCATTTCTTTGCTCTCTGAAACCAATTCGCTTAGCTTATGATACATGCCCTGAGCGGATTGGTCAATTTTTCTAATCCTTTGTTTATTTTTGTTGTTTCCTTCTAATTTTCGCTTATCTTCATCTTCTTTAGGATCAATCATAAATTTGAGGGAAAATATATTATTTTTGTGATAATTTTCATGTAAAACATTCATTATGCATACTGTATCGGTCAGTACCGGACAAGCTAGTCTCGGTTTTGGTAATCGACCGAGTCAAAGAACACCTCAATATACACAAAAAATGACAAGAACGACAGTTACAAAAGAACTTAATAAGTCGCGTTCATATCCCGGAATATGCAGAAAACATCTCCGACAAATCAACTAAATATTGATTAACTGAAAGATGGTACAAATATTCTTCGGATATTCCAACATACCTATATACTAATATATCTCCCTACAAATCAAGGATCACGATGCACATCAATGAATAACTGATATTCAGCCCAACACAACAAGGGTCCATAACCAACACTATAAAAACACCCTCTACAGAGGTGTAAGGTACGCTTTAATCAGTTTACAAATATACATCTCTACACAGATTACGTACTTGATCGGCGGAGCACCTTTTTCAGGTTAACCCTGACCGAGCACCAACATTTGAGGAAGGAGATTCAAATGAAGGAACGAGGAGATTACTTACATGTCAGCAATTGTACAACCAATCCAGGTACTATCTAGGCCCTCTTTGACTCGGTCGATCGGTTACCAAGGACGATATGAAATTTAGGAAGATTTGACACTTATCAACACTATGTTTGTTTTTTAATTTACTTGAGTTTAGGCTCCATTCAACCCTATTTTGGAGCCAATTGCACCTTCAAGGCTCAAGGACGTTGATGAGGCAATGACTAAACTTAACGAGGTTGAGGTATGCGTAACTCAATTTTGCAAAGAAAGGGACAAAACTGCTAAGAGAGAAGCATAGTTAAGGTGGAAAATGTCGAGCTTGGCACGGCTAATATAGAGGGCTATGGTGCCGAGTTCAGAAGGCGATGCATTAATCCCTACACTTTGCGAAAATTAAATATTTATTTATTTAATGTAAAAAAGGATGTCGTCAACTTTTTTTTTTCAATTCTATTACATTTTAATTCGATGTCATTTACATTTTCTGCACTAATCTATTTTACGTTTTCTGTCATTTATGTTTTCCAGTAATTTACATTTCTAGTCATTTACATTTTCTACCATTTATGATTCTCACAATTTAAGTTTTCTGTCATTTACGTTCTCTGCAATTTATGTTATTGTTTTTCTTCACTTTCCTGTCAGATGATCTGTTAAGTGGTTCCTCTCAAATTGTTTGATAGTTAAGTGAAGTACATTTATGAAGTTCATAATCTTTCATTGAAATTTGTTTCATTTTCTATTAAGCAACCATCATACGAATAACAAGCGATTGTATGGTAAACGTTATGACAATTGGGTCTTACCAATTTTGTTCTTCACTTCTATTTTCATTTACATTGCCTTTTATTTACACGTCTTTACCTGCATATCCTTTATTTTTCCGTCTGCATAGTTAGGTTCACTAGAGAGTCTATCAGACGATCGTCTGCAACGGTGTAGTGTTAGATTTACTACATTTTTCATTTGGTTATAGTTTTGTGTAAATCTAAGTTTTGTGTAAATCTAAGATTGTATACAATGAGTTATGTGCATGTAATGTTGTCTTTGGATTCAACCTATGTTGCCATCATGACCAATTGATTTCCTTGGAATTTTGAGATGAATGGCAGAAGCAAATGGATGGAACAGACAAGGATGGCTCCAATGGAGCTATGTTGGGCCATATCACTTAGAGAGGTGAAGGAGAAGACCAAAGGTGTCTAACCTAAAGAGGTTTAGACAAGAGAGTGCAAAAGCTAGCAACTTGGTACCATAACACTCATAAAATTGATCTTAGTAATTCTTGAGCCAAGCAACTCAATTTATAGAAGAGAGGGCTAAACATTTTGGAGCCAAAATTTGAAAATTCAAAATAATACTCTCCAATGAGAAGGTGCCATGTGGAGTCATGCTTTCCATGTTTAGCTCACACCTTCGATGTTAAATCCTCTCCACTCCTAGGCTTCCATGTGGACGTCCATGTGCTCCATGCCAAAGTAATTTCCGTCCTCCAATATACCCTAGACGTTTTAGGGTTACATTGGGCTCAAAGAAGACCAATTGTTACCCTAACTAATCACTTTTAATCATAACTAGACGTATTTTACTATTGACACAAATAAAAGCCCAAAAACCTGTTACTTGGCCCAAATATTTGGTCCAATTATTTTATGCTACTAGGCCCAATACATGGCCCATGAAATCCTAAACAACTTTATACAATTTATTTAAGCTAAAGCTTGGCTCCAAAATAATGTTGACTAGTCAGCAAAAGCTCAGTATTCTTGTGTTCTTTTGACCAAAACTCTAGTTTATATTTTGATGACTTGGAGGTCTTCTTGGATATGTTTTTACATTCCTTCACCCTAGAGTTCTCTTAATTGGGCTTACAAAAATAAACAAAAGCTCAATTAGACCCATATGTGCAAATAAATACATAAACAACCTCTAGATCTTCCTTCTCATTATTATGTGGCTGTGTGTGGTTGGGGGCTCTGCCATCATCAGGTTAGGGAGACTTAGTTTTATTTTCAGGATTGAACACAACTAAAACAATATGCTTCATGATCCACTGCAAAAGGTTCTTCGATGCTCAAGTAAGTGAAAACTTAGAAATAAAAGTGATAAAATAAGTAAAAGATATTGAAGTTGAGATGAATACTCTGTGTGGTGGTATTTATAGACTTTTGGATTTATGAAAATATCTTAGTAACTAATATCCATTATCGGATATCAAGCGACAACGAAAGTTTAATTACTTCCAGTACATATGTGTTATGCAGATTTTGCTTATAGTTAATTTCCACTATTTCAGTAAGTATTTCTACTCAGTATTTTTCGATATTGGATAGTAAATATATTAACATAATAATATCGTGTATGAGATTAATTTTTCATATTTAGTGCAAATGAATTTAAAAAATTGAGTTCTAACAACAAAGTTGAAGGTAAATTTTATTTAAAGTGTAAAATAAGGTCATAACCATGCATTTGTGAAAGAATTTGGTAGCTGGTACAAGTGCTCTTCCTTTATTTATTTCATGATAGATTAGTATTGATTTGGAATGTCATCATCTCAAAAAATATTTTAAATTATCACTTGCGCAATCAGTGGTTGCTTTAGTTTAGTGCGAAAGTATTTGTTAACATAGTGGTCAATAAGAAGCTATTACGCTTCCAAAAGATGCTTGGTTGTAGTTGATTACTACTTGTTGTTAAATTTAAATTTTTTATGGTCAATCATTTTGACATGTATGGATTAAGAAATTATTACTAGTTGAACAAATGAGCCACCACTTGTACACATAGTGTCGAAAGTTATTTCTTTATTTTATTTTTCAAATATATTTAATCTTAATTTTTATTATGAACTTGACTAACTTTTATTCTTGAGGAATATAATAAAACAAGATAATTATTATATTAAATTTATTTATTACAAAAATCATAGACAATACCTACCAACTTTATTCCGTAGGTAAGCTGAAATCTTTTTTTTAATTTTTTTTATTATTTTTTTTATTTACGATTATTATTTACGATTATTATTTATAAATATTAGTTATGACTATTATTTATAATTATTCATATTATACTAATATTATTAATATTACCATAAAATTAATATTATAAAATATTATTAAAATTATATTAATAATAATAAAAAATATTATTATTAATAATGTTAATAAAAATATTTATATTAATAATAATATTTGAATTTACTTACGGTTATATCTATTTATCTCTAATTTAATTTTTTTTTCTTTATGTAATTAGTTCTATTTTTAGAGTTTATATATTGGAATGAGTTTCAATTTTGAGAGTTAATGATCCCTAATTCTCAATTACAACCTAACTAAATTTAACAACTTTCTTTTTTCAAACACTATTGATCATCTAGAGCCAGTTATTGTTATTGTTGTCTGTCTAATGCCTATTTTCAACGAAAGATTGACCTTCTAGAGCATATTTCTACATTTTTTCATCATTTTAGCTCTTGGTTTCTCAATCTCCCTTCTTTGGCAACTTCTTCTACTTTTCTTAGGTCAATTCCAACTCCAAATTACCTCTTCAAATGGTCAAAACACTACATTAGATAATTAAGGCAAAATAAAAGCTACAAGAAATTATCTTTAAGACATTTTTGTAAAAACTCTATTTTTTGGAGCAAATACAAATTTATTCTAAAAGCATAAAATAAGAACAAAAGAGACCTCAAGGAAATGCAATAGTCTAGAAAAATACTGAAAACTTAGAGTTATCACATTCCCACACTTATAAACAAGAAACTAGTTGGACAAAATAAGACGAAACTAAACAAGAAAATTTTTATATTTTTCATAAAATTGTACAAACTGATGTGGACAAAAAGACAAAAATTTCATCAACAGAAGTTTCAAAGAATCAAACCAATCAAGACGTTTTTCGCACACCAAATTTAAGAAAAATTTAAATCAAATTAAACTATGAACCAAAACTTATAACCTAATCAGGGTATGTGTATCACTCATTCTCTCAAGTGTTTGGGTTATTTTTTCACTCAAAGAACATCATGGATATAACCATTAACATAAGCATTAACATGCACTTGAAAAACCTTTAATTTCCACTACTCAAAACATATGCAACTTAAGATCAAAAGGAATTCTATATGGCTTGTAATGTGGCAAGGGTAAAGCTAAGATAATCAAAAGGATTTTAGGCTTTACAACCTGAAAATATTTGAAGAACAATGGGGAACTAGGCTCAAAAAATAAGTAGGAAGCTACATTTTTTGCTCATAGACTATAATCCCTTCTTTTCACCTTCACTTTTTCTATTTTTCTTTCTTTTTTCTATATTTTTCAGACCACATATATTCTTCTTTCATATTCTAATTTATCATATTTTTCTCTTTTTTAGATCACTTTCCAAATCAACTTTTCATTACAACAAAATTTCACATAATTCCCAAGATGATTCCAAAGCTCGTTTTCAAGCACTATTGACCCTCTAGAGCCAACTATTGCTACTACTATTGACTGTCTATTGCCTGTCTCCAGCGAAAGGTTGACCTTCTAGAGTTCATTTTTGCAGTTCTTTATCATTTTAGTTCTTGATTTCCAAATCTCTCTTCCTCAACAGCTTCTTCCATGATTATTAGGTCAATTCCAACTCCAATTTAACTCTTTAAAAGGTCAAAACATTACATTAGACAATTCAGGAAAAATAGAAGCTACAAAAAGTCATGTTTAAGATGTTTTTTTGTAAAAAATCTATTTTTTTTTAGAAAATACAAATATAAAATAGAAAATAAGAAAAATATTAAAAAATAGAGAGTTATCAATTATCAAAACCTTCAAAGACGTGTTTATCCTCATAAGATCGTCTAGTAGGAAATGCAATAGTGATTAGACTGTCCAACAATAATTAGACCATCGAGTGTCTTAACAATGTATTCAACTACTATTGGTTCTCAACATCTAGCGCTACATTTTTTTTATTGATGTTAAGAGCATTTATTATTCATTTTTGTCTTAACCTTGCGTTATCCTGATGTTTTTTTTTTTTTTTTTTGAAAATTGGTTCAACAAAAAAATTTATTTTTTTTTTTTTTTCTTTTTGTGAGACTTAAATTTAATAAGAGATTATTTTTGAGAACTTGCAAGATAAAATC
>Ga0123342_1008550_pt1 | contig 12787 bp, 10 predicted proteins | sample Turbeawhitnodule_FD_89960 | JGI IMG/M metagenome (GOLD analysis project Ga0123342, IMG submission 89960) | Root nodule microbial communities of legume samples collected from Mexico - Turtle bean Mexico white nodule | ecosystem: Host-associated > Plants > Roots > Nodule | place: Mexico: Nepantla...
AATATATATATATATATATATATATATATATATATATATATATATATATATATATATAAGTTGGATAAATTATATAATATATGGCTCCAGCATTCCATTGGAATGGTATCTATCTGTCTACAATGTTGTGATTTGATTTATAAAGCATATTCTATACACACTTCTTATCTCCAAGATTTTTTTTTTCTTTTATCTTGGTAAATTCGAACCCACCATCATCAGTGTGTTCATATCTATATTATATGCATCATCTTCACTTATTTTATTACAATTTGGTTACCAAGGTCCATGATAACATTTATGTTTCTCAAAAACAAGTGAATCACTCACTTTTGTTCATGTGAAACTCTCCATAAAATCACACCAAAAGAAGAAAAATATGAAACAAAGGCAGAAGTAATCAATCATATTTAAAGTTTCTTTAGTTTCTAAGCAATTCAACAGAAGTTCTTTATAAAGTAACTAATAAAGTTTATGCATGCAGGTTTAACCGTCACAATTATACTAACTATGTGTCCAATCATTATCATTCATACAAATATATTTTTTTTTGGTGGATAAATACAACTGGTTTCACATCTTTTATTAGTAGTTAATTATACATTATTTTAGACACAAAGGGACAAAACTATACCTTCTTTTTTAAACATTTATTGGTGTTTTAGTTATCAGCCATTGAAAGTTTTGACCCTTTACAGTACATGCAATAATAATGTTAGATACATGCATACAAATAGAAGATAAAAACTTTTTCTCGCAATAATTATAGTTCGAAACTAAATAAATATAAGACAAGCATTATAATATTGAAACAGAATAGTATTAATAATTACAATACCTTTTTAAATTAAGAAAAATCAACAAATTGGTTCAAAGGGATATATCAAGTTTAATTTATGATTTTTAAAAAAATATAGTTTAATTATCCGATTTTAAACTGATTTAAATAAATTTTCCCAATTAAACATATCTCCACCTGATTCAATTCCGACAATAATTTATGAAAGAATTGCATCAGATTGTTGCTTTCGTTTTTTTCTGAATTTTGTAAAATTCACGTACTCGTTACATCTTATCTTGTCGTTGAGAGATTGAAAATGTTTTGTAAGATTTATGGGGAAATAACGGTAATTAGTTAATTCCTTAATGTAACTAGTTAAAAATATCTTTCCTATTAAGTTTAATCAACTCTAAAATTAAATTTTCAGAACAGATTTATGTTACATGTGAATTGTTTTTTCAGTACCTTGAGTTGTGCCTTTTTGGTTTTAGAAATTTTTTTATTTCTTAAAAATAAATATGTTTTTTATTATTCATCGTGTAAGTTTTTATTTCATTGCATATAACTTACTTATATTTATACTTATGATAAAAATAATACACAGAGACAACATAAAGTTTTTTATCATAATGATTTTTGTACTGTGTAATCTACTTGAGAAGAAAGTTGTCACGAAGATTTAGTGATAAACTAAAAATAAATATTTATGAGTGTTATTGAATCGATAATTTTCATGATTGGTGATGTAATTTGGAAAGAAAAGAAAAAAGAAAAAACACATTGGAATGACACCATTTAAGAATGTTGTTGTGAGCAACGGAAAAGGAAAGGTTGTAGTGTTGTATTGTAACAGAAAAAGAAACATTACGCGCGTAAAAGCCGCGAAGGATTGGGAAATCCGTCCGAGAACACCCCCCGAAGCTGTCAGCACTTTGGATTCGAAGGAGAAAGAGAGAGAGAAGAGAGAAAACAAAAACTTAGAGAAGAGGGAGAGAGAAAGAGAAGAAAATAATAAGAAAATCAAAGCTTAGAAACTTTGAGGGAGGGATTGATTAGAAAAGGATCATGGAGATTGTCATCTTCCAATGATCCCTACAACCCCACAAATTTTCTCGTTTGGATTTGGTGTCACAGCTTGATTCTCCATTGCTGCCATTCCAAACATCTCTTTCTTTCTCTCTCTCTCTCTCCGTGTCTATCTCTATCTCTTCTTTTTCTCTCTCCTCTCCTTCTCTCTTTCATCTGCATTGCCCCTTTCCACTGCAGAAGGAGGCTAATTGGAGGAAACCCAGGGAATTTCGGATTTTTAAGAGGATTTTGTTTCTGGGTCGGGACTTGAATTGGGTTTATGGGTTTTGTGAAGGAAAGAGTGCAGTTTTGGTGACACACGAGGTGGTGCTACCATGGCTGGGAACAGAAATTCAGAAATGGGGGATTCTCCTTCTAGCAATGTGGGTCACCAACAAAAGAGGGTCTATGAAGTTTGGAGGGGAGGCAACGTGAGATTCTATCTCAACTTCTGTTTTGAATTTGTTTTCATATCTCACAACTGGATTTTGATGATGATTAGATTGTGTTTGATCACAATTCAATCGTTGTTTGAATTGCTGTACTTGTTTGTCTATGCTTCAATTGTCTTTTGTTGATTTTTCTTTTTGATGAATAGATTGCTTGTTGGGTCATGATTCAATATTTTTTTAGTTTTTGGAACATAGCCCTTTTTCTGACTTGGGAAGAATGTTTCTTTCAACATGATGAATGTTGCTTTTGATCGAAAACTTCAATTGTATCGATGCTTGCTTGATCGCTTTAGAGGGTTTCTGGTAAATTAGGGACAAAAAGTTAATGCATGCAAATCGGGGATCAATCTTGCCTAATCGTTTTTATGTGAATGTGAATCGATGATTTTATTTATTTATTTTTATCGAAAAATGTGAATCTATGATGTTTTGATGATTTTAAGCTATTGATGTACCGGTGCCACTTCAATGAAAACACTTTTGTTTTGGTCAAAAATTTCATTTCAATAGATGAATTTTGACATGGATGTGGATTTTATAAGCTTGTATATGTCTTCCATCTGAAAGATTTTTACCTTGATGTTTTTGGGTTAAAAAATAATAGAATATTATTTAGGTGTAATTGGATGATATCGTGTAGCAATAACAAGCATGTTATACTTTACTAATTCTTCTTTGTTTGACTTTTTTCAGAAGTTTTTCTGTGGTGGGAGGATGATATTCGGTCCAGATGTAGCTTCCCTGTTTCTTACAACATTCCTAATTGCTGCACCTGCCATTACATTTTGTGTAAAAATATATCTTCAAATCAAGAACACTAGTGACCTTACTTCTGAATTTTGGTTTCCTGTGGTGGTTGTGGGTGCAGTTCTCACTGTTTTGGTAAATATCATTGGCAATTAATTCCTGGAGAGTTTACATATACTAGTCCTCATCTTATGCATCTTTCTATCATTTTCTCTTGTGCATCGTCTTTTTCCAGCTTCAGAATTGTAATCCAATTTTTCAATATGCATAGTTTATGCACATGGGGGTTATCTGATACGTAAGCAAGATATGATATTTAAGGATCCACTTATTTTCTGAACTTTAAGGTCATGTAAGTAGTTTGTGTCTGCTTTAAATAAGGGCAAAAGGAATATACGTCTAACTCCTTATCAGTGAGTCATAATAAAGGCTTTAATGCCATTTTGAGATTACGAGGAAAGAAGTAAAATAGAAAACATACAAGAGAGAAAAGAACATTCTGACTAATATTAATGTGTCAGTAAGTTATGTGGAAAACAATACACTGTTATAGTACAAGACCAGCTCAATTATACCCTTATCACGATTAATCTCCATAAATATAATGGCATCACCTTTTTTCATACTCATAATTGGTTTATCCTTCTTCCCCTGCGCATTTTTTTCTTTCATCATAGCTTATATGATCAGCATTCCTTTCTTATTTTGAATATAGAAGCTGATATGTCTAACAACTCATGCAGGATTTAATGTTCCTCCTCATGACTTCTGGGAGAGATCCTGGAATTGTCCCTAGAAATTTAAGACCTCCTGAATTTGACGATACATTTGATATACCTACCCCTTCCATGGAGTGGATTAATGGTACAACCCCTCATCTGAAACTACCTCGAACTAAAGATGTTGTTGTTAATGGTCAGGTAGTGAAAGTAAAGTTCTGTGATACATGCTTGCTTTATCGCCCTCCTCGAACTTCTCATTGTTCTATATGCAACAATTGTGTCGAGAGATTTGATCATCACTGTCCCTGGGTTGGTCAGTGCATTGGAACAGTAAGTCCACTATACTGTAACGAGTGAAGTTTCAAACTTTCAATGAGTTAATGTTACATATTTTTATCCAAATATTTTTTATGCTAATGGGATATCACTCAAAAGAATTATTGAATAAACTCGAAAGTATGCAATACTGATCTTCTGATCTATTTGATGACTACTACACAAGTGAGTGATGTTAGTATGTATCTACAAATGCCATGACATCTATTTTCTGCCATGTTACAAGTTTTTGTAAACAAACTCAGAATAGATCTAATCAATTAACACTCAGACCGCACAATTGAATGTGAATATTTGGATTATGTTATTTTCTTATCTGTGAGAAAAAATACGAAGACCTCTAGGTTCGAGTGCTATTCCTTTTTGAAAGTTTGTCTGATTAGAGTGATGATCACCTCAAGTGACATAATAATCAGATATTAGTTCATATAAAGCTTGAAAACTAGTTTTGCAATTTTATCTTGAAAACTAGTTTTACAATTTTATCTTGATCTTCTTAAAATCTTTTCCTTGAAAACCACAAATTTCTTCTACTATGTGTTTGGAGTTTTCTTGGTCGATCACATTTCCTCAAAAGCTGAGTAATTAAATTTCTCAAAGTAATACCAATGTAGAAATTGCAAACGTGTCTTCTTTTTGGAGAACCCTCTTCCTTGGCTTCATTTGTTAGAAACAGAAACATGATTTTTTGTTTTAGTTTTTTGGTACTGCCCAAATGTCTATTTCATTTCAGTTCTTGCACTAACAGTTCTCTGACATAATTGCAGCGTAACTATCGGTACTTCTTCATGTTCATTTTGACATCAACAACTTTGTGCCTATACGTCTTCGTGTTCACTTGTGTCAGTATTTCCGAAAGAAATGTTTGGAAGACAATATCACGTGATTATTTATCAGATTTTCTGATAATATACTGCTTTATAGCTGTTTGGTTTGTTGGTGGCCTCACAGCTTTCCATTTCTATCTCATTTGTACAAACCAGGTGACTATTTACTTCACAATATATGAAAAAGTTCTTAACCATTTCTTATTCAGTGGTTGCTAAATTTTTTAGCATCAAATCACTAACAGGAACATATTATTTAGCTGGATTTATTGAAGGGAAGTTGTTTGGTAAAAAAAAAAAAAACTAGAAGTTTAGGAATTTTATTTAATGTTTAAGGGACACACTGGTTTTGGTAGGATAAACTAGAAGTATACTGGATATGATTAAGAAGAATATGATATAGAAAAGGATGAAATAAATATAAGAACTGAAATGATTAGAGTTTTATGGTTTCATTTTCTAAGAGGAAGGCAGACGGAGAAAAGGGGAGACAATAACAGAAAACTAAGTGTTGTAGCTGAGTTTGAAATATATAGTTAGCTAAAAAGCTACTATATTTATCAAGTTTGACTTCATTTTTCGGCTATTCATAGAAACAATAATACGTTGGGCTTTGTGCTAGCTATGGATGATGAAGTATCATTGATGATATTGGGATATTTAGTTGACATCTATGGCAGCTTAATAAATCATACTAATAATTTGCAAGAGTAAGGTTGGCTTAAATCAAATTAAATAACAGATTGTGTACTTATTTTTTGTTTTCTCCGTTCCAGAAAAGGTAGGCATATAAATTTTTGGCCTCCAAACTTATACTATTTTTTCTACGGTCATGTTCATTCAAGCTTGAGGTTCTCCTCAGGTTTAACTTTATCATCGTGTTGAGTTTGGCCATTTTAATATAACTTCGTTTTCTTTCAGTGAATATTATACATTGCTTTTCAGGGTACTAAAATTATTTTACTTATATTTTCTTGTTCATGATAGCTTCTTTATCTTTGTATTTGAAAGTGACTCTGCTCATTAGAGTTGAGTTTAATTAGCAGCTTACTGGGACACTTGTCTGCAATGTTCTTTAGTGACTTGTTCACATGGCCATTATTTTGATCCATTGTTTGCTTGGATTTATATTGTTGTTTATTGGTTGAAGATTACATACACTTCTTTGCTTTTGTTGCCATGCAGACAACTTATGAGAACTTCAGATATCAATATGATAAAAAAGGGAATCCATTCAATAGGGGATCATGCAGAAATATAAATGAAACACTTTGCTCCAGTGCTCCTCCTTCGAAGAATGACTTCCGAGCATTTGTTGTGGAGGATGAACACATGATGGTCAGATCGCTGACTCCAAACATTGCAGATGGAATTTTGACCCCAAAGGAGAAAATTGACCTTGAAATGGGATCTATGCGTGCAGAAGATGGTCGTTTACCTATTCCTGAACTTCTGCGAAATTTTGATTTTGATAATTTTGATGATGACATGAAGTTTGCAGATGAGGGGCAGCTGTCTTATGATCCGTTCTACAGTGTCGAGGATGATGCAAAAGGCTCGTCACGAACATCCATTGCAACAGTTTTGAATTTCCAAAGCATAAGTGAAGAGGGAATGGAAGAGTATGTGCAAAGCTCCCATGCTGGAGGAAGAGTCGGAGAATCTACTCAAAGACACATTACTTCTGATGGAACCTATACAAATAAGGAAACTAATGGCCGGAATCACTCACAATAAGCCACTATGCCTGCTTTTTGTTTTAATGCATCGAGGTTGTCTTCTCACTCTTCATCCTTCTTTTCGGAAAATTTTGGGATGCTCCTGGATGAGATGTTCCTTAAGTTTGATCATTTTCAAAAGTGTATATTCTGACTTGAGATTAAGTAAAGTGGTTCTAAAACCATACTTAAATCTACTTAAAGTGCATTTTTTATGAAGAAGTTGTTCCAATTTAACCAATGATTTCAAGTTTGAGTCCTGAGCATGCAACTGTGCTAAATACTTTGAGGAGGGGTGGGGATTTTGCTGTCTGTAATGTTCCCACCTGATTCAAACAGGATTGTTTCCAATGAAGGATACTTGTGGTTTTGCAAAAAAAGAAAAAGCCATTTTAGTTTCAGTATTAAGATATTTCCTTCCTTGACTGGCCTTTATTTCAGGTTTGTTGCTGGTCCTCTCTTTGATTGCTTGTGCCTTCAAGTAGACACTGAGGGTAGTTTGGTTCCACAGTTACAGCAATTTGTGGTTTTTGTAAGAATTTTCAATGTGCTGACTCATGCAAGTTCATTGATGCTATTCATGCTGGAAATGGGGAGATTGAGCTTGCACTTCTCTCTCATTTTAGCATAAAAGTGTGGCAAGTGTTTGTTGTAAGCTGTAAATGCCACTTGCATTCAAAATAATGCAGAAAGATTGTCTGGCTAAGTTTATGATAGGTGCTCTGGGTGTGCCTATCTCTTCCACTCAATCCTCTGTCAAGATCTCTAGATTGGATGATTTTTTATTTACAACTAGAAATTTAGGATTTCTGTAAGTAGTGCCACTGGTTTCATTTTGTAACAAATTTTAAATGATGCCATCCTAAAACCTTTTTTTGAGGGAACCTCCAATCCAACTTAATTAAAATTAAATCCAGGATTAGAAAAGGGAAAACACAGTTCAGTTTGACCAGGTGGAAAATTATTTTGATTCATTACCCAACTCAACTCACTTCACAAATTGTTATACTTATATCACCTTATTTTAGTAAACACACAAAATACTTATTTTTGGCTTAGCCAACCTAATTTTTTATGAAATGTATTGTCAAACTCTTTTGGAAACTTTTCTTATTTATTAATTTTTAATAAAAATAACAAGGTTTTATAGGAATATCACTTATTTAATAAATTGATTTATGGTTTTGTACAAGTTTTAATTAATAGTAGAGTATGTAGTTACCACTCCTTCATAGAAGATGGAGAGTTAGAAGCAAGTAAAAGTTTACACTGCTATTGTGAGTATATTACTTTTCTAGATTTTCTTAAATTATATTTACATTTTTTAATTTCTTTTACCCCATTGCAATAATCTCTGTTATTACAACGCTTTTAAAACTTAAGATGGTGTATGTGTGATAAAGAAAAAGTAACAATATAATGTTTTTAAAATAAAGGGAATGTTTGTATAAAATTAATGAAACTATAACATGAGAAAACGTATATTGGTGCGGTTAGTCTTTTGCTTATTTAAACATATTTTATTTTAAAATGTGGTACTAACAAAACAAAAATTAAAAAAAGACAATCATATCTGAAAATCTTTTATATTTTCCCAAAGTTGTATATACTATTTTTTACCCAAAACGAAAAAAGGGGAATTTCTGTGGTCGAGCTTTTGTTTTACATTTTGTGGTTTTGTTCCATTGGCTGGGTTTTTGTGTGGTCTTTATTCCTGTTTGTAGGCTCTGTCCCTCAATAACTGCTATTGATGCTGTTTTTGCGCCCATAGAATAAAAAATCTGTGTTATCTAGATTAATCAGATGCAACATGCCACAATTTCTTGAACAAAAATTAAAATCAAAAAATCAATAAGCATAATCTAAAGCATTTTTTAAAGAATTATATTATTCACATAACACTATTCAGAGAGCACTATTACTTTTTTTCCTGTTTTTTCTTGCAAAATATTATCTTTTTCTCTCTTTTTCTGTGTAATTGTTTACATAAAGTTTATATTTAAATATAATTCCTCTTTTCACTTAATTAATAGTAACTATAATGTGAACAAGACTGAGTGAAAAGTTAAAAGAAGTATCCAATCTTAAAAAAGAAAGAAGCCACAGGTTGTGATCTACATGTAATCATCCCAACCAATCATAAAGCAAGAAGAAGCTCACACCACCTGCCACGTGTCAAGTTTCAATTAACCTTCAAAGATTTCATTGGATGAGATTCTATCACACCCCATCCAAGCTATAACTTCCTCACTTCTTGTCCTTCATGTTCCTTAGTTTTTGCAACCTCAAACACAAACCTCTGTAGCATCCTCCAGTAACCAAACATGGCTGCAGAGATGACTCTTGTGAAACCAATTTCCAATGTCACTCCCAAATTTGGCAGCCCCAGAATGGGTTCATACTCCAAATTCAGCACCATAAGAATGTCTGCCACTGCCACCCCACCACCATCCACCTCCACAAAGCCAAGCAAGAAGGCCAACAAGAATGTCATCAAGGAGAGCCTTCTAACTCCAAGGTTCTACACCACTGACTTCGATGAGATGGAAACCCTTTTCAACACTGAGATCAACAAGAACCTCAACCAGGAGGAGTTTGAGGCCTTGCTTCAGGAGTTTAAGACTGACTACAACCAGACCCATTTTGTGAGGAACAAGGAGTTCAAGGAAGCAGCTGACAAACTTGAAGGCCCCCTCAGACAGATCTTTGTGGAGTTCCTTGAGAGGTCCTGCACTGCTGAATTCTCTGGCTTCCTTCTCTACAAAGAGCTTGGAAGGAGGCTCAAGGTATCATTCCTTTCATCTTTTCCTTTTCATTCCTTCAGACCCTGATTCAACTTTCAAAGGAAAAATTAAACTAGAGTTTAATTATATACACCGTCAGAGAAAAGAAAAATCAAACCGTCTACTAGTTAATATAATTGATAGGGTAGTTATCTAAAAGCTGATAAACTTGGTATACATAACAGTTTGTAGTATGACAAATTTTACCACTTTATTCTGTCAACATTAATAGAACTGTTTTTTGGGGGATATTGAAAAGTATAGATAGTCATTGAGACAAATTTTGTTCTTTGCCAAAGTGTTGCAATTCTAAGTACTAGGATTATGTTCTTTCTGATGTTGATTGTTTGATGTAATTCTGCTACAGTTCATGTCTTTATAGTGAACTATCTCGGACAATGTTGTGCTTTATGCAATTTTGGTCTTTCATTCTTGACCTGATTTATTGCTTGGGATGTTTATGTTACAGAAAACCAACCCTGTGGTGGCTGAGATTTTCTCTCTGATGTCCAGGGATGAAGCCAGGCATGCTGGGTACGGCCACACCTTTGGCCTTTATCTCTTAATTGTTCTTTCATTTTCTATTTGATATTTTGTTTGTACTTTTGCATGACTTCATTTTTTATTCTGTGCAGGTTTTTGAACAAGGGTTTATCTGATTTCAATTTGGCTCTGGACTTGGGTTTCTTGACCAAAGCTAGAAAATACACATTTTTCAAGCCCAAATTTATCTTCTATGCTACATACTTGTCTGAGAAAATTGGGTACTGGAGATACATAACCATATACAGACATCTCAAGGCCAACCCCGAGTATCAATGTTATCCCATTTTCAAGTACTTTGAGAACTGGTGCCAGGATGAGAACAGGCATGGAGATTTTTTCTCTGCCCTTATGAAGGCACAGCCACAATTTCTAAACGATTGGAAGGCAAAGTTGTGGTCTCGCTTCTTCTGTCTCTCGGTATTTTTTCTCCTTTGCTTAATAGTTACTACTATTATTCCTTCCTTTAAGATTCTTATGATGAAACCTCAACAACAACTAGTGCCAAATGCTGCTAGCATAAGAATGTAATACAGACTACAGTTGGTATACAGAATCCTACAAACCTTAAATGATAATGCATATGGATAACAAGTTTGTCCAAGGTGCAAAATCTCATTCACATTCCTTATCATGAAACTGTGTCAGCGAAAAGTATCACATTTGCATGTGTTTTATTATAAGATTGTGGTCATTATCCTTCTTAACTGTGCTTAAAACTTAATTTTCAAATTTGTCTTGCAGGTTTATGTCACTATGTATCTCAATGATTGCCAACGTACGGATTTCTATGAAGGAATTGGACTTAACACAAAAGAATTTGACATGCATGTCATCATTGAGGTTAGCTTCTGGTTGCATATTTGCTATAATCACTATTGTTCTTGTTTTATCTTCCATTACTCTTTGGTACAACGACGACTTGTTTCTATTCAGTCCCAATATGAATTTAGTAACATGGTATGATAAAATGAAAATAATGGAGACTTGAGTTACCATTAAAAACACTATTACTAGTAAGAGTTGGTCAACAAAGAACAAATGATGAACTCATAAATTACAAGCAGTTACTCAAGCTTCATTTCTGAATTGTTTTTGCAGACAAACCGCACAACGGCTCGGATTTTCCCTGCTGTTCTTGATGTTGAAAACCCAGAATTCAAGAGGAAGTTGGACAGGATGGTGGAGATAAACCAGAAGATTCTTGCTATTGGTGAGAGTGATGACCTACAGTTGGTGAAGAACTTAAAGAGGATTCCACTGGTTGCTGCTTTGGTGTCTGAACTCTTGGCTGCATATTTAATGCCACCAATTGAATCAGGGTCTGTAGATTTGGCAGAGTTTGAACCACAACTTGTGTACTGAAGTTGTGTATAAATTGATTAAATTCCTCATGTCCTTCTGATCTCCATCAAAATGTTCATCTTCAGTGCTACTAGTATTGCTGCCAAAGTAAATTATGGTTGTATGAGACAATGAGGAAACGTTTACCATGATGAGGTCCTTTTTAGTTTTAATCATATTTTTCTCCAAACCCTTCCTTTTGTATCTCCATTTTGGCTTTTTAGAAGTTCATTAGGAATCTTAGCCTTATGAGGTACTTATCAGGAAACGATTTTTTCCTCACTCTTATGTTCAAATTGGATGGTCTTAATAGCAAACACTGATCCTATTTCCCTCAAACCCCATTCATCAACATGTTGCACTTTTAAGCTTTGTTTGGATTAGGGAGGGGATGTGTGAGGATTTGAGGGAGTGGATGTGTGAGGATGTGCGAGGAAAGTGTGAAGAAGGTGAGGGTGGATGTGTGAGGAAAGTTTATGAGAGTTTGAGTGATGAGATGGTTGTGAGAGAATTTTAATTTTTTTTTAAAGATGTGAAATGTTACTTTACAGATTTACCATAGCCTATTAAAAAAATTAATAATAAAATGAGTTGTTTTTGTTTAAAAATGAACAGCCTATTAAAAAAATTAATAATAAAATGAGTTGTTTTTGTTTAAAAATGAACAACTTTCCCATATTTCGTAGATTTAAAAATTATAAATAAAAAAAATATATGTTAAATATAAATATGTATAATATAAAATTTATAATTAGAAAAAAAATATGTATTCAACAAATTAAATAAAAACATAATTTAAAGTAATTTCTTTCAAATATTAAACATGTGATATAAAATTGAAAAATAAATCAAATCTTATATAAATAAACAAATATTATTTTTTAATATTAAAAACCCTGTAGTAATGAAAAATAAAAAATACTAAAAAAAATATAACGTAATTAACACTAGAAAAAAAATCATAAAAATTATAATAAATAAATTATAACTCATAAACATAATAACTATACATAGAAATATATTACTATAAACACAACAACAAATTAAATAAAAACATAACTTCAAATAATTTATTTAAATATTAAACATATACTATAAAATTAGAAAATAAATCACATTTTATATAAATAGAAAATTATTATTTTTTAATATTAAAAAACCTCACAATAAAGCAATCTAAAAAATACTATAGCAACAAAAATATAACTTAATTAACCACAGAAAAGAATTTCATAAAAAATTATAATAAAAAATAAGGATAAAATAAAATGAAAAATGTTTAGTACTGGTGATGTCCATGATCCAACCCAGATAATATTTTCAATGTTAATTAGATATAGTCTATTCTTTTCTTTAAACAAAACTAAATTCAACCACATTTAATAAAATATCTTATTAGAACTTGAAAAATAAGTATAACCTGATTTACTCTAATAACTAATATATAAATGGAAGATTTTATTTAA
>Ga0123342_1008551_pt1 | contig 12785 bp, 7 predicted proteins | sample Turbeawhitnodule_FD_89960 | JGI IMG/M metagenome (GOLD analysis project Ga0123342, IMG submission 89960) | Root nodule microbial communities of legume samples collected from Mexico - Turtle bean Mexico white nodule | ecosystem: Host-associated > Plants > Roots > Nodule | place: Mexico: Nepantla...
ATTTTGATTTGTTTTTATTTTCTTTCTTTATATCTTTTATCTTTATTTTGTTTTGATTTGTTTTATTTTCTTTCTTTATATCTTTTATCTTTATTTTGTTTTGATTTTCTTTCTTTTTATCTTTTATCTTTATTTTGTTTTGATTTGTTTTGATTTTTTTTTTTTCTTTTTTATTTTTTTCTTTTTTTTTTTTTTTTTTCATTTCAGGAGTTGGAATCGACAATTGAGTAGTTCTTTCGAGTTTTATGGGTAATTTGTTTGGGTTAATTTCTTTAATGAATTGTGTTTGAGTATAATGCATAAAGGGATTGTAAATTTGGCTTATTCTATTTCATTTTCATATGATCTTGAACTGAGTAAGGTTTTGTTTTTCTCTTTGGTGATTTTCATTTCCTTTTAACTCATAATAGTATATGATGAATAGCTTTTGTTCGTCTTACTTCACCCATTCGATGCTATGCCATTTCTTTTCCATTTTCCTATATTTATTATTCTTTATTTACAATTGAAGATTTGTTATGTTTAGGGGGAATTAGCTTTTGCGAATAATTTTTCTGTATTTCCTTAATTTCTGTTTTTTTTTACCAATTTTGACCCTAATTTGAGCTAAATTGTTTTCATTTTCATTTTCTTTTTATAGCTCACAATAACTTTTGTGAGTAGTTTTAGTTTGTCTTGTTTTGCCTTCATGCTCTATCATTTTCTTTTTTTCCCTTTACTTATAATATTCTTTTTATACCTCCTTATTCTGACAGTGAAGTTTTTCCCGAATCAAGTAGTTCTATTAGTTCTTGGAACACATATCTTATATCTTCACCAATTGTATAAAAAATGTTTTATACAAAATGATATTATATTGTATTAATACCTTAATTGTAGTTCTATATATACATTTTTAATTTTACTATTTAATTCTATATAGTATTAAGATTAATTTATCTTGAGTTGTATATTGACAGTGAATGTTATAAAACATTGATGAATGATTCTGAAGTCCACACAAAATGAAAACTGACAAGTTATACATTAAATTTTAAAATCAAGCTTTTTTCTATATACTACGGATTTTAAAGTGATCCATCAGTGATAATTAAAGTGTGTTTAGATCTACTATGAATTTAATTAGTGTAAAAATACAAACTTTGTTAGGAATGTAAGTCTGAGTTTATAAATGAAACAACTGAGCATGGTATAATAAGAAAGAAGAGGCATAGGGTAGAAATTGTGTTGATAATTTGAACCATGCTCTATCTATCTATCTATCTATATATATATATATGTCATACTAAGATTTACTGAGGAAATTCTTGAACCAATGTGCCGAGAATTTGGGGTATCTTTTCAAGCCATCTTTGAAATCCACAAAGACGAGTCCAAATCGCACACTATAGCCAGAGTCCCACTCCAAGTTATCCAGCAATGACCACACAAAATATCCCTTTACATTCACACCATCCCTTGTATGCATAAAAATCAACAAAAACAAAGTAATTATCCAAAACGGTCACTCACTCCTGTACTAGTTTTCTACTCTTTTACACCCACTTCTTACAGTAAAATAAAATGTGAGAAAAATTATTTTCCCCCTTTTTCCTATAAATGGTAAATGTAAAAGGCAAGTATGAAAAAAAAAATATATAGCATCAATCTGTGAATCTATATGCATAAAACTATGACAAAACCTTACTTGATTGCAGTTTGAAGATAATAAAGATGCCAGTATAAGTAATCAACTCTGTATGTATCTCTAAGGCTTTCTTCAAGTGAAAGTGTTGGATCGTTCACCTCGTCATAACCTATCAATTAATTTTGCATAAATTTCATTAATTTTTTTATGAATCATTAGCTTTTTCAATATTACACTATGTGATGGAGGACTAGAATTGCATCACTATGCACATTATTGTTTGAGAAGAAATGTCTCATACCGTTTTCAGTAATGTAAATTACAGGGTTGTTGTAGTGCTTCTTGATGAAAAGCAACAGTCGTCGGAATCCTCGTGGATAAATGCACAACCAGTTAGAAGCAGCCTGGAAATTATTATAAATAAGAGTTTAATTACAATTTTGTATACGGTCTTTTAGAGTGAACAAAAGTAAAAAATGTAAAGCATTGATATGTAACATTGGTGCCAATGAAATACATACCATTGGACCAAGGAGCCTGCCATCATGCTGATCTGTAATTGAAAAATAAAAAAACCACGTTTTCAATAAATTTTATTTGAGTTCTGTATGGCCATTCATTAGAGGAGAAGCAACTAGTTCAGGCATATAAACAACTTGATTATTACTTGTAACATTAACAAGAGAATCAGTTTGTAAGGCTGGTCTGACACCATGTTGGTGAGGTGCATAGGCAGCATAAAAGGATGAGTAGTAGTTTAGGCCCAGAAAATCAAATGACCCTTTGAGTTGCCAGGACTCTTCTCTGGTGAACTCTGGTAGCCGGTTTCCCAACATAGATCGCATGCTCTTTGGATACTCACCTTTAGTGAGTGGTTCCATAAACCTAATAACACAAAATGCAAAATGTAGATGCAATCAACAAGTAGTACCGAAACAGCCCAAATGCTACATCACTACTTTCGAATCTAGCTGGTTAGACTTAAGAGTGTTTCTTTTAAACTCAAGTGTAGTTAATTTGAATTCCTAAGTAATATACAATCAAATTATTTTTATACAGGTTTCGGAGAAGAGATATAATTTGTCTAAACAGCACATATCACCCCACATTAAGATGAGTACCACACATCAATCTAAGTGATATCATCCACTAATGGCGATCAATGCCTTTACAGTAACATTTCATAATTGCATAGCCAAATAATGTTGTTGGTCCACATTTTTCTTACATGATGGAGTAGTATACCAGCATTCATGCCATGATCATATTTTCAATGATAAATATCGTCTCTGTCCATTTTCGTTTCCTTCAAAAAGTTGAGTATAACCTTACCATCCAAACATGAAGTCAAGGCCTCGACGTGCAGCATCTCGATCAGATTTCTCTTTTGAAACCGGAACGTACCAGTCAGAATTCAAGGTAATCCCTATTAAACCCTTTTGAGATGCCTGCATACATATTTTCAAATATTTTGGCAATTTAGTTACTAACAGCATCCAATAACTTTACATGAAAATTAGCATGGTCCGTCAGCAAAAAAGAAATTACGTTTGGGTTTTATACTCATTGACCCTCTATTAGAAAAGTTCAAGTCTCATGTCTAAATTTCAGGACAAATTTGGAGATTTAAAATTAAAACACTCAAGAATACAGAGGACCTGATACTTGGTCTTATACAGTTTGGCAGCAGCAGCATGAGCAAGAAGTTGGTAGTGTGAAGTCAAATAGGGCTCAGTTCCGGAATCACCACCAGTGCAGTTCAGTTTTAACCAATCAGAACACCGACCAGGTGCAAACCTACCATTTGCATAGCCATTCTTGCTCACACTCCTTGGTTCATTCAAAGTAATCCAATGTTTCACCCTATCACCAAATTCCTTGAAGCAAACTTCAGCATAGTCCCTAAAATCATCTCTGCATGCTCATATGAATTATATATGTTTATCAAATCATTATCTCTTCAATGTTTATCAATCAATTATAGCTCTAGGTGGAAATTGGAGTCACTCACACAATGTGACGGTTTAAGAAACCCCCATACTCATCCTCTAACGCTTGGGGAGCGTCCCAATGAAAAAGGGTGACATATGGTTGCAGACCTGCATGATTCACGATGATCATTTGAGTGACAACCCTATGGACATGATACTAAAGCAATGTAAAGAGTTAAATAAGGAAATAAATTTTAATCAATTATGACCATTAGCCATTAGCTTATTGATAAGGTTGTTGTAGTAGTTTATTCCTTCTTGGTTTACACCTGCACTAAGCTTTCCTTCTGCAGATAAGTTATATGTTAATAGTATGTCACGAAACACAAACTAGAGAAATAAATTATTTGGGTAGAATATAAATAGAACTTAACTTACTCGGTAGAATCCTAGACCAAGAAATGGAAAATCTATAAGCATCCAAATTCATGTACTTCATGATTCCAATATCCTCCTAAAACATGTGCCCCAATGTATCATGACTATATATATTAGTTATATATTTCATTCATATGAAAACCACTTATCTAGTACTACTATTTGAAACCATATATACCTTGTACCGATGATATGAGTCGTCTGCTACATCTCCATTACTTCCATCTTTTATTTTTTCTGCACGGCATTTCATTGATAAATAAGTTGAAATTATACATGTAATTGTGCAATTTATAGTTATATCAAGTACAAGAAACCACACTCAACACATACAGCTGGAAAACTACTCATTCAGTTAGTTAGTAGTTATCAGCAATAGAATTCTCCACGAATCCTCTCCTTTACTTTCATCTCTATGATATCTGGCCACATCCAATCAACCTTCTCTGAATTTGATTGCAAGCAATAACATGGTTGGTGTAACAGGGTCCAAAATTGCTCCCAAACTCCCACAAACCCAAAATTCTAAAAGGCTGAAGCAATTAAAAAACACCTACTTTTTGTTATTACGTTCTTTCTAAGTTCCAAACTTTTTGCCAAGTGAGTGGCAACAACTGCATTTACTCTTATTTGAAAAACAAATGAATAATACTATGAAATACATACGTGGGTATTTGTGAGTGAAAGTATCCCATATACTGGGTCCTCTTCCACCTTCCCTTGCAGCACCTTCATACTACACAGCAAAACCATGTCTCTTAGCTTCTGAATACACGAACAGTAATGGAGAGCAATAACCAAATTGGAAGATAAGACGATTAAAATTAATCTAACAAACTTACAATAACAAAACATAATATGATAGAGTTACCTGGTATGCCGAGGATGCTGCCCCGAAAACAAAGCCTTGGGGAAAACTGCTCCGGTTGAGAAATGAAGCGCCAAGAATGGGTGCAATGGCCTTGGAATGAGTGATGTTGACGAAGGAAGTAACAAAAAGTGAGAAAACGCAGAGCAACAGAAACAAGTCCAAACGCAATGCCATCATCGTGATTCGGGTAAGTGTTTCTGCTCTCCTTCTTTATCACATGATTTACTTTTCCATTTAAAGTAGGAGTAAAGATCACATTTTAATGTAATGCATTTATTGTATTTAATTAATTAATTAATATAATTTTGATAAATAAGGTAATTAAATATTAATAGATGTTAGTTAATATGATTTTTAAAATATATTATTTATAAAAAAATAATTTTATCTAAAACAATGATTCCTCAAAGTGGTTTACAGAAATTGTTTTTTTTTATTTCACCTTTAATAATTTTTTAAAATTACCATAAACACATAAATAAATGTAACAAAAAAATAAAAATGAAATTAAAACATAGTGAAGAAAAAATATAATAAAAGCTAATAAATCATGGCAATTTGATATACTTGTTACGGCATGATATAAAAATGTTAGAAATCTTCATAATTTCATGTACTTTGATGCATAATAAATGTTACAATAAAACCTCAAACTAACAATAATATTATAAACCAAAATAAGTATTATTATGCGATACAAAATGTTAATTTTTGTAAACTTTTAAAAAATATAAAATTATTTTTAAATTTACTTTTAAATTATGTAAAATGTAAGTTCACATCTACTCTAATATATATTCAACTTAACTAATTTTAAGTGGAACACTGACCTTTTAACAAATACTTTAACTTTTTAAAAGATAAAGTATTTGTATTGGTATTAGATTAGTTTTACTAATAGTCATTTAATGTTAAATAGTAATAGAGATGATTTCGTCAAATTTAACTTTTTATTTTATTTTTTAGAAGTAAAAATATTTATGTTTGTTAGATTAATGTCGGTTTAGTAGACGATAAGTGAAATAAGTAGTAAAAAGTAATTAAATATCAATTAATTTAATGATAAAAATAATTAGTTATTATATTAATTAAATTAGATATTATTTTTTATAAATTAAAAATTATTGATATTTAAAATAATTTATACTATTATTAATATAAGTTTATAAAGTAGTTTTTAAATTAATATTTAACATTATAATTACAAAATTTTAGTTAATTATCTTAAATTCAAAATTAAACTTTAATTATAAATTAGTAATTTGAAGAAAGCAAGTTAAAAGATTTTAACTATTAATTATTTTATACTTTATATTCTAAATTAGTCTTTAATTATATATTAATGAGATGAAGAAAACAAGTTAAATCAAGCTATAAAAATTTCTCTTTTTTATCGATGAACAATAAATAAAATATATGAACAATAAGTACTTTAGAGACTCAAACCTTAAAGACAAATCACTTTAACAAAGAAAAAGAGATGATCTACTTAAATTTTGCACTATAACTTTGAAATACAGAAAAAAAATAAAAAAATAGATAGACTCACTTGACCATACACCCTCACATAATTTATAAACCCCACTCTATCTCTCTCTCAAGAAGCACTCTTTCTTTATTGTTCCCACACTTTCCTACCAATGCTCTCTTCCATTTCTATTTACTTATATGATAATGACACAAACTTAACTTAACATGACAAAAATCGTGTTATAATCACATAATTTCTTCACAATAAAGTTGTATTGAGGATGATAAAAAAAATTATTATAAGCGAAAAGTGATGCTTCCATACATTCTTAAAAACAATCTAATTTGATAACAATAACACAAACACCATATGTGCATGCTTGCTTAGTATATGACTGTGAATCTTTACACGATTTATCACTCTTCCGAGAGTAACTCTTACCACCCATACATGAAATAAACTTCTGTTTCAAGTGTTTTTTATAAGATTTGTGTCTCTAAGAGACAAAAAACCAATTAGGTATTAAGGTTATGCCTATTATACCCTTTTGAGACATCTGCATACATTGGTTTAAAAGTTCAAATTTTCAAAAGAAAGTGTGAAGCAACCTTTACAAATAGTATAAATCCACGACAGTCTTCTTAAGGATAAGCAACATTTCATGTAAGTGCGTCTCATTACACCACGCGTATCACCAAATTTCTAAGTTTGTTCAGAAAATTACATTCATACATAGATGTTAAATGTGCTGAACTAAACCCATAAAGAAGCATTGTTTTAGAAAAGAAACTCACACCACGCGTGGACTTAAAAGCCGCCATACTCATCTTCTAAAATGCTTGAGGAAGATCTGAATGATTGAATACCTACACTTGTTAATCTCTAATTAATTATGATTATCAACAACAATGGAATATGTTGGAGATTCCACAAGCTTATCCTAACGAGTGTTTGTTGGACTTATCAAGCCATCCGCTATCGGATTGTTATCGGACCACCTAAAATATGTTATCCCATGCACGAGCTGTATGGCAGCTCTGATACTATATTACGAAGTGGAATTTAAGTCCAATTCAATCTCATAAAACCGGCTCAATAAGGTGAGGTTTGCATTCACACAACTAAACAGAAAGTGCATTTACATTGAATCATTTGATTTTGAATTCAAACTATAAGCACTAGCTCACTGATAAGGTTGATTTGTTTGATACAAATCATGTTGTTGACTCCTTCCACCTTTTATCTGAATTTCATTTTCCATTTAAGATTGATTATCAAAAAAGACGGCTGTCTTTTATACCACATTTTTTAACATAAAAATAAACATAATATTAATATCTTAACTTGTTTGGTCAAAGACAAAACAACATTAATTTTGACCACCAAGTTGCATGAAAAACAAAAAGGATGACCAAGAACAGAGTTTTTAATCCCTATCCAAACCAGCTATTAGAACCAACAGTAAAAGACTAATCTCAATAATAAATAATATTTTACATGTTCAAAGTTTTTCTAATACATATATAGTTTGGTGGGTAGGTTCATGTACTGTATAATAGTTTGTCCAAAATTTTGAAGCAATCAAACTTTCATAAAACAAGGAGTTGATGCTAATCCGTTTCAGAAACATTTGAAGATGTTAAAATATTACCATGCGAACATGCCCCATTTTTATTTTAGTTAGTTATTTTAATCAATTATTAAATTTTTCAATCCAAATATAATAATACACTTATAAATTATTATTCAAACGATACATTACTGATAAAATTATTAAAACATACTTATATGTAATAACAGTAGTAATAATAATAATAATAATTAAATAAATACTAACTGTGTATTAGTACTAACAATAGTAATAGTAATATTAATAATAATAATAATAGTAATAATCTCTTTAAATATATCTATTAATTTTGTTTCTTCTCACTCTGTAGCAGAGGTGAGGAAATGTTAAAGCTAGTATAGTAGTAGAAAGGACAGTTGTGGGAAGACAGATTATAGAGATCAAAACTAAAGGGAAGAATATTGAGCAAGGAAATGATGAATTTATAGTAGATGCATAAGTTTCTTTAGTTGAATAAAGATATGAATTTGATAGTATGCATCCAAGTTTCTTTTCTGAAGTTAAGCAATTTGAAGTAAAGTACGGATACACGAAAATGCAAATTGATGATGTATAATGCTAGTGTATTAAATATATTAATAGAAGGTAGATGAAATTTTGTAACAATGGAGATGTTTTGTGTTGGAAGAGATAACTTGTTATAACTAATGTAACTTAATACTTTGTAATATAGTGTAAAAGGGATGGTACATGGCTTTGTGATATTTTTTTAATAAAAAAAAGGCAAAATATTTTTTTTTCTTGATATGTTGCTTCCTTGTTGAAAATTTGTGTGGAAGTTTTTTTCTTTCCTTTATCGAAATGTATGTATTAATTGAAAGTTGTTTTTTTTTCCTATCAGCAAAGAATAAAGAAAATAAAATGAAACATTTTAAGAAGTGTCCCACCATCTATTATATAAACACTTCAGGGGTATTCTAACACTTATATAAAAATGGTCGAGATCAACCTCCTTAACACTTGACCTATATACAATCTTGAGGCTCTACAAACCACGCCTAACCAATCCTCAATACTAAAAAAGAATGGTAGGTCACATAAAAAGAAAACATCAACTACCCTATCGAGGTCCTTATAAGTAATCTTTAAACAAAAAGGGCAAAACACAATACAACCAAAATATCTCATAAAACCATCAAAAGCCCACAAACACATATACACATAAAAAAACCCCACCCACAAAAACTCACTCACACTTAAATCCACTTTCTTCAAGCCTAAAAATCTTATCTTCGTGCTTCAAGCCTCAACAACTATCTACCACGAGAACCTACACAAAAATCCACCTATCCTGGACATATAAAAATTAAACATTTTGCATAACATCATTTTTTCAAATACTACAAACAACACATGAGATCCAAGCAACAATCTAAATATGAGAAATTCGCCAAGCTTTCCTTAACCGTAATCCAAGACCAAAATTTCTTTTGAACCACATTAAACAATAATTGTTTTCTTTGTATTTGTCACTTCTTGAAGCGCCATTGATTATGATTTGTTTTATAGTATTATTATTTTTTAAAGTAAATATTGTGTTTATTATGTACATTTCCCTCATATAAATTATTTATTCTTCTGTGAAAATAATTTAACCGAATTAATAAATTGAAATTTTAACTTAAATACAAGCAATCAATTAATGTTAAACGTTGTAGGTTGCATATATTGTATAGATGATGGAGATGGTAAATAAAAAATTTATTATAACAATGCTTTTCATTATCATGGTAACAATTGTATTGATTACAAAAGATCTATAACATATATCAGCATATACATGTATTTTTTCATCTAGTCCAATAGGACTTTACAATCAAAGAACAAAATAAATCTCTATTTTTAAGGCCTATTTAGAATAAAAGAATATCAAATAAAAAAATTAAATAGTTACCAATATAATAATTTAATAAAAAAATTATAATATCATTTACTAGAGCCATAAAGTCTTGTTTCTTTCTTGAGGAAGTTCTTGTACCACATTGCTGAGAGCTTTTGATATCTTTTCAAACCATTTTTATAATCTATGAAGACCATTCCGAATCGTGATGTATAGCCTGAAGACCACTCAAAATTGTCGAAGAAAGACCATACATAATATCCCTTTACATTTGCGCCATTCCTATAATGAATAAATGAAATGAAAATAAATTAAAAATTATTAAGTTAAATAACAACCTAAGATAGAATTTTTGTACAAATAATAATTAATTACCTAATTGCCGATAGAATATAATAGAGATGACGATAATGATAATCAATTCTGAAAGTATCCATAAGAGATTCTTCTAGTGATAAGGAGGGTTCATTATACTCATTTACACCTATAAAAGTGAAGAAGAATATAGTAAAAATTAGAATACACATTCTTATTAACAAGATAGGAATATTGAAAATGATGTAGAAATATGTTAAATTGAATATAGATATGAACAATGTGATTTACCATTTTCTGTGATGAAAATCAAAGGATTATTGTACTTTTCTTTGGTATATAATAAAAGATCACGAATTCCTCTTGGATAAACATATAACCAATCAGAAGCAATCTGCAAATAATTACAAAAAAAATGTTAATTATATATTTTATCAGAATTAAATGATTGAACTTGTAGAGAATTTTTATGTGTTAGTGAGTATAAAAGTACCTTTATTCCAATAGGTTTTCCATCGCGTTCAACTATAATCAATCAAAAACATAAAACACAATATATTGTTAGTCATGATCATATTCAAATATGTATGCATCCAATTTAAGGTATTGATAGAATCTTAGAAAATTGAAGTCCTTACATGCAGCAGTGACAAGAGAATCGGTTATGTAGCTAGGGTTGACATTGCTTAGTTGAGGTGCATCAGAGGCATATGCTGTAGAGTAATAGTTTAGACCAATAAAATCGAATGAACCAACAAGTAATCTAGTTTGCTCTGTGGTGAACTTTGGCAATCTTGTTCTCACAAGTGATCTCATACTTTTTGGATAGTCTCCAGAAGTTAATGGATCCATAAACCTGAAATCATTTAGCATTCAAATCAGATTTTTATTCATCAAACCAAATAGAAAATTTGTCAAGTTCCTATATCAAATAGCCTTCTAAAGCTAAGAATTATGAATCCAATTCAAAATAGATAGTAATTGTACTTTGTATTTAGTTATTTGTATAAACCAAAGCTAGATAGAGTGTGAGAGAAACTCTTACCATCCATACATGAAGTCAATTGCTCTTTCAGCAGCCTTTTGATCAGATTTGGTATCTCTGAGTGGCAAATACCAATTAACTACCAAGGTTATGCCTATCACACCCTTCTGAGATGTCTGCATATATCATATTCAAATATTAAATTTTAAAAACAAAAATATAAGACAACCTTTAGGAATATGGAAAAGTCTACTCAATTTTAACATGGCTAAAAAATTAATAACTAACCTGATACTTAGTCTTATAGACACGAACAGTTGCTGCATGAGCAAGAAGTTGGTGATGTGTAACCAAATAGGGTTCCGTTCCAGAATTACCACCAGTGCAATTTGAATTCATCCATGCAGAACAACGACCTGGTGCCATTTCTCCATTTGCATAGCCATTTTGACTGTAACTCCATGGCTCATTCAATGTAACCCAATGCTTCACCCTATCACCAAATTCCTTGAAGCAAAGTTCTGCATAATCTCGAAAATCCTTCCTGAAGAACAATATATGTTTGATTGTCAAATTATATTCCTATCCAGATGTTAAATGTGTTAAGCACTAATATAAGCTATATTAATTTCAGAATTGAAACTTACACTATTAGTGGACTTAAAAAACCACCATACTCGTCTTCTAGTGCTTGGGGAAGATCCCAATGAAAAATAGTCACAAATGGTTTTATACCTGTGATTGTTAATATTTAATTAATAAGAATCATATATGAAATATTATAAAATTAAAGTTGAAGTAGGATAAAATTTAAATCAGAGTTTAAATTCTAACCATTAGCAAGTAACTCATTGATAAGGTTGTTGTAATAATTTATTCCTTCTTGATTTATACCTCCACTTAGTTTTCCTTCTGTAAATAGTTCAATAAAAAAAATAGTTAATATAAAAGTAAGATCCAATGAAAAACTTAGTAAAAATTAATCATTAATTAATTACAAGAAAATAACTTACTGGGTAGAATCCTTGACCAAGATATGGAAAATCTGTATGAATCCAAATTCACATCCTTCATCATTCCAACATCATCCTAAAGACACAGAAAAATATGTTATACAAAATTTATGAACACCAATAACTATATATGTTTTTGAAATAAATAATTGGTATATAATAGGATAAAAAATAAAATAAAAGTGATGAGATCAAACCTTGTAAAGATGATATGAGTCGATGGCCACGTCTCCGTTGCTTCTATCCTGGATCTTACCTGCATAATATATTTGTTTATTATTGAAGATGACTCAGAAGAAATATTATTTGTTTATGAATTTTGTTCCATTCCCATTCTTTGATATCTGCTAATTGTATGCAGTGAGTTACCTGGATATTTATGAGTGAAAGTATCCCATACACTTGCTCCTCTACCACCTTCCATTGCAGCACCTTCGAACTATATGAGAAACATAAAAGAAATCAAAATCATGGAAGAAAGTAATTGAGTTGGTAGATATATACTGAGCATTCTCTTTATGTGTTTGTTTGTAAGAAGTTATATATACCTGGTAGGAGGAAGATCCAGCTCCAAAGATGAAGCCTTCAGGGAAAGAGTTCCGATTGAGTGAAATGTCAATAGTTGGAGAAACTGAAACTGCTTCTTCGCATGTAACTTTAGAAG
>Ga0123342_1008552_pt1 | contig 12785 bp, 6 predicted proteins | sample Turbeawhitnodule_FD_89960 | JGI IMG/M metagenome (GOLD analysis project Ga0123342, IMG submission 89960) | Root nodule microbial communities of legume samples collected from Mexico - Turtle bean Mexico white nodule | ecosystem: Host-associated > Plants > Roots > Nodule | place: Mexico: Nepantla...
AGACGTTGCCAGATTTCCATGGAAGTATCAAGACCGACCATCTTGATGAGGATAGTTGCAGACATCGAAGCGAGAAGCCAAGAAACCACAAGTTGATCTTGTTGTTGATGATGGAGATAAGCGAGGTTGGGAATCTGTTTTTGTTTCGCATTGAGAAGATATCGAGAAGGGACAGACTCACCTGTTAAGAAATGCATGAAGTTCAAACCGCGTAGCATAGCGAGCACTTGGTGTTTCCAGACAAGAAAATTGTCATCGTCGAGCTTCAATGATATGGGAGTGTGGAAATGATGGAGTAGAAGCAATGACGGGACAATGGTAGAGGATGAGGATGAAGAAGAAGAGGAGGCACTCGAGACCATGAGAGAGGAGAAAAAAATTGGCTCTGTTATACCATGTTAAAGAAGAAGAGAGAGAGAAAGAAGAGATGTGGAAACATGAGAGAGAGAACTAAATCATATATTCAAAGCTGCCTACATTTACAGAGAGTTATGCGTATATATAATATATATACGTAACAATATCCTAACTGTCTAACACTAACAATAATGGTGAACCATTACGGTAACTGCATGCTTAATATACTTGTCCACGTTTGTCAAATGATGTTAAAACCTTTTAGTATTCGTTTAAATTTTAAATACTAATGTTTTGTTAGCTCAATTACCTATCTAGCATCATTTACCTTTTTATTTCTCCATCTAACGGCTCAATTACCTATCTAGCACCATTTACACTTTTATTTCTCTATCTAACACTATTTTATTTTTATTTTTCTATCTAAACACCCTTTTATTTTTTATTTCCCTATCTAGCACCATTTCAAAAATAAAATTAAAAAATAATAATTTTTTTTTATAATTTTAATTTTGAATGCATTAAAAAATAAATATTTTTAATGTTTAAAATAGTTAGAAATATAATTAATGAATAAAGAAATGAGTTTTTACAAAATAAAAAATAAAAAAGTAATAAATTAAAAATGTTTAGTTTAAAATTATTTTTTTTAAGAATGAAGAAAATAAAAAAAAATTAAACTTTACAACAACATAAAAGTTGAATTTATAAACATAAATTAGTATTTATTTTTATTATTATTGATGATGTAATCATGTTAATTTCAAGTAAAAAATACATGACATAATTATAAAAAAACAAAAGTTAATTAGTATTAATTAATAGTAGACACACAAATAATATTGAAGTGTCTACCCTAAATGCAAAATCCTAAAAAAAAGTTATGCAATTGTTACATTTAATGCTTAAAAATGAGAAGAAAAATGAAAAAAAAAATATAAAAAATAAAAACAACAACATTGCAACAGGTTTTTTATGTTACGAAAGACTATTTGATGGAACTTATAAAGGAAGAGTATTGACCTGCATACACTGGTCAAATACTATGTCCAAGTCCCGACATGAAAAGAACCTCAAATGAGAGGCCTAAGTCAAGTTAAATAAGGACTGATATGGATATAAGTGAACAACATGATCGAACAAAAAAATGTTCATACTGTTAAATACCAGGACACACAATAAACATTTGTCCCAACATTACTGGATTGTACACTTCTCGTCATTAATTATGTTTCATTTCGCTCAAACGATTTAATGTAACATTGAAGAAAATATTAAATCATGATCAACATATACTTATTTAGTATTGTTTTATATCTCTTATATTTATCTCGTTTGTATTATTTTTTTTATATCTTTTATCTTTATCTTATTTTGTTTTGCCTTTATTTTATATCTTTTATGTTTTTAGTTTTTTTTTTCTGTCATTCTTTATTTATTTCTGTTTTTTGTTTTTATTTTATTGTTGTTTTTATTTTCTATAATTATTTATTTTTGTATTTTTTTTCTTCTCATTTTTAAGCATTAAGTGTAGCATTTGCATTAGTTTTTTTTTTAGAATTTTACATTTAGGATAGAATATTAATTGTGTGTCCACTATTAATTAATACTAATTGACTTTGATTTTTTTATAATTATGTCGTGTATTTTATACTTGAAATTAACATGATTACATCATCAATAATAATAAAAATAAATATTAATTTATGTTTATAGATTCAATTGTTATATGGTTTAATTTATTATTTTTTTCATTTAAAAATAATAATTTTAAACTGAATAATTTTAATTTTTTTATTTATTTTTTATTTTGTAAAAACTCATTTCTTTATTGATTAATTATATTTCTAATTATTTTAAACATTAAAAATATTTATTATATTTATTTTTAATGCATTCAAAATTAAAATTATCAAAAAAAATATTATTTATTTATTTATTTTTGAAATGATGTTAGATAAGAAAATAAAAAATAAAAGGGTGCTAGATAAGGAAATAAAAACAAAATTGTGCTAGATAGCAAAATAAAAACAAAAAAGTGCTAGATAGAGAAATAAAAGTGTAAATGATGCTAGATAGGGAATTGAGTCATGTTTTGTTTGACTTAAGAAAGAAAAGTAAAAGAAAAAGTTAAAGAAAGAAAGAAAGAGGAATGGAAGAAAAAAAAAAGATAAGATGAATTAACCAAAAGATATAATGAATAAAAATATGTATATCCATTAAACTGTCTTGGTATTATTTTCTTTCCAAATAAAAGATGTGTAATAAATAAAAACAGATGAATGGATTCCAACAATTTTGATTGCCTCCTTAGTTTTCTGCATGTCAAAGGAGAAGTCTTTTTTGATAATTTTGTATCTCTCCCTCTCTTTTCCCTTTCACTGGTTTCCTTGCCTTACAAATGATACAAATGAAAAAAGTAAATATTAAAACAAAAATTCAAATGCACCTAAAAGATAAATTTTTAAGCGGAAAGTTTGCATCTAAGATTCTCTATTCAAAGAATTATTTACTGCCATTTTGCAATAACAGTAAAACAAACAAATTCAAAACTAACTGATGATGTTGCAATACGATCCTAGATAAACTTCTTGGCGCAAGAATTCAGAGGGTAGAACGATAGATTGAGACTAAACGAAGGGTTACAAAAATATAAACATTCACCTGCCATATATAATATTCTGATACACATAATCCAAAATTGTCAACAGATAGCATAACAAAAAGCATGTTCTGGAAGCCAATTCTCATATTTTTGTTGCACTAACAGTCACCGTCTGTTCAGTGGTTGAAGCTACAAGAAGTTGCAACAGTAAGAAGCAGTGTTGGTACTATACTGGCTTCTCAAATCTCTATTCCTAAACTGAGGCGAATGTGATGGCCATGCTGAGATGTCCCATAGACAAACTTGATGTGTTTTTATTCTAAATAGAAGTTCCACAATTTCCAAAACAAGTTATTCCACAACAACATTCACCAGTTCGTACTCAATAAGAGACAAGTTATTATCTTCCTTCACAGTGAAACTAGCAGCTTCTGTGACTTCAACACGGCCCCACTTGTCAACGGCAAGTCGCATTGATCCTTTGAACATGTCAATTTTCGCATTACGAAGGATCACAGTAGAGCCCTCTTTCATCAAATCCACTGAAAATGTGGAACCACAACAAAATGTTCAACATCTAAACGAAACTCTACTCATTCATCATAGGCATGCACAATATATTATTTGCAAAACAAACATTTTAAATCATACTTGAAATATTTCTTTACATGCCCATTTAATCCGAATTTTCTACATAAAAACATTTTTAAATTATTCTTCAACTACAAACATGGAATTCATTTGAACTTTCACATTATATACAACTAGAAAAGTGATTAAATAAGAATGCCCGAGTAAAGGACACGAGACAACAGTAAGGTGGCTAAAGGGAATGGTAACTAAATATAACAGAATTTCCATGAGGTAGGGAGAAGAAAGGAACATGCGAATTCTGTTATGATGATTAAAAGGAGAGAAAAAGTGACAGCATGGTAGACAGGAATTGGGAGGAAAAGGGATGTACTTGGGTTAGAGGTTCTGTGTACCTATACAGCTCTAAATCTATCTTAAATTTTCTGCACTTTTCTGTTCTTTTAAGGAGCTAGTCTTAAGTGATTTTAGGGGAAAAACAAATTCACATCCATAAATAACTCACTCTATTTAAAATTCCAAAACACTTGTTTTTTAAGAATTCAGCAATTTTTTATCCTAAGTGGGAATTATTTTTCCTATTAGTTGCCAAAAATTAAGCACTTCAAGATATATTATCACCACAATATCATGAGAAGACTGAACTTCATTTATTAGTAACTCCAATGGTCCAAAAAACATGTTTGATACAAAGTCGGGTCTTTTTGTATGTGAAATGTCCCTTAGTCTTAATGTAAAAGAAAGTAATCAGTGAGTATAAACTTCCATTTCATACTTTTTACTCATTCTAAACTTCACATATGCAAACATAGGGAATAAGAAAAAACCTAACTGACTGGCAAGTCAATTAGTTAGACAGTTACATGGGTCAGTTAGGTAGTTAAGAGTTAATTGCTATAAATAGCAGGGTAGATAGGCAGTAGTAGTTTTTAGCAAAAACTCATTGTGGAGGAGGAAAGGACTGACACTCTCAGGATTCCCAGAAGTCATTATTACATAATAACAGCTCTTTTTCCTCTATCCTGCTCTCCCCCCACCTACTGTTGAGTGAATTCTATTAATTCTGGTGCCATGTATATCAATCAACTAGTAGCAAAGTTCAGATCTTGGAACTGTGAGTGTCTAGAACTGATGGGAATTGATCAAGGAATTCAATGGTGGGCAAAAAGATGTAGGGAAGACTGGAAACTATGGAGAAGATGTTGAAAATAAGAATCAAGATTCTGAGAGACAATGTGAATGTTGGAAACTTCGATGAAAGAAATGATGCAGAAGATTGTGGGTTCTTTGGAAGGATGGGTGTTAGTTGGTTCCATTGGTGGAAATCTAGCAACCCAAGATCAGCTTGGGAGGATTGCAATAGTGTGACTTTGGTGAGGTTTCACTAAGTTTCCTTTTGTAGTGTTGAGGCTGAAAGACCTAGTCCAGCAGTTAGAACAGTAGAAACAAGTTGCAGAGCACCTTGTCCACACTGCTTGTGTTAAAGAAAATAAAACACAGAGAAGAGTAGAGGTGGTATTCAACTGTTTGTAGTTGACATCGTGGGGTTGCTGATATTTTGGGGCTGCTGCAGTGGTTGGATTCAGATTTCAAGGCATTGTTTGGACAAGATCTACCCTGGTTGAAGGGGACAACAAATCCTTCAAAGTTGGAAAAAGAGGTCAACAGGTTGACTCAGAAACATGATAGGCTGTTAGATGATTTAAGGCAGGATTTGTTAAAGGCCCAAAGCAGAATGAGAATTCAAGTTAATAAGTATGGCAGATGTGTTGTGTATATTGTGAGTTAAGGTTTATCTAATTTGCGACCCTCTAAAATATGTTCTCCAGACGGAAGACTGAAGACCAAATCAAAATCCCAGTCCTCATTGTTATGGCCTTTTTCATGTTATTTAAATAATAGGTCGAGACAAATAAGCTGAATTTTCAGGAGGACCGTAGACTTCTCCCAGATTTTTGTGTAACCCTCCTCGAGAAGGCATCAGTGCATCACAGTTTGTTCAACCTCTTGCCCTGGCCTTAGCTGATGATGTGGAACTCTAGTTTAACCAGAAAATGTGATTTCAGGCAGGCAGTAGCAGGTGACGATTTAGAAGAGTTGATCAAGAGGCACAATCTCCCTCCTTCTAAAGAAATCAGGAAGCAGAATCTAATCTACAGCAGGCCTTAAATAATCTTCACCTTGAGGACAAGGTGGATTTTTTTTCTGGGTGGGGGTGAGGGGTCATCATAGAAAGAAGGGACCAATCACAAAAGTGTATTATAAAGGTACTAAGAAGATAACAAACCCAACTGATCCACAAGATCAATTATTTAGGCATTTGTCTGGGCCAGTTAGGTTGTTAGGAGTTAACTGCTATAAATAGCAGTGTAGATACTGCGGTAGTAGGTTTCAGAAAACTAATGGAACTGAGAATCTGAGTAGTCATGACATAACTGCAGCTTTCTTTTTCCTCTATCCTGCTCTCTCTCGATAGTTTGTACATCCGTGTAGTGTTGTATGAATTCTTTTAAAACTAGCTACCACTTGTATCAGATTCTCTTTTGGGTTCTACACTTCTCAGGCCTCAGCCAAAGGGTGAAATCAAAAGCAGGATTGAGGTATTTTCAAATTTCAATGCAGACAATGAAGGCAATCTTGCATCTGCATCATCCCTTAACATCGGGTTCACAAAGTATACCCCAAACAGAAATTACAAAATGGCCATGAAATTGACAAAATAAAGCACGTGATACATGACCACAGACAAAACACAAGAAGAAACATCCAAACAAAGATTCAAGATTCCCACAAAATGTACCAAAAACACTTGACACATGACATGTGAACACTGCATGCAAAATCACCAGAGAACACTCCTTCCTCCAGACAAAGAAAAGATTAATCCAACAAGAATGTCATATACAATAATTCGATGACAATAACAATGCCACAATGCAGTAAGGGAAAGTTGTATTTTGGGGCAGCTTTGTCAAAAAAACATGTGTATATATATATATATATATATATATATATATATATATATATATATATATATAAGTGTGTGTGTGTACCTTGATCATTTCTGGCAGTAAATATGATCATTCCAGTCTCATCACCAACCAGACATTCAGCAATTCGCATTTGACGGGATTGAGGACCATCGGAACGACCTTTCTGCATCACCATCTTAACATTGACCACCTTCACTGTTAAAGTGTGCCCACTCGTTCCTGGGCGAAGCTGTTCGACCTTAGTGAACACTGGCTTCCTCAATCCTGGTTTTGAATCTGCCATGTTTCAAATCCTATACAAAAGCCACAAAAGCATCCACTGAGATAACATAAAAACAGCAGTAATGCACACTATGCCAATCTTGTAAGATCTTAACAAATAACCTAAAATCAAAGGTTTAAATTAACAGTTTCTGTGTACATAGGTTTTGACATGAAATGCTCGCTTATCCAACCTTTGTCATCCAAAATTTTCAGCTAAGGGAAAAACCTAGTCAACCGGATGCGAACTAAACCTATCGGAGCCCGTAAAATCAACCTAACCTAACCCCAGTTTAAAGGGTAAGAAACTTTTGGAATTTTCGATATCTCTAGGGCAAATATTGATAATAAAATCAGATTAGTGACAAGGACGAGCATAAGATCCAAACTCATACCAACTTTCTAATTCCAACAAGCATTCAAACAAAACTCATAGGAAAAAAAAATTCGACAAACCCAGAAGTAAAAGGTGAAGTGTTTTTACATAAAATTCGAGATATTAAAGTAGAGAAGAAAGTAATTGATTGAAGAAAAGGGGGGCGAAAATTACAGAGAAAAGCGAAGGTATTGAAGATTGGAATGTGACCTGGAAATTGGTGTGATGAAAGAGAGATCTGAAACTGAAAGCAAAAGTGAGACTGAAACTGAGACACAAGCGTCGAGGTCGGATTTTAAGGAGATAAATGCAAGGTAACATTTATCAACCTTGAACAAAAACAAAATTAAGTAAATAAATATTTTATTTTATTGCTTAATCTTACATCACATATTAAATTTAGATATCACAATTTGTCGAGTTTTTTCTTTAGATATTATTATTCTCACTTTTATTTTTCTAACAAACACTTTTTTTTTTCTTATTTCATACTCTTTTGTTTTTCTTTTTTTATTTAACATTGTTTCTTTCTATGATTTTATTTTGTATTTTCTAAAAAAAAGTCCTCTTAGAATTTGATTTATGGGAATAGTGTTTTTAAAACTTTTTACTTTTTTTAAGAAAAAAATATATAAAATAGAATAAAAAAATTTAAGAACCAATAAAATAAAAAGTAAAAAGGAATTAATAAATTATAAATAATTGATCATTTTAATTTTAGATGCACTTAAAAAAATAAATGTATCGATTGTAAAAAAAATAAATATTTTGAATGTTTTAAATAGTTAGAAATATAATTATTGAAGAAAGAAATGAGTTTTTATAAAATAAAAAATAATAAATTAAAAATGTTTAGTGTAAATCTTATTTTTCTTAAGAATGAAGAAAATAAAAAATAAAACATTATAACAACATAAAAGTTGAATCTATAAACATAAATAGATATTATTATATTAATAGCGAAAATATTATAGGAACTTTTTAGTAAAACATTTTTTTCCTCTTTGAAATTCGTTTTTGTCCTTTTTAAAAATATTGTATGTTTTTAACTTTTTTCTAATTTTAAAACATACAATTTTTAGTCTTCAAACACTATTTAACCATTATTTTTCTTTGTGTTCATTTAAAGTATATATGTATAGTAATAAATGAATAGTTTTGGATATATAAATTATATCATACTAAAATTCATAATAAATAAATATTTTTTAGAGATAAAATATATTTTAGGTGATGATAAATAAAATTACATTTTAAATAAATATATTTTTAATTATTACTAATTTATTATTAAGAAAAGGTTTAATTACATTTAGAGCCAATAGTCAATTTAGTACAGTGGTTTTTAAAAGAATCACTTTGGTCCCTAAGTTTTTTAAAATGTATTCAAAATGGTCATTTTATGTTAAGTTGCACCAAATGACGTTAAGTGGTGCTTATGTGGCAGAGATAAGGGGTTACGTGGATTGCAAAGTAGGTGACACATCATTTTTTGTGATTAGGGTTTGGGGCATTAGATTGAATTAGTAGATATTAATAAATTGGGTGGTCGTTAGGTTTCGTTGCGTAAATGTTTTTGGTTGTTGCCTTGTTCCCAGAAATGAATGAGTTGACATATAGGAGGGTCGTCGTTTGTGGTGGAGTCAGTGATTGTGGAAAATCTACACTTTGGCCTCACATATCAGCAAGGCCAATGGCATACTCTTACTCCTCAAATCACTGTTCTATCACGCATCTTGCAACCGACATTTTCTTACATCCCAACTGCAATAACATCCAAACATGGGTTAATAGTTAAGCAAGGAGGTGGGGAAGAGAGATGGGTGGATTCTCGTGAGGGCCTTTGTAATGTCATTTATGACATGGCATCAATAGCCCATGCACACTCAGAAAAGGCTCAGAAGTTAGTTGCAAGTGTGCCTGCTGAAGCTCTTTCGGTGCTCCTTCCAATGCCTTCTCAGGTTCTCTTGGATTCCTTAAGAAAGGTCCTATTTGATGTGTTTGACCCAAGACTAACAGGAGGGGTGCTGGGAATGCCACCTTTGTGGTACCATCTCAAACTCAAGTGGACTTCATGGAGAAGGATATACTAAAAACTTACCTAGCTTTAGTCAATGCTTATGCAAAAAATTTCTCCGGTTTCTTGATTGAGTTTTTGTTTATGCCCTTTCATTTTGCAAAGAAAAAAAAAATATGTATGTGCTTCCTTTCTTTACGGAAAGGTTAATACGTTTTATTTCCCCTGTTCAAATATTGAATTGTAGTTCAAAGTGCATAATTTTTCACCTAAAATGACGTGTCACCTACTTCGCAGTCCACATAACTCCTTATCTCTGTCACATAAGCACCACTTAACATCGTTTGATGCGACTTAACAAAAATGACCATTTATAATACATTTTAAAAAACTTAGGGACCAAATTCATTTTTTTTTAATACCACTGTACTAAATTGACTATTGGCTCTAAATGTAGGGACAAAAAAGGTAATTAAACCTAAAAAAATTAAATTAATTTTAAGGGTATCAATATTCTTTTAGTTTTTTTAGTATTTATTATAAATGAAATTTAAGTATATAATAAATTAAAAAAATTAAAATAATATCTATTATTATAGACTCCTCTCAAATTAGTGAGATAGACAATATTTTTTCAAGTCACCTCTCTACATTTGGTTATAATGATTCACCTTTCTTTTTCAATTGTTTTATCTTCATCAAATGCTTGAGGATATGTGGTTTAACTATAAAAATACACTATAATATATGTAATGTACTTCTTCTAGAATAACATTGTTCAAAAAAATTCAAGGAAAGTGAGAATGACCTCAAAAGGTTAATGGAAAAGTGAAAGGGTTTGATTTGTTTATGAGAATTGTGGAGGGTGTGAAGCGGGCATTGGAGGTGCTATAAAAGCAATTTGAATGACATATTTTGCATTACGAAAACATAATTGATGGTTCCCAATAACCATGAGTTGAAAGTGGTGCAAATAGAAAAAAAAGTCGTCATAGTAGAAAAATATGGAGATGTGACTTGGAAAGATAATGGTGATGTCACTAATTTGAGGAGAGCAAAAGCGATAATAATCTCCAAAATTGTTTAACTGATTGGGCACTTAATATTAAGAATTTTTAATATTAAGAATTTTTGTATGGAGTATTCAAAAGGGGAAAAAAACTCAAATACATTAAGAATTCAAAAGTTATTTAAGATTACCAAATATTGAAATTCACATAAATAAAAAATTAAAAAAATAAAAGTTATCTAAATGAAATAATTTATGATAGGCGATCAAGAGAAAATTATTTGTGAACTTATATGTGATATTTTTCAATCGTGTGCAATGTGTATGATAATATGTAGACTATATCAAGGATGTACTCATTTCACATTATTGTTGATAATATTAAAATTGTTCAATTTGAAAGCAATAAATAAATGAACAGATAAAATATGTTTGATTTGTTAAATAACATGTTTACTAAAGGTAATATGTTGTTAACACAAAAAGTACGAGCAAATAAAATATTGTATTGTTGTGTATGAAGTATAAAAAATCACTCATGTTGGAATGATTGTATAATACGAGAAAAATGATAATTTTGTAAAGGATGTCATGAAAGGTCCTTTTATTTAGGTGTTGTGGTATCTTCCTACAGTTTCAGGGTTGAAACAACTGTTTACTAATGCAAATGAAGATAATCATTAGATGTGTGCAAATGGACGTAAAAAAATTGTCATTTGAGACATTTGCCAATTCTTTACAGTGAAGTTCGACAATGGTCTAAGAAACATTAGGCTTGAACTTGCTACATGTGGAATAAACATGTATGGAAACTTGAGTTGGAAACATAGTTCATGATCTTGTGTTGTTAGTGGTTTACAACTTACCTCCATGGTTATATATGAAACACACAAATATGTTACAATGTCTTTGATGATCTAGAGTTCAAGACAACTAGAAAATTAAATTGATATTTATTTAAGTATACCGGTTGAAAATTTGAAAAAGTTATGGGAGGAAGACATTGTTATATTTGGTTGGTATGCACATGACCATTTTAAGTCTTGTGAGATGTTATTTTATATAATTAATATTTTTTCAACATATGTATGGTAGTTTGGGCAGGTACAACATTAAGGGTTAGAAATACATGTTTTTTATGTGAGAAAGACATATGTTATCATCAACTATAATATGGAAGAGTTAGAGAAAAACTACAACATGGAAGAAAAACAATGTACCTTGGACACGAAAGATTTCTTAGTTATAACCATCACTTTTATAAAAAACATTGAATGGGTGTAAAAGGAGTGAGTTAGCTCTGACAACCTTAAGTGGATCAAAAGTATATGAAGACATGAAAGACATATAACTTATGCTTAGAAAGATGCATAAACAAACCATAAGAATAAACACATGGAAGAAAATCTCAATCTTCTTCAATCTTCCATATTAGATAAGGATGACAAAACAGGACAACAAAACTTGTTTTGGCCTGATCGACCATCAATATGCAAAAAAAACAAGGTGAGACAGGATAAAAATTATAATCCACCTTACCATTTTCTTCTTCTTTTATTTTGTTATGTAAATATTTTCTAAGTTTTTAATTGATTAATTAATGCCTCCAATTAGACAAATTAAAAGGGTTATTACCTTTACATGTTAAATTATTTCATTGTAATTAATAATTTGAACTTAAGTTGTAAGTGTTAATGATTAAAATCACAATATTATTTCATATTTGAATCCTTCAAATAATATAATACAAGAAAGTTATTTTTTTTTCATTTTAATTTTTCATTAAAAAAAGGGTCGCTTAGTTAACTTATGTTGTTATGCCAGGTTGGCAAGTTAGGTAGAATGGGCTAGAGTGAGTAAGCAAGCTAAAAATGTCAATTCGTCCTACTAAATTAATGGTGGGTCAACTCCTTGAACCTAACTTGCTTTGCTACCTTTAATTGAAGGTGTTTGATGTGAGACATCCTACAAATGTCATACATGTAGAGAAAAATGTGTGACAATATTATTGAAACACTTTTAATATGTAGGGAAAAATGAATAAGGTAACAATATTCAGTTGGTTATGGTTGAAATTATTATAAGATAATAACTAGTTTTACAATCTCATGGTAAGCAAACACATTCACCTCTAATATATACACATTGTCTAAAAAGAAAAAAGATGTTTTGTGAGTTTTTCCGAAGACGTGAAGGTATTATAAGGTTGCTATTCAAATGTCAAAAGACTTGTATTAATGACAAATCTAAAGTTTTTTAGTTTAAGTCTCATAATTGTCATGTCTTGATGTACCAACTTCTACTTGTGGCTATTCAAAAATATTGTTTAAGAGTATCATATATGTTGGGTTCAATAATGTCAAAGTTCAAGAGGGGGGAGAATTGACCTTTTAAAAGTTTCGCGCAAAATCAAATTTTATCACAGTACACATAAAATAAGTCGATTTATTTGTAAATGAACAGATTTATTTTGACACTGTTTATGTTTGAAAACGTTTATATCAACCAAGTTATTCGTGAGATTATGCAGATTAATTTGCAAGCCACACACACTGATATTAGAGAGAAAACAATGA
>Ga0123342_1008553_pt1 | contig 12785 bp, 4 predicted proteins | sample Turbeawhitnodule_FD_89960 | JGI IMG/M metagenome (GOLD analysis project Ga0123342, IMG submission 89960) | Root nodule microbial communities of legume samples collected from Mexico - Turtle bean Mexico white nodule | ecosystem: Host-associated > Plants > Roots > Nodule | place: Mexico: Nepantla...
ATTACTTTTTTTTTAATGAAAATGATATAGATAGCTTGAATAAAAAAAAAAAATATATATATATATATATATATATATATATATATATATATATATATATATATATATATATATATAGTTTCATCCAATGGATGACAATGTTTCCAGCTTGGATCAGTGGGATATTCTTGAAGTGTCCTGTTCATTGACCATTATGCTGAAAAATAGGAATATGTTCTAACAGTAATTTTATTGGGAGTGAGAAAGAAAAAAAATAACAAGTGAAAAAAAAATCACTTGAACAATGACGACGACAGCACTAGTGGTGACAGGAAGAAATAATCAAGAGAAGGTGTATTGGTTGTGGCAAAGATAAAAAAATGTGGTGTGTATGAAATATTTATAAGATTTTAAATGGACCCAAAATAGGTGCAAAAGACTTAATTTTAAGTAAGTTGTGAACTTTTTAATTAGGATTCACCGGCACATCACACATAGCATTCAATATTTAAATTATATTTAAATTTTAATTCTAATTTTATTAGGTTAAAGTTGAGATAGACTTTGGCCAAAACTTAAATTTCTTAAAAATTAAGTTTAGATCATGCGCCGCAGCTCCTTCTTCTTTATGTTTCGTCGTCGTCACAGCATGCGCCGTCACCGCTGCCACGGTCTTTTTCTTTGTTTTTTTGGAATATTTCCACTTTCCATTACCACTCTAAGATTCCAAAAACAACCATAGGTCGTCATGGAAAATCGGCATAGTCACCGCCTAGTTATGACGGTGGTAAAAAAATCCATCACCGCCTTTCGCCATAGCGTTGCCATAACTGAAAATTGATAATTTATTTATTTATTTAGTTAATTAAGTAATTAAACAACCTCTTTTTTACTAAAAAATAAATACATAACTTCCTTAAAAATAATCATCACATATTTTTAATATTATTTTTTACAAAATCATATATATTTCTAAACTCTATTATTTTATTAATTTTTAATAATATTCTTATAAAATTAAATATATTGAAACTGTATTATTTTAATATAATAAAAAAATACACTGCATAAGAGGACAGATCTACATGTAGACTATGATGTTGAAAATCAAGATATGAAAGTGATAATGTCTAAGACAATAAAGGTATAACAGTGATTATTATGCATTATAGTTACTACAATGAAAATCAAATGAAAATAATAATGGCAATGATGAGAATAAAGAAATCATATCTAATTAGATAAGAATAGGATAATTATTTCATCATATCCACTAAACATACCTTACACATGGTTGACCAACAAAGAAAGATGTCAAACCATGATTTTTTAAACATGTTCCAACTAAGGTTTAAATAAGACTTCCAGTAATCCAGAAAATAATCATACATCTAAAAAATTTCTTATGGATTATGTAATCTAGTAGCTAATTACAAATTTGAAAAATGACTTCCAAATTACGTAATCCAGAATATTATAAAGGGGCATTTTTGAAAATTTGGAAACTTATGGAGGTGAGAGAAGAAGGTATGGAGGTGCAAGAAGAAACAGTCATCAAATAGTTGTGTCAAAGTAATGGGCCGTGATACCGTAAAAGAGATCCATACACCATAAGTCCATTTCTTTGGATCCAAACATAATAATAAGTTTCTTCATTCACAATGGATTTCTTTTTGCACTCCCATAGATATAAAAATCCTTACTTTACCTTTTGGTTTATGAAAAAATGTGTGAAAAACTGAAAAATTACAATAATAAAAGGTTGAATTGTGATTTAATTAATTTCTAAAAATTTATCGCAAACACGGTCCATTCTACGTCTTCAAACAACACTTATTACTAAGATGAGAAATTACAAGTGTTTCGTCCAATGAACTTAAGTAGACAAAAGATTGAACTAAAATAATTTAATAAAAAATGTTTTCCTAAACATTTTAACAAGTTATGCTTGAAGAGAAGATGCAACCTCAACACTTTAATATATTTAGTCAGATAAGCATATTTTAAAACTCATTAAACTCAACTCTTTCGTTTAAGATGTTAAGACAGACATAAATTGTGTAACTTATCTAAATCAGATTAAACTCAACTCTTTCATTTAAGATGTTAAGATATACATAAATTGTATAACTTATCTAAGACAAGCATATTCAGTCATTAAATGAAAGCAAAAAAAATTTTATACCATCAGTAAAGGATGACAATAATAAATTACAAAATCAATAACTAGTAAGGATCTATTTATTTGGGGCTGCATACCCACATGTTACAGGTTGATATCATCCCTTTGTGACTACGCCTGAAACATGTCATTTATCCTGAATGATATTTTGTGTTCTAAACACGTTAAAATAGTCCACTAACATTAGCCAGTTAGTTGATATATGTTAAACCATAATGAATCTGAAAGTGTTTTGGTGAATAAAAACAATTATCACATGTTAAACCAAATATATTTTGTTCAGAAGTGAAGTGAATCAAAACAAGACGAACTTCATTTGCAACTATCACACTAAGGAGAATAATATGTTGTATTTATTTAAATTCAGTGAAATAGATAAGAGAATTGTGACAGTAAGATTCATAGAAAACCAAAGAACAACAAAGAAGAAAAAATCCTACAATATCCAATGCAATGGTTCTAGTTTCTGATCCACCCAACCCAGTCATTGGCTTGCAGACCCGCGGGCTAGCCCTTATGTGGGACGGGGCAGAAAAATTAGCTCGCATTCATTATGTGGAATGGACCAATCATACCCGTATTCAGCCCGCATTGTCATCCCTAAGGACGAATGAAAATAAAACTACTCTCATGAACAAGTGTGGAGTTTAAAGAGTAAAGAGAAGAAGAATTGTGAGAGAAATTGGAGAAGAAAAATGAAAAACTTGTATAGAACTAGAATTGACAAAAATTGTTAATAGAAAACAATGAAACTAAGTTATCCCACTATTGTGCCTAACCATGCAACTCTATGTAATTCTATATATGTATCTATCATCATGTCTTTTATATCTCATCTAATCTCTATTTATAAAAGTTTTGAAGTGTTACAATTAGATGGTCTTTGTTCAACAAAATTATATGGAAATTGATCAAAACACTTGTTAGATGGTTCAAGCAAAATATAAGTTATAAAATATAATTTTTATGATGTTTTTTTTGTGAAAACTCTAATGTTATGAAGAAAATATAAATTTTAACTAAGAATAAAAAATAAAAACAAAAACAAACCCAATAAAATATAATTAATCTAGAAAAAATATGATAAAATTGAGAGATATCAATTCATCCCAAAACCATGTCGTATTCCTCACTTCATAACACTTAACAACGTTCTTAAATACGAAAATAGATCTTTTAGAAATGTATTTAACTTACCATTTATGTCAAAGAAGAGATTACATTATTGTTTGAACAAAAAAAAATCAAGTACAACTTCAAAAATGTTTGATAAACTTGTGTTTATTTTTATGAATTTTTAGAGTTTAGGATTTAAGATTTAGGGTTTATATGAATTACACATGTTATGATGTATGAGACTCTAAAAACATTTTTTCAAAACTAAGATGGATGATATTGTATAATGCATCTTTTTATTGAATATTAAATTTTAAATAATGGTATACCATGATTTTTTTTTATGAACAATTTATAATATTTCTTATGTTTTAAAATTATAAGTTAAATTAGACTAGGTCGGATTGCCTGCTTTAGTAGTCTTATAATGAATTAATTATAACAAATACTTTTACTATCACTTTTGACTTATGTCTCTCATACTAAGTCACTCATAACTTTCACTTTTTCTTTGTTATCCCTTAACTTATATACAATATAATCTTAGTGAAAACATGATCAATTCTCAAAAAGTAAAGATATATAAATAAAATCACTCCTAAAAAGAGCTATCTTCATTAAGTAAATTTATATATATATATATATATATATATATATATTGTCTTATATGTGTTTATAAATACATTTATAATAACTTTATACATAAATTTATATTATATCATTTATTAAAATATTAAAAACGAAATAGTTATTATTAAATTATTTTTTAAGAATATTTATAACTTTCAAAATATCATATAATTTAAGAAAAAATAGATAAATAAAAATAATTTTCTACATTTAAGTTGTTATTATTATTTCTACTAAAAATTTTAAAATATAAAATAAAAGATACTTGTAACACCCTAAACTACTACCCACTATATTATAAACCCAATAGAAGGTCTGAAAATATAAGTTATCTGAAAATACAATTTAAACGTATACACAAATATTTACAAAGAAAGTTAAAAATAAAGTCTTTCTTATCTTCCAAATGCTACTGTTGCATATTCTCTACATTTGTTTGTCTAAACACCACAATCATAACATGTCACCACACAAACATGGTAAACAATTGAAAATAAAACTTAACACAGGAAAACGTATATATAAAGAATAAATTTATTAACAATTCATAAATAATCCAATTTCAATCCAACATATAAAAATGTATATTTGCATCAAACTCCCAAATTAACATTGAATACTTTTAGATCTCTATTTTGAATAGTTCTCTTACTTGAGTTCAAACTTTCTTTGAAACAAAAAATTACAAGTAAAAAAAGGTTATTTAGTTATTGAAAAATTATGGTAACTTTAGCAACAATATTTTGTAATTTTAATGTTATAGATGTTATATTCCATTATTATCTTATTTGTTATCTACTGTATATTAAATATTTATAGAATTAAAATTTATCATGACATGTTTTTCTCATATACTATCACATTCTGATATGGACTTTCCAGTGGCAGCTTTTTTTTTCTACTTGTGCACAAATTAATCTTACACCATCATCTAAAATATTGGTCACCAAGTCCGTGAACAAAATTCTGACAACAAAATCTACCAAGCATTGTATCCGCAATCAAAAGTGGTCCTTATGGAAAGTATTCAGTGATAACACCGTGACAAAGCAAAAATCTACTAATTTTAATGTTTTAGTAACCTTCAAATATTGCTGACAAGGGGAGAAAATAACAGTAGCCCTCATTTATCCCCCAGAATAAAATAAAATACCCAATAGCCCTCAACTATATTAAATAAGTGGACTCAGAACTTAGCAGACTAATCACATTCTACAAGTTTAAATTGAATATTTTAAAATGATGAAGAAATGAACATTTATAAAAAAATTTAAAAAAAACATGATAGTCTGTACACAATTTCATTGTTCGAGCCACCGCACCAATGAGGTCACAACTGTAAGGTGCACCCTACCATCACATACTTGCTCCTCAATCTTAGTGGCGATTGCTGCCTAAGAGAAAATAACGTGACAACAACCCAGCAAGAGGTGTTTGTCGTTAGAGGATTAAGTGGCATCTCCACATACAAGGCAATGTGAAAGACAATCCCCTTAAATCAAAACCTGTCATTATAAAAAGATCCATAAAGCAGTGGCGGGTCAAAATCTGAAGCTTGTATTGATATGTTTCAACAGATAAACAATGAAGTTACCAACAAAATGAAAAATCAAATATCTAAGCACCAAATAAATGGAAAAAAAATGCACTGTTTAGCAAAATAGCAGTCCAAAACTAACGATGTCCCGATTCTTTTGTCTATATGCAGAAAGCATAACCATGACATTGTTCGTAAGTACATCAATTTTATTTCTGAATATTGCATAAGAAATGAGGAGGAAGTATCTATTGCAACTGTTCTCTGGTGTATTTGATTATATCCCCGTACATAAGCAAGGAAAGAAAAAAGAGTATAAGAAGTCCACAACACAACCAAATATAAAGAGGATAAAAAAACAGATATCAAGAAAACATTTAATATGGCGTGCCAATCTCAACTGGAGATCCAAAAAAAACAGCATCAGTAAAAGACAATGAAAAACTCAAAGAAACCAGAAAAACTAGCTGATCCCAAATGAACTCAATATAAGGATGTTGTGCTGAGAAGGTTCTAGCATTTCGTTTCAACCATATACACCAAATCCTCTGAATTTTACATACAAGGAACTTTTGAAGAACCTGGGACAAACCCAGTGTTCACCAAAAACCTCAAACTAGTTATTTTAGAGAAATGAAGCTAACAGGGAAATGCAAGAACAAGTGAGAACATGATTTATGTTCCACTTCCTAAGTAATCTACTAGAGATTTACTAACTTGGCGGCTTCCGTACTTGGAGGTACTGATTGGCCAAGTTATGAAATTTGGATTTGTTTTGACAATTTTCTACATAAACACTTCTAAGAAAAAAATTAAATAAGCTTCTTCATAATTTCTTCAAGTTCTCTGATATTCCCAAATATTTATTTTTTAACTTATGCATTAATTAATTTTAGCTTATAGAGAAGCTTATTTCTTTATCTGTTACTTTTTCTCATAAAAGTGCTTATGGAATAAAAAAACAAGCCCTTGGTAGTTTTATTGACATGTGCATGAACAAAACAAAAGATAGACTTGAGAGGATTACAAAAAGCATGACTATAGGTCTCCTAGCTCACGAAAATGTGTTATTTTTCTTTCTTTTTGTATTTCATGGAAATCTTTAATCATTAGGATTTGTTTACTTTGATTGTATTTTCTTTTAATTGAAATTGTAATTTAGAACTTGTTGGGCCTCAATTGAACACATTAAATCAAGGCCCAAGTTGATGGTGATTCTGGTTTCAAGAGACATGGTGTGCATCAAGTAAAACAAGGAAAACACCAAGCCAAGCATTGGAAGTGAGACCTAGGAAGCGCTAACTTGAAAATTCTAGATCCTCTTTTTGACTTTGGGCGCACCACTCTTAGTAGTTTCCAGGCTTATTTTGAAATTCATATTTTGGAGCAAAAATGGCCAAGACACATTGCCTATATAAGGCATCCATGTAACCTTGTTTCAAATCTTTGAATAAATTGAATTTCTTCAAGAGCATTGTCAGTTCTCTTGAGTGTGTGATACTGTCTATTTTAGAGATTTATCTTGAAGTCTTACGAGTTCAAGTGGTGTTCCTCTCACTTATCTTTAGTTTACTCAAATGGAATGATTCTTCATCTCTTGTCTTCTCCACCTTTTAATTTTCTTTTTCCTAAAGTGTCTTTTAATTCAAGTTCATTGAATCTGTGACTCGAAGCTTCATCATGAGTTCATCTCTTGAAAATCAAGCATAGAGGAGATTCATCTAATTGAGATTATGATTTTACAATGATGTTGTTCCAATTGATTCTCCAAAATTACCTAAGGACTTGATGGATTGTAAGAGAGGAGCTACTATGTAGAAGATCAGTCTTCCATACTCATAATTGAGGTTCCATCATTTACTAGGCAAATTTTTATTTTAATTTTGCATCATGCAAAAACATGTTATGGTGTATTATAGAATAGTTAAATATATTAGAATAGGTTAACTTATCTTCTGTCTATCTCTAGGAAAGCTAAAAAGTTGTTTTTGTGGTACCTATTTGTCACCTAGGTGTAGTCTTTTCATATCTTATTTTTGTATCTTTGATGTAAAGACTCCTATATAAATAGAGAATCAGGTAAGAGATGAACCAATCTCTTAAGCAGTATTTCCCACATTATCATTTTCCAGTTGATATTAGAGTCGGTCCATTGTCCAGTGACAAAACCGTCACTTGATGATGTCTATCATTGCCAACTACCACATTCATTTTTCTCCAACAAGCACCTAGTCTAGTTTGCCTCGTAGAGCAATGGAGATCCCATTGTCCACTCATCAACTATTGTCATTTTCTATGGCAAGCAACAAAAACCAAATTCTAGTCATCCCAGTGATGTCAGGCCACCTTCAAAGGTTTCCCCAGCCTCCCTTGTCCTTGTTTCAACCTTTACTTTTGGTTTTCCACCATTTTAATGTGCAGTTGATGGCCCATAACCGATTAGGCAGGCATGCATAATCAATTATGGTAAGGGACTTAATCGATTAAGGTGTAAAGTGTAATTGACTATGACCCTAACAATAACCGATTATGCATGCTGCCTAATCGATTAGGGCCTGAGGCATGATGAGAATTTTTTCTAAAAATTCATTCTAACATTCTGCAAACGTCATTGTGTGATTGTATGTCTTGTCTTTGACCAAACTTTTGTTAGGCCCACATGTTGAAAATGTTTGTTGAGGTATACTTTTATAATCGATTACAAAAAACCATAATTTTTGGTCACACTACAAAACCCAAAATTATACCATTTTGAAAATACAAAAGTTCTTACTACTCTTTAGACAAAATTTGAACCCTTCATCACAAGAATTTTTTTACAATACTTTCTATGCAGAATTGGAACAAAGTTTGGTCTTTTGTTTGTGAAATTTAAAGTACAGTTTTATCTTTGTCAAATTACTTATTTGTTCACACAATTTCTATTCAGTCGGGGATAAAAAAAAATTCAAGATTAATATCATGTCTTCGTCATCCTCTAGACGAAAGAGAGAAAGGGTTAAAGGATTGATGCAATTGAAGACATGATCCGGGAACTTACAAAGAGTATAGAGTAGTCTTCAGCTTCGTGGACATTTCTTATTGAACTTTGAATTTGTGGTTCTATTATATTTCCATGCTTCTTTTTAGACTCTTTTTTTGTAACTCAGACTTGTTTCACTAGTCGACGTGAGATCTCTAACACACACAACTCACACCCAGACATGGACATCTCGTGTGTAGGACTAGATATTTTTGGGTTCCTGATAGCAACCTGATGGCAGGTGGCACATTAGGCCCAACAAATCTCGCTAGAATAGACTTTGATATCATATTAAAAAATGAGTTTAAACCCAACGCATCCTTACAAAACCGACTTGTAAGGTGAGGATTATCCTCCACTTATATATTGTAAATTAGTGTTATGTCTAATTGATGTGGGATTTTCCAACAACTATCCACTATAATATAGTCAACCATACTTGTCTCTTTTAAGATATCTAAAACATACTTCCTCTTAGAGATTAAAACACCTTTTGGCTAAGCTACTTCAACACCCAAGAAATATTGAGGCTTTTCCAATATCCTTGGTTTGAAAAGGTTTACACAAGTGTTCCTTTAGCCAAATTCCTTGAAGTGACTATATCATCAACATACACTATTAAGTAAACACATTTTCCAAGAAAAGTATGACAGTAACAAACTCAATGATCTGCCCAATATAGCTAAATTTTGCAAACCAAGCACATGCCACAAAGAAAGTGGTGCAACTTACAAACCAAACTAGACTCCCCCTAAACAACAAACCCAAGAGGTCGCTCCATGTAGACTTCCTTTTAAAGATTTCCATGATGAAAAACATTTTTAATATCCAGTTGATAAAGTGGTAATGATGAATAGCTTCCATGGCAAAGAAAAGACGAACAATAGTCATTTTGGCCACTGGAGAAAAAGTATTACTATAACGAAGGCCATACATATGAGTGTATCCTTTGGCAACTAATCATGCTTTGAGACAATCAATTTCACCATTAAGGTCAACTTTAATGGCATAAACCCATCAACATCCAATTGTCTTCTTCTCCAGTGCAAGGGGAACCAACTACCATGTGCTATTATGATCAAGACCCTCCATATCTGCAATCATAACTTGTCGCCATCCAGGATGATCAAGCGTTTCATTCACATTTTTTTGGGAATAGTAATAAAATACACAGAGGATATAAAAGAATAATAGGAAGGAGACAACTTGTGATAGTTAAGAAAATTATAAATAGGATGTTGATTACATGTAGAACAACTACCTTTCCGAAAGGAAATGGGTCAGGCTGAATCAACATTACTAGGAGCCCTGGTATTGACTGACAATTGAGAAGAACTTGAAGAAGAGGATTTACCTAGAAGCATTGTACTAGTAACTTGGGTCCTAAGGTAATAAGAGGAGGTGATGATGGTTCAAGAAGATTTTAAATAGGATTGGGATTGTCTAAAGCAAGAGGAACAATGAACTCAACTAATGGTATAGGAAGGACCTGTTGGATGGAATAAACATCTTGGACAGATGTAGACCCATAGATAGTCCTATGGATCCAAATCAGAAATTAATGGCAAAGCAAACTGAATCTTTCTCAAAAGATGAAGATGACTTGTTGGAAAACTTAATTATCTCACTATGACTAGACCTCACTGGTTTAACCAAACAGTTATTCACATTGTTTCCAACCCTTAATTTCATGAGAATCAAGTAGATAGAAATTGTTTGTCATTTTGTTCAAGAGAAGTTGTTGTCCAAGGAAATTTGCATGGAATTTGCCAGCTCCAATGATTAGCCTGCAGATATTTTGACTAAATCTTTGAGATGACCTGAAATTCAACTTATATGTTCTAACCTTGGTACGTACAATAAGTATGTTCAATGTTGAGGGGAAGTGTTAGAATAGTTTAAGTTGTTAGAATAGGTTAACTTATCTTCTATCTATCTCTAGGAGAGCTAAAAAACTGCTTTTGAGGTACCTATTTGTCACCTAGGTATAGTATGTTCATATCTTCCCTTTGTATCTCTGATGTAAGGACCCATACATGACTCAGCTGAGAGATGAATCAATCTCATGAGCATTCTTTCTCATGTTTTCACTCTCAAGTGTGTAAAAATTATGGTGAAATAAAGGTTAAGACAGACTTGTAGAAGGCAATAGAGATGTATGCAGTGCTTTAAATTCCCAGATTTCATAGGGGCCAGCCCCCAATAATGAAGACAGTCCAAGGGATTACATAAAATTGTGGATGTAAACCATCAACTTTTCACATTATAGACGTATTTAAACTACCAAACAAAATCAGGCCCAAACAAAAAAGAATTGAAGAATCGATAATGTGAATCACCTGTTTAGTGGAACCACCAAGACTTAACTCTGCATGGCGTAATATTGAGGAGCCAGCTCAGTTAACCATAGGTAATCAACTCTGGTCAAATTTCTGACATACTTGTTATTAGTTTGGACCAATTCGTTAAATATCACACACTCTGGTTTTTGCCGAAATAATACGGAAGAAGGGTGGATCTGCACCACCTGACCACTTGCCAAAGCCCTGCAATGTAACTAAGCAATAAGAGTCTTTTAATAGCAAAATAAATTACATAGGCAGTTAAGGATTCAAGTTAGTGTCAAAATACCAAAAGAGAATTTCAAAAATTACAAGACCTGAGTTTGACCTAGTTACAGGAGGGACTTGAAAGCAAGCCACACAAACAGGACAGCCAAGAATTTCTAACTTGAATTAGATACCTGTATGTCCCCTCTGGCTGTTTTACAGCTGCATTGAGGAAAAAGGAAGCAGCTAGGCATCTGCGGAATTGAAGCATATCTTCTCCACATGAAGAAAGATTAAGACCCATTTGTTCAACATGTCCCTTAATCTGCCTGCAAAAAAAAGTATTTTGCAAGTGTGAAAACATAAATGTCTGGATTAGAGTACACTAGAAAAAATATCATGAATCCTTGATATTCAGGTTAACATGGTAAAATTACTTGTGAATGTCACGAGCATGTCTAAGAGACCGGCTATTAATATAATTTTCTTTGCACCATTTCCTATAAACCTTTTCTGTCTTTGCTATACCCATTTCCATTGATCTCTTCTCCAAAAAATCTTTAGATGCTCGATACACATTAATCAATGTGATGTGGTCTCCCTCTGGACTTGAGAAGCATTTAGTTGCAGTTCTTGCCTGGTAAAATATGAGAGAAACCAAGAAAAATAATTTTAGATAAACACCAAGAGGGAACAGTTGTATATGGAAAAATATGAAGACCATAACCTTCACACAGTCAGTCAACTTCATATGTTCAAATCATGCAAATGATATTTGTAAATATTTTGTTAAATGGTTAATAGAGAGATACAAAATATATATACATATTTATATAATCACTGACCATCTTTATATTAAGCTTCATCATTACATCAAAATAGAATATAATAGGAATGCAGTTGGAGTTCAGTCATCAAACCTCTTCTAACTTGTCACGAGGACTATAAAATATGGATTCCACAGACAGCAGGGCTACACTTATCAACATCTCCTCCAAGCAGTTAAACTGACTAGCTAAAATAAGAGCTTTGGAATAAATAGGATCCAACGGCAGTCGAGCCATTTGGTGTCCTACAGGATCAGATAGTTGACACTCATCTGTTAGGGCACCCAACAAAAATAGCTGCTCCAATGATTTTATAATAGCTGCCCTGTTCAAACAAGTGATAAGCACAAGCTTTGAGTAATATTTTGCTACGTCAAAATACAGTTTAAAATTACAGCAACAAAGATTCCTAAAAAATGCTAATTTAGTTCTGGAGAACAATGCATGACACAGCATCAAAAGCATTTTGACTCACTAATGAGTAATGGCTGATGCAAAATAGTAGATCACTAAATCCCTTATACAGTTTTATATTACATCTGGTCAGAAAGAAGTGGCTGGTTTGTATTATTGTTACGTGCATAATGGACATCAATAGCGCAGCAACTACATGGACTATAATTATCAATTTGAAACTGCAGCACAACCCCAAAACTGCTATAGCAAGATAGTGCATAGCATGATGGCTGCTATACTAAAGATTATAAAAAAAATATTTCAATTAACACATAAAAATGCTTAAAACTAAAAAGTTATCCAGACATATGGTTCTGTTGATCATGGTCCATGTAATGGTTTTCAGTAGGCTTGGTCCCTGGACTCTTCTGATATATATATATATATATATATATATATATATATATATATATATATATATATATATATATATATATATATATATATATATATATATTTATATATATATATACTATCATATATATCA
>Ga0123342_1008554_pt1 | contig 12784 bp, 10 predicted proteins | sample Turbeawhitnodule_FD_89960 | JGI IMG/M metagenome (GOLD analysis project Ga0123342, IMG submission 89960) | Root nodule microbial communities of legume samples collected from Mexico - Turtle bean Mexico white nodule | ecosystem: Host-associated > Plants > Roots > Nodule | place: Mexico: Nepantla...
CATATATTAGCAAAACTTTTTTGTATAATGTTATAATTTGTTGTATGTAATTTTTATATTTAAATTATGATTTGAAATGTTTTTATTTTCTGGTATTGAAAATTTTATGCAGGTTTGAGATTTCTTAAAAAACAAATAATTTCTTTTAAGCACTACATATAACGACGGTTCCACTTGGAACAGTCTTTAAAAGGCCTTTACAACGACGGTTTCCACAACCGTCGTTATAAGTCTTATTTTTAACGACGCTCCATAACCGTCGTGAAAAACCCACACCTTTTAACGACACCCGCAATAACGACGGTTCTGGAACCGTCTTTAAATGTTGATTTTAATCGTCGTTAATCTACCTTTTTGTACTGTGCTTTTTCGTGCTTTTCTTGTTTCTCTTGTTCAAAGTTTTGTCTTCACCTTAATTCCATTTTGGTTTAACTTTCTTTGATTTAAGACTTTTCTTGCTTGTCTTTCTTGAGTGATACACGTGAGTTAACGTTTCAAATGTTTGTTTTAACTAACCGTTTGTCTTCTTTGTGCAAATTTTAATGGCTCATTTCTCTTTCGGGGACTCTTCCAAGCCTCAATCTATTCAGAAGGCACGTCTTATGGGGGAATTAGCCGAGCCCAAAGAAGTTTGGCCCAAAAAGTAAAGGTGATGAGACAACTGCTAGAGAGAATAAAGAGGTTAGAAGCCAACCAAGAAATCATGGTCCGAGAAAGGAGGCGGGAGCCTCGACGCCATACAAGACATCACATGCACTATGGGAGTTATGAAGATGAAGACCTAGATTGGAGAGTGCATAATTTTGAAGAAAGGCGCCATCAACACCAACTTCAACCAAAGAATACTTTTCCTTTTGTAAAGTTACCTAGTTTTAGTGGGGATAGTGACCCAAATTCATATTTAGGATGGGAAGCTAAAGTGGAACAAATCTTTAAAGTGTGTGAGGTCGAAGAGGAACAAAAAGTTAGGTTAGCTTCCCTAGAATTTGTAAACTATGCCAGAAAGTGTAATGAACATTAGGCTAAACAAGAGGTCAGTCGTGATCTCTTGGAGTTATTTAAAGTTATGCATGCGCGCACGGTTTGTTCCTCCTCATAGGAAAGAACTCTTGATGAAGCTCCAACAGCTTCATCAAGGACCTAGGCCGATAGATGAATACTTTAAATACTTAGAAACAACTTTGACTAAAATTAATATGCATGATAGTGAAAAGTCAAAGATCACTAGGTTTTTAAGTGGTTTAAGGAGAGAAATCCAAGATATTGTAGAGTTATATTAGTACTCTTCTTTAGAGAAAGTGGTTTCCCTAACCATCAAGGTAGAATCACAACATTTGTAGCAAACAAATTTCAAAAATACTCATAATGATGGCTTCTACAAATCTTCATGCAAGGATAAAAACAGAACTTCTACGAAAACTTTTCCTTCCGAAACCACTTCTCACCATAGAGTTTCTAAAGACAACCCTTCCATCTCTACCCCTAAGTCACCCACCAAAACTTCAAGCACAAAATGTTTTAAATGTTTAGGTTTTGGGCACATAGCTGCCAATTGTCCAAATAAAAGAACCATAATGATAAAAGAGGCAAACCAATACCAAATTAAAAGGAAAACCAAAAGAGAAAATGAAAAAGAAGAGGAAAGTAAAGCGGGTCTCATCTTGTTCACTCATAACCTGAGCTACATCCAGTCCCAAAACAACCTCTGGATAATCCACTAAGTAATCAATAACATATTTCAAAAACAAACACATCAAAGAGCTTATCTTGATACCTTCAAGACTACACACCCTATTTGATGCACCACCACCACACACAGTCAGAATACCCTCTGATTTAAAATAGAAAACACTTTATAGTTTTCAAACATAAACAGAAATACAAGAATGAATAGGAAAGATTACACCTGATACAAGAAGAAAAACACAACTCCTATTTCACTCTTTTGACCAAGGCAAAGCATATAGCAATCTTGCAATCTCTTTGAAAATTTTTGAAGCTATTTTCTATAATCTGATTTATGTGTTACTAGAGATTCAAAACTCAGTTATAAACCCACAAAAAAATACTCGTTTGTTTCAGTTAAACAAAGCCCAAACCAGATGCATATGAAGCCAAAACAGTTTTGACAGTTAAAACAAAATTTGTTATGTTTTTAAAAAAAACAATCGATTGAAACCTCGATTCAATCAATTGATTTGGCTTTGACTTGTATAGTCAACCAATTTTAGCTTTTCAAAATCTTTACAAATCTCCAAGTGTAAAACAACCAATTGAAACGTAGAAACAACATGTTGTTTTTCACTTACTTTGAAAAATAGTTTTCTTTAAAAGATCTTGATTGTTTTAGCTTTAGATTGGACTAAGAGTGATTCAACAAATTCTAAATCCATATAACAAAAGACCTACAAGCAGCAACCCAGCTTTAATCATCTTTCTTGGATTTTGTTCCTACCGGTTGACCAAATTGTTCTTCGTGCGTAGCTAAGACCTGCGTATCAAGGACTCCTTCTTCTTTGTTCCAAACCTTCACCCCTCGCCACCGTGAATACTTGAAACAAAGAGAACAAAGGGCGCCCTCACGGTCATTTGCACTCCGACGCTCAAGTCAGTACTGGTAGGAAACACTGTGCACCTCCGTATCAGAACACAGCAACTAGGGCATTCAGAAGGTGCGCAACTGAATTCCAACTGTATTCTCTCTCATTCCCAAGTCACTTGTGCGTACAGTGTGTAAGTGAAAATGAATAGAACGTACCTTAGTCTGCCACCAATGACAGCTTATATACCTGTTCAGTGTTTCTGCCACGTGTCTCCTCCTGACTTAAGCGTAACTCTGTGTCGGGAGGCCCTACAACACTGTAACCCAACTTAGGGAAATCTCAGCGTGTAAGACTCCCTTCATGAAGTGCCTCCTGCGCGGGGGGTGACTGCGTGGACGCCAACTCATGCGCCCAAGCTTCTTAGTCACTCGCCCTGAGGGTATTTATGCCTTCCTCATGTGCCATGCACGCAGATTACCCCTGGGACGTGGCCCTCTCTGAGGTTGTTTTTGTCCTAGTGGTCCTCCAACGGTGGTGCGTACCGCCGCGTGCTCACACCTCATGCATGGATACGCCGTGAGGTGGACCCCTCCACTATGGTACCGGGGGTGTGGCTTGAAAGCCACCCTTTCCTCTAGTATTATTCTTTGGGATACTAAGGCCCGAGGCCTCCACGCCTCCTACGATGTCGCCTCCTCCACGGTCGTTCCTACCCGTGGGTATCAGGGGGTGGCACCACTCGAATGCAAGCGCTTCTTGGTTTGAACCCAATCCACGCCCGAGGCCGGTCAACGCCCGAGGTCGGTCAGCGCCCGAGGCCGACTCCCTTTCTCACCTCATTACGCCCCTAATGGGTCCCATCAAGTGTTTACTTTGGTCATCGCCCGAGGACGGGTCAGTACATATTTTGAATCATCAAAGCTTCATCTTCAACCAATGACTTCAACAAGGATCTAGGAGTGTAGACGAGTATTTCAAAGATTTAGAAGTAACTTTGACTAAAATTAATATGCATGAAAGTGAAGAGTCAAAGATTGCTAGATTTGTGAGTGGATTACGATGAGAAATACAAGATGTTGTAGAATTATATGAGTATACTTCTTTGGAAAAATTGGTTCACCTAGCCATCAAGTTTGAATCACAAGTTTTGAAGAAAAATTCTCTTAAAAATATTCATAATGATGGCTTTTACAAATCATCTTGTAAGGACAAACACAAACTTCAAAACCAAGAATCTCCTTCCAATTTCTCAAAAGAAACCACCCCATATCATAAATTATAAAGATAAACCTTCTACTCCTAGGTCACCCACCAAAACCTCAAACCAAAAATGTTTTAAATGTTTAGGTTTTAGGCACATAGCTGCAAATTGTCCATCCAAAAGAACCATGATGGTAAAAGGGGGGGTTGTTGTGAGTGACCATAGTTCCCGAACCATAAGGTTTAGATCCCCTACCTCTTCAAAAAGCCAAAGTGAGAATGAATGTGAGATACCTTGTGAAGGTGACTTATTGGTGATAAGGCGAATGCTGGAAACAATTCCAAAACCTTTGGATGACACCCAAAGAGAAAATATTTTCCACACTCGTTGCCTTATCAACAACAAGTTATGTTCCGTGATAATAAATGGGGGGTAGTTGCACTAATGTGGCAAGTACAAGAGTGGTGAAAAAACTTGGGTTACCCACCATCTCTCATGCAAAGCCCTACAAGCTCCAATGGCTTAGTAAAGAGGGTGAAATCATGGTTAATAAACAAATTCTCATAACTTTTTCTATAGAAAAATATCAATATGAGGTTTTATGTGATGTTGTGTCAATGGAAGCAATTCATATTCTTTTGGGAAGACCTTTGCAATATGATAGACAAGTTCTACATGATGGCCTAACCAACAAAATGACTTTTAACTTCCAAGGGCACAAGGTTATCTTAAAACCCCTCTTTACCAAAGAAGTTCATGAGGACCAAATAAAAATGAAAAACAAAAGAGAAAATGAAAAAGATAAAGAAAGAAAAGATAACTCTAGTCACAATATATCACCTTACACTGCAAAAACAATCATGTTAACCCATGTTGGCTTGCAACCTGCACCTCCAAGGTGTTCTTCTTCCTTGTCTTTTTCATTACCTAATAAATCTCAATACTTGACATATTGGATAAAGAAGTTTTGGGATGAAATTCAAACATCTTTTAAAGGTTCTCACCTTCTAAGAGGATTTTCATCAAAAAGTCCTTTCATCCCCAAATATTTTTTTCCAACATGGCTTGTATGTAGAGCTTCCCCTGTTGAACTCCCCAAACTTAAGGAACATAAGTTTACTTCACATTTCACACCTTGCGATATCTTATATGTATCTGCATGAGTTCTAAATTCGAGATCAAATTCTCTCAAACTTGGGGGGCATGATACAATCCAAGTAGATAAGAAGATGACCAAGGACCTAGGAGACCATTCACATTATGAGCAATCACCTCAACAATCAAGTGAAGACCCCACTAAAGATCTAATGGACCTCACCAAAGGAAGAATTGGGCATAGACCAGAACACCAAATGTTCTTTCTTCTGGTCTTCTTAAAAATAAAACATGTTGTAAATAATTTGGGCTCACTCTAGGGGTCTAAATAGCAAGATAGGATAGAGTAGGTTCATATAGCATTAAAGGGAGTGTTCTTAGTGAAATGGGCTTGTTTCAAACCCACTTTTTCAAGAGAAGACATCTAGGTTTAGGAAAGTTGACCTAGCTTCTAGAAGAACAAGCCTAGGGTGTGGTCTTGACTTAGTCAAACCCTAAAGGTCGCCCCTCACTCTTTTACCATCCCACCCTTGCTCCTCTTGTTTTCCAAGGCATCCATTCCTATAAATAGGGTGCCTTACTCTTTGATGTTGAATTTTGAAATAAAAGAAAAACTCTGCACAAATTGTGTGAGACTTGAGTTCTCCTAGCTTATGTCTTATCTTGTGAGAGTGAGAGCTCTTCAAGTGGCGGCCCTCACTTATCTTGGAGAATCCACACTCTAAGTGGCGTGTTCACTCTTGTCCATCATCATAAGCTTTCTTTCCTTCATCTCTTCTTCCATTCTCCATTTGCGCCATTGTTCATTGTGTTTATATCCTTGCTTTTGCTTCAATTTTCAATTCGGTTTCCTTCATCATAATTGTTTCTTTTTTATGTTCTTTCAATTCCGCATTCTACATCATCTTCACCATATATTGTGTTTTTCCTTTTGCCTTTGGAAGTGAACCTTCAGACTTACGTAACCACTTGGTTAAGTTCGTGTCCAGTGGGGATCTTCCCTAGGTCTCACCTTATAATTGCTAAAATCCAAATCATAAATAAAGTGTCTCCCTTAAAATGGAAAAATCTAAAATCAACTCACATCAAAGGGTGAAAGACTCATCCCAATTAGATGTGGGAGCTGGAGGAGCGTCGTTGAGATACCTTGGGTTTATAGGCAACCATCACGGAGTGAATGGCATCCAGGACGGTGGGGCGGTGGTCAGAGTTGGAGGGGGAGGATGTGAAGCACAATATTCTTCGTCGGAGATGAGGGTGAATCTAACGACCCCTGAGTGCAATCGGCTCGTTAAGTTTTTCGTGTCCTATGGATGGTCCACAAATCGAGCTCATCAATAATGTGGTTTGGGAAAAAGAAGGAGCTAGAGGAGATTTTGCCCCAACCTTGAACCTCTCACATATATTAGGTGATGATGGAGCTATTATGGGAAGCATCTGTAATACCCCTCCACGTCATCAAAGGTACAGAGGGTTGTGGGAGTTGGTGAAATCAAACATTCAACCAAGGTGGAACGCGAAGTCTGGCATGGGAACACCTCAAGTAGGGAGCAATTCCATGTCAAGGTTAGGAATGAATTCAGTAGCCATTTTCAATGGAGATATCGTCAACGGTAATTCCAAATTCTGGAAATCAGAGAACAATGTGGAACCAATCAAACTCTGGAGATAAGAAAACAAATAGGGATTACATGCCATAGAAATGAGGAGGTTGGCAAAGAATTCCAATGTATGGAAGAGAGGGATCTTGAGGTTATGATGATGTATGAGAAGGGCAACAAAAATGGTTTCTTATGATAATAGTAAATTTGAATATTAAAGGTCTTAGGGGGCACCAATACTAGATATCTATGTCAAATTATTGCTTGTGATGGTGCAAAATTTATATGTATACAAAAACAAAAACAAGTGTTTTATCGGATGCTATATGTTATTCATTGTGGGGGGGATAATAAGGTTGGTTGGATCCATAATGAAGGGGTAAATGGAGTTGAGAGTTCACTATCAATGTGGCATAAAGAAGTCTTTTGTTATGAAAGTCATTTGGTGAGGAAAGGTACATAGCTATTTTTGGCCAGCACCTAACATCTAACAACAGGTGCATTATAGTCAATGTGTATGCAGCATGCAATCTGAGTGAAAAGGTAGTCCTATGGGAGGAATTGTCTCACATTAAGTGTGCACATCAGGATTTGGTATGGTGTTTCTGTGGTGATTTTAATGCAGTTAGAAGTATAAGAGAAAGGAGAGGTGTCAAAGAAAGGGGAGACCAATCAAGCGAGATCAATGGTTTCAATAGCTTCATAGAGAGTAACTTTCTGGTGGAGCTTCATATTGTGGGCAAGAAATATGCGTGGTTCAAGTCAAATGGATCACCTAAGGTTAGACAGAGTACTAGTATGAGATTTTAGAGGATTCCTCCAAATTTTACTCTTCCTTTCCTTAGCCTTTGCAAAATATACACAACAACGTTTATTTTGCACTATTTACCTGGCCTACTTTTACATGTAATAAACAAGGGTTAAATTCTTTTTTGTGCGCATAGATATGTGTAATCAAGCACCATTGAGAAACTGGATGGGGATGGATTACTTTATCTCCATATGATGGCACTTGGTAAATATTAGAAATACATGCATAATTGGCACTTACTAGGACTAGTAGCATTGTCTCGAAAACCATTATACGTTGGTTGACAGAGAAATTATAATATGGTTGGAAGCATTTGTGTGAGATGTAATTATATGTTTTAATTTACTAGAAGGAAGTTAATTAATATAAACTGAGACAGAAATTATGAAATGACATAGTTTGATAGAGTATTGGTAGTGGCTCCTTTTCAGGGGCCCCTTTTCTTTTTGTCCTCAAAGTCAAGAAGCTCCTCCAACAACTTGTCATCCAAGTACTCAAACTCAAACACTTGTCTTCCTTGATCACTTCTTCCTCTGCCTTCCGCATTTGCATTCCAAGAAGAAGAGGAGTTTGAGGATGATGAAGCAACAGAGGAATGAGTGGCAGCATTAGTGGCACCACCAGCAGTCATAGGGTACTCCTCAGGGAAGTTCAAGATTGCAAATGGACCTCTCATGGTATAAGCAGCTCTATCATAGGCTCTGGCTGCTTCCTCCGCCGTGTTGAAAGTTCCCAACCACACCCTTTGGCCTTGCCTGGCGGAGTCTCGAATCTCCGCCGCAAACTTCCCCCAGGGCCGCCGCCGTACCCCCCGGTACCGGACGTCTCCAGCCTCCTCCTTGGGTTTTCCCCTTGATCCCTCCTCATCCATGGTTGGCACTTGGTATGGTATTGGTAAGGTTTAGTTTGTGTGCTTTTGCATGCATGGTAAGGCTAGACATTCGGGGTTTATATATGGTTGAAAAAAATGTACACATAGTTCAAAGACTTTATTTGATTAGGCCACATGAGAATTGTTGGCACGTGACGATAAGAAGTTTCTGCTATTGAAACCAATGAGCAAGGTTGAAAAGTTTTGTGTCCATTGTATTTGGATGGTCAAGGTGGTGGCTTTACAAAGTTTTCAAATTCTTTTGTCATTCTAGTAGCATTATCTCTTTTAAATGTCTTTTACCCATCGTTGTTAGGGGAATTCATTTTACATGAAAACAAATACCACTTTGTGGCTCACAAAAATATTAAAAGCAAAAATTGCAATAATTAAGAGTAAAGGTAACCCCACCTTCATCAATTTTATGCAAGTTGATTGAAAAGTTCAAACGTGCCAATGTCTTTACTACTTGTCTTCACTGCTGCCATTTTCTGAACTCAGATTGCTTACTTATCCTTCTTTTTTCTTTTAGGTAGTCAATATTCTAAATGATCTCTTGTTAACAAGTAAATTTTTAAATCTAAATTTATATTATAAAATTAATTTAGAAGTTTACACCTATTTATATTTTTATATTAATAAGTAAATTTTTAAATCTAAATCTATTTATAAAATTAACTTATAAAATAAAGTTTACATTTACTTATATTATAAAAAATAATTTTTTAAATTTAAATCAATCTAGTAAAATTGACTTATAAGATAAAGTTTAACTTATTCATATTATATATTATAGTAATAGACTTTAAATTTAATCCAACTCTAACAATATAAAACTAATTTATAAAATAAGATTTATACTTGTTTCACTACAAAAAAAATTATGAAATAGAAACCAATTTTTAGAGAACAAAATATTAGTTGCAATAGTAACTAAATTAGAGAACATTTTACAAACTAAAAAAAATGGTTTTTAAATTAGTTTTTATTATTGTTAAATAGTTTCTAAATTGGTATCTAATTAACAACCAATGTTTTTTCTAAAATTGGTAGTTAAAACCTTGGTTGCTAATTAGATACCAATTTAGAAACTATTTAACAATAATAGACACTAATTTAGAAACCAACATTTTTTTTAGTTTCTAAAATGATCTCTAATTTAGTTACTATATTGTAATTAATTATTTTGGTTTATAAAAATTGGTTTCTATTTTATAATTTTGTTTTAGTGTTTATGTAGTATAATTGGCAACATGTCATATAATTATAAGTTGGGATTGAGCATTCAGGGTTGTTTTAGATATTTCTTTCTGTAGAAAGAACTAGGTTTCTACAATAAGATGATATTTGTCTTGTTCTAGAAAGAAGCTAGTTCTAGAAATTATGAGGAATTATAAATATTAAAATTTCTGAATGCAGATGAATGTTGAAGAGCACTATAAGGATGGGGAATATTGAGGCTGGGTTGTCTTGGGAAGTAATTGTAGGGATTGAATGAGATTCTCAATAAATGGTGCAAGAATCAGAATATGATTTACAAGTTATTGGCTGAAATGAAAGAAGACCAACAATTGAACCATAAAAAAATGAAATTAGACACATCAGTATTAGTAGCCGTTTCACCAAATTTAAATTGTTAACATGATAGCGACCTTAAAGCAACTTAAATATCTGGTGTATGTCCAAATCCTTATAACAGAATAAAAAAGAATTAACCCTGAATTTAAAATAGTTTTTAACCTTAATTTCTTATTTAAGAGAAAAGACAAAATTATGCAGGTTGGAAAGTAGAAGCGTTTAAAGTTAGTGGATATCTTGATTAATATGATTCCGAACAAATTTAGGATTCGCAGAGGTATTCAGTGAATACGAACAAGTCTAAACAAGTTCAATATATATGAAGGTCACTTTTGCAAAAATAAGAATATTTTGTTGTCGATAAATTACTCTAATTTAAAATCTAAATATGAATATTTATCGGTTGGACTCACGTAGACTAGAATCTCATTCCGGCTAAAGGGCTTACAATAGGGATAGGCCCAATAAAGTGATATATTGTTGGCCACGTTTGAAGGCATGATCTACAAAAATTGGGCTCGACACCATTCCTTTTGCTTTCAAACAATGGTGAATTATGAGATATCAGGGCAGCATTCGCCTTAATTTTTTAATTTCAATTTTATTTTAATGTTCAGGTTAAAGTTAATAAAGGTTTTTTTTTTTCATAATTTTTTAGTTTAAAAGTTATTTCTAGGTTGAAATGTTCGAGTGGTGTCTTGGACAAAGGATTTAGAATAACTAAAGAAAGGAAAACTAGAAGCAAAAACTTTGTAAATCTTTTTTTTTTTAAACTCATTTTTTTTTCAAAGTTTTCTTCATTAAAAATATATGATTTTATTTGTTTTCCTAGAATTTTTCAGGTTTCAATGAAAACTAAAAGATAAATTAGGTCAAATTTGTCTAAAGTTGTTGTCAGCCATGTTCAACTGGTTTGGATCTTTGGAACAAAATTTTCAGTGGGTATGATAAATAGCAAAAACAACTTAATATGATTAGCAAAAACAACTTAATTAGAAGATTTTTTTTATTAAAGGTAACTAGTTAAATTTCTCAATACGAAGAATTTTGGGATATTCTTTAGTTGATTTTCGTTTAAGCAATGTGATCTTCGCTCAATCGAGATTATTTTCGCTTAAGTTAAAAAAAATAACTTTGTATTTTTACTTTTAAAAGGATAGTTTATTTATGTTTTATGAATTTTAATTATAAATTATGGAAAAATATATTTTGTACATATATTTAATTGAAAAATCCTTTAATTAGACGTTTATGAGATTCTTGGATGAATTTTAGTGTGTTTAAATTTCTAAGCTTTGGGATGATTTAATGGTGTGATTTTTGATAATGTGAGACATCAAATATGAATAGTAATCAAGACATGGTATTTTCAGGAAAGAAAATACTGTGTCGAGATTGTTACTATATTGATTTGTGATTGTCCTTTAAATGAGACTATTTTGATTTTATTGATATAATGAAATATGTTTTCGCTGGACCTGGGTTAGATGTTGGTGGTGGTCTCCGGGCTGACTTCTATTTTTTGGCGTTGCCTCTTTAAGATGCTAATGATTCACAGTAAGAGGAACTTCACCTGTTGATTACACTCCGACGATCAAGTCAGTGAGAGCATATAACTATCAAAATCTGAATTCAAAATAATTGTATGAGTGTAGTCTCTCAAGATTTCAACTTATCTCTACTCATGGTCTCAAGCCATTTTTATAGTCTCCGTCGTCCTCTCTTTCGGAGTTTAACAAACACCAAGATATTTTATTATACACTTTTATTTTACGGGTACATGCAACATAATCTTTAACAATTTTTATTCACATAGAAAACATATACACTTAACTAATTCAGTTTTTATTCACATATAAAACATATACACTTAACCAATATGGACTCCCCATTGCATGGACCGACCTCTTGATACATAATTGGGCTTTATCATTTATCTTAGGTCGAGCTGGGTATTTTCCCCAAGTGGGTCTGACCAATCGGGTTATCACATTTGACCCGAGCACGTCCGACCAGTACACAGCCCCCCAGCCTCGAGCCAAGCTTGGCGAGGCGAAGAGGCTTACCTGCACCAACGACTGCCATGATGTTTCTCCCAGAGGGTAGCTGGGACACGGATTCTGAAGCATCTCTTGAAAAGACGTCTCACCATACTACACATGGTACGTACACGTGGCACATCATCAACGACAAGAAATCCTTACCATTTCAACTTCTTCTTTTTCCAAAATAACCTCTCTCCCCCTTTGAATTCACCTTCCTCACTCTTTCACCCCTGCGCAAAAACAAAACCTTTCACCCCATTCACCGCACCACCTTACTCCGTCGTGCCTCACCGAAAAAATAGGTATGTTTCCATCGCACAGAAACTCTATTAAGCAGTGGTGATTACGATTTATTATTGATTTTCGACTAGAACAATGCAATTTGTGCTTTATCTGGTTTTGAATATATTTCCTAAATAATGCCTCATGTTCAATTTCTGCTCATTTCTTAGTTTTCCCTTCAACAATGGATTATAGCTTCGCCTACCCTTGGCCAAAAAAGGAATTGCTTAAAGAAAGTTCCATTTTTACCACCCGTCTGAAAATTAGAGAACTTAGAGAATTGGGGGTGGTCTGAGCAAGAAACATGAGAGTTTAGTGAAAGTGGTAGAGTGTAGGGAGGGCGAACCAATATGTTGCGACAAGTCGTCGAACCCTGAAGGGTCGTTTTGTTTCTTTTATGCTACCTTTTTTACTAAAATCCTATTGCGCCTTCCTCTGTCAATCTTTAGAAAAAGAACTGTTAACCAAGCTAAACGTAGCTCCCGTCCAGGAGCATCCGAACAGTTGGGCGTTCATCCGAGGTTTCATCATACTATGTTTCCAGCTTGACATTTCGCCAATTGTGGAAGTGTTCTTCTACTTTTTCGAACTCAAATATTGTGGTCGCCAGTTATGGGCCTCTCTAAACGGGGCTCCTGTTAGAATATATGGCCTTAAACGAGAGGGGGGGTGAATTGTTTAAGAAAGATTTTAGTAAACTTTTAAGCTTAGAATGAAAATTCTTCAAAAGAACCTTGATTAAGGATTCAGTTTTTCA
>Ga0123342_1008555_pt1 | contig 12784 bp, 7 predicted proteins | sample Turbeawhitnodule_FD_89960 | JGI IMG/M metagenome (GOLD analysis project Ga0123342, IMG submission 89960) | Root nodule microbial communities of legume samples collected from Mexico - Turtle bean Mexico white nodule | ecosystem: Host-associated > Plants > Roots > Nodule | place: Mexico: Nepantla...
CAGGTCACGTTTGGAGATTCAAGAGAAGGTTCTGAGGGTGACTTTGCAGAGAACGCAGTCGCGTAGACGGGACAGAGAGTGCTACAAAGCGATTCCTCCACGTTCGAGTTGCCGGCAGGATCACATAGTATGAACCCTAAGTTTAAACACATCTTTTACATGCATCAGAAATAACTTTACCCTTTTTGCCAAGAGAATCACTTTTGTTTACCAAAAGAAAGAAAGGAATTCCATAAACCACATATTATATAGAGAGAGAAAAAAATCTTAATTATAAGTACCAGTCCATCATCGATCGCCATTCAAAGTCAAACGAAAATGATACGCGTCATTGAATTGAAATATTTAACAAACTAAATAAATAAATAAACGACAACACATTAGTGTAACTCATCAACTGCTATTGTATTTGATTTTTTTTTTCTATTACAGTACCTTGTTTCCTTCTAGATGGCACGAAAGTGGTTACCTTGTTTTTTTTTCTTCAAACGTTCATGAATTTATTATAATTTGATAACTCTTTTGGCCTTAATGATGGTGAGAAATTATGGTCAGGGAGAGAAATATTAGATCACGTATTGGAAATTAAAGAAAAAATTATGTATTTAAATTGTTTTTGATTTTGACTCTCAAGCATATTAGAACAAACTCCCAGTTAAGATCTAAGGAAAACAATCCATTTTTCCATTCTTACAGATAATATTAATGTTTTGACCTTAACTCTATTGAGGTAACATTATTAGGATTAATCAACGCATTCGATGTATTTTCCACTTTGAAGCTTGGAGCGATTATTGACCCTTCAAGACACATTTTAAGGAAAAAAATTGTGATGGAACTCCGAACTACAAAACATACTATTAGATATATTACATGATTATAGTTGTATAGTTATATTTGTTATAACTGCAAACATGTTTCTCAGTGTAAATATTCTCTCCCTTTGTGTCTTTTTATGATAGATAAATATACAAAAGGTTTCTTTCTCTTTGTTCTTAACTCTGATATCTGACATGATATCATGAGATAATTTTTTGATCATGGCTTCTTCCTCCTCTATTGCATTGTAAATTGAGTTTTTTTACCAACTTTTTCCTTCGTTCCATATACTTTCACCATACTCATCAACCTCAAACTTGATGATGACAATTTTCTCATTTGGATGCAACATGTTTTTGCTACGATTTGTGGTCTCAAGCTTTAATGTTTCTTGGATGGCTCTTATATACCACCAAAGTTCAAAATCACAAAGAACACTCGGGCCAATCATGTAAACATTGAGTTTCTTCATTATGAATAACAAGAACAATTCATTGGCCCATGACTTCTTGCCCCTATGACACCACACTCATTTGAATCAAGATGGTGGGTCTTGATTCTTGTTTTCAAATTCGGACAGACATACACACATATTATGCTTCTCAAACTAGGGCATAAATCAAGAAACTAAAGCTACAACTTAAAACATCTAAGAAAATTCACTACATTATTTCATTCCTTTTTTATATCAAGAAAACAATAGATACTATTGTTGTTGTGAGTGCCCCATTTTCCACTAAAGATCACATTGATGCAATTATTGATGGATTGTCAAAAGACTAAGATCATTTTATTACATATGTTACTTAATGTTTGGATCCTTATACTATTGATGAGATTGAAACTCTACTTCTTGCATAAGAAGAAAGGTTTGAAAAACAAGCTTTTTGATAAACATATCTTTAACGCTAATATTGTTTTTGGCCCCTAGGTTTCTACAAATCAACACAATAATAGAACTCAATATATTTCTTCTTAATATGGAAATTGTGATCACTTTCGTTCCAATAATTCTTAACGGTTTCGTTTTTTTTATGGTTCAAAGAATAACAATCACAGTTCTTGGAATTCATCTTCTTCATCACCATGGGAAACAACCAAATTACAGTATTAAATTTTGGGAAGCCGAGTCATATTGCTTTTCATTATTGGCATAGGTATGATCAGGAAAATTCTTCATATATTCATGCTAATGTTTCTCAGTTTTCCTCTACAATAAATGAGGATTGTGACTTTTATATTCTTGGTTTGAATTCAACTTTGGAAGACCAACTTTGGTACCTTGATTGTGGGCTTCTCATCATAGAACAAATGATTCAATCTTTTACATTTTTTTGAAATCATTAAGAATCTTATCAGTGTCTCTAAGTTTATACAAGATAACAATGTTTATTTTAAATTCTTCCTTAACTTTTCTTAGGCTAAACATTAGAAAACTAACCAGATAGTGCTTCATGGATAAATTCAAGATGGATTATACGTTTTTCCCGCTTTTCACCACTATCTTAGTTTCTTTGCTCATAATACATCTTTCATTTCTAGGAAACCTTCTTTACACATATGGCACTCTAAATTTCGGCATTCTTCATATAAGGTTGTTCAACAAATTTTAAAAAATGTAATATATAATATACAAAAAAAATAAAAAATTTGTGATTCCTATATTATTGGTAAATTGCACTAGTTAAATTTTTCACCATCTTAAACTATTTACACTCGTCCTCTACAACTGATTTATATTGATATATGGAGACCCTCCTCTATTTGTACTTCCAATGGTGCTAAATACTATATTTTCTTTCTTGATGCTTACTTACATGACTTTACTTGCTTCATACAAAGTCACAAGCTACTATTCATATTATGTGTTCTAAATCCTTCTTTAAAAATCAAATTGGTTTTAAATTGCAAATTATTCAAACAAATAATGCAATTTCTATCTTTAAAATCTTATCTTAATGAAAATGGAATTGAACATCATTTTACATGTCCACACACTCATGAATAAAAAGGTGTCATTAAGCGCAAACATTGTCATATAACTAATATGGACTTAACTCTTTTAGTTGGTACCTCTCTTCCTATTAAGTTTTTGGGCAGAAGCTTTTATCACTATTGTTCTTATCATTAATTTTTTTCCTTCATAAATTTTGCGTGAAAGAAATCCATATGAGTTGTTGTTTAATTCAAAACCAGATTGAACATAATTTAAAGTCTTTGGTTGTGCCTGCTATCCTATGTTGTTTCCTTACAATCAACATACGTTAGATTTTAGATATTCTTGTTGTTTGTTTCTTGTTTATAGTCTACATAATAAAGGATATTTGTTTATTTCCTTCAAATTGTTATAAACTCTTCTCTCAATTGCAGCTGCAAGAAATTGTATCACTCTTTGTCTTTCTGCATTTGATTTCATAGAGGACCGCTTAATATGCTTGGTGTAATATTCCTAATATGCTTTTGGCCCCTCAACATCAATATTAGCATGAAAAACCACATACTCCATGTTTGTTAAAGTACAAATTGTGTCAAAGATTTGGCTTGTTCTTACATTAAATAGTTACTACTAAATAATAACATTCACATATCTCGTTCATAATCCCTATAAACAAACATCATTGGTTAAGCCTTCTCTTAGTGTGTGTGCAATGGAAAAACGCTCTTCTTCTAGTAGTGATCTTTGTAATTTCTTCTTTGGATGGATGATGAAGGAGATATGAGGAGAAGAAGCATTAAAGAAACTCAAGAGGAGTTTCCATGGATTGAAGTGTAGTTAGGAATTTGTGAGAGTGAGAGGTAAGGCCAACTCACTAGGAAAGAGTCTAGGCTAAGTCTTGAAGGAGACTAACCTAGGGAGAACATAAGAGCAAGTAGAATGACCAAAATTAGGTATTATTTCATTACTAATTCCAAGTTAAAAATACATGTACAAAAGACTCCTATTTATAGGAGAAAGTCTCTAAAAACCTCTTAAATGAGAGTGTGACAAGTGTCACCACCCTATTGGTGCAAATCCTCTCCATTGAGGAGTAGACATGTGGAGCCTCATGCCTTCCTTGCCTATATTTCTATTTGCACCCCTCTTTTACTATTTTACACTTTACTTTCTTTTTTATTTACATCCTTCTCTACTTTGGCCCAAAATACAAGACCCAAAACTTCCTAACTACTCTATACAATTTTTACAAGGCTAAGAAGAAGAAAAAACTCTACAAACTCTTCATTAAAGCTCAATCTTCATCTATCTTCTTGGCCGAAAGTTTTGACGCTGGACGGTTGTCATCAATGTGACTTCATTTGTGACAATAATTTTAGCTCCCCTGTTCTTGTTGCCACCACCAAGCACATTGCATTTAAGTTCCTTGATTATAAATAGCCTATTAGGGTTAGTGATAACAAATATAATCTCTTCATCTGTCACGTGCATTATAGCGACTACTGGAGTGTTATGAGTCCACACCTCTACATTCACTATATTGCATTTGAGGTTGGTCAAAATAACAGACTTATGAAAATCCTGGCCTATCACTTCCCACAAGCTCAATTAATGTGTGGTCAATTGTTTTCTCAACCCCAACAGACTTTCTAATGTAACCCAAAAATGACTTGATCAGTAAACTTGTTTCCATCTTGCCCAATAAAATAAAAAAAATCTCAAATTATGTAGAAAAAGTATAAAATAAATTTTCTGAATATGGGTAGATAGCCTAGTCTTTGATGTTGGATACACAGTCTAATTGTACTGAGTAAACCATCTAGTTTGTGTTTCATATGTTGACCGTCTATTGTGTGTTTCAAAGTAAACCATTTAGCATGTAGTTCGTCTATAAATTGCCTATACCTTGTATCTTTTTCATATATTGATTGTCTAACGTGTATTTTGTCTATAGATTGTGTATACATGGTATTTCTTTCTAGTGTTTCTGGGTTTGGTGGTTACAAGTTTTTTGTTTATGTCTTTTATATATATATATATATATGCACACTATCATGGTTGTTCTTTGATAATACATTATGCAATAATATGTGTTTTTGCTTTGATCTATTTTTTTTTCTTTCTATGTTTTTTGTATTTCAGTTACTTTTTGTTTTTCAATCAAGTTGAAAATGAAGAAGATTGTTTTTCAAAATTATTTTGCAACTAAATTAAAGTTTCAATATGGTAATATGGTACTAGAGCTCTTCTTTTGAAGAGCTTTGTTTCACATTTCTATTTTTTTATTTTCCTTTTGGTTATTGTTTCTTTGTTGCCTTTCTTTTCAATGTGAGTGAGGAATCTATTCATTCCTTTTCTTTATAAAGTCATCTTTATGTTCATCCAAGTGAAAACCTTGCTATTTCTCTTGTTTCTTCTGTTGTTGACTCTAATAACTACCATCTTGGAGTAGATTTATCATTGCTGCGTTACGCACCATAACCCATCAAGATTTTTCATGATGTGCAATTTTGTTTTAATTTAGGTATTTTTCTTGCTATTAGTTGTTGTTTTAATTCAAGATAGGTGTGCTATTATGATGAGGACCAAGGAGAGAGGGTGCCTGAGGCCCAAGCCCAATCTGAGGCCCAAGCCCAACCCATGATCTCATCATCCATCCTGACTCCCTTTAGGCGCCATTTTCAAATGGCATTTCCCACCTTTTTCTTTAGAGAAAACCTGCCCTCTCGCACTATATAAAGAGGTGTTTGGTGTTGAACAAGATGTTTTGATGTCTCCAAATCCAAGTGGAAAGCTTGAAGACCTTGCTATTGTTGTGTGTGTGTGTCTAGTTGTTTGAAACTTGTTAATTCATTCCTTAAGATGATCCAAGTTCATTTGAATCTTTAACCTTTTGGAAAGATGGGATTTATAAAAAGCTGTTGAAATTTTGAAACAACAGGTTGTTTTGCTCTTGAAGGCTTTTGAAAAAGGTTGAAAGCTGTTTGACTTGGTTGACTTTGCTATCAAACCAATCGATTGTTTCGACAAAACAACCGATTCTTTTTCTGAAAACCTTAACAATATTCTGTTAAGTGGTTTTAATATGTTTTAAATGATTATAACTACCTTGGCTCCTTTATTAAATGTTTTTTGACTACTTGGTTGGTCAATATAAAGGTGGTTTTATGCTCCTAATCTTGGAGTAAGAGAAAGAGTTTATCAAAACAGTTTTTTCAAGATTTGAAAGAGCTTTGGATCATTCTTAAGTGTGTGGAATAGAATTGGGTTGTAATTCTGAACCTTAAGCTTTGTAATACCCAAGTGTATTCTATTCCCTTCGTCCTTGATTACTGTATTTTTGTATTTGTGTTGCCAAGAAGTGTTGTGTGTTCTTGAGGGTTTCAAGATCAACACTCTTGGTGTGGTTTGCCAAAGGTAGTGTGTTTCTAGAGGGGTTCAAGGTCACTACTTTGGTGTGTGGTGTTTGTAATTTGGTTTTGATTGCATAGTGGATTACCAATGGTTTCTGGGGACTGGATGTAGCTCTTGGTGTAAAAGTGAACCAGTATAAATTTGTTTGTGTGATTCTCTCTTTCCCTGATCTCACATATATCTGTTTTAAGTTGTTTTTATTAACTGCTGATAAAAACAACTGATTGACAAAAACAACTTCTTGATTTTCTGGAAATCAACTAAAACAACTTTGTGCATTACTTTCTGTTCCCGCCGGTTGACCTAACGTCTTCGTGCGTTTCTGTTGGCTTTGCTTCCAAGAACCCTTCGCTCCCGTGTTCCCTCCTTCCGGTGGAATCACCTGAAAACAGAGAAACAAAGGGCGCCCTCGCGACCGTTTGTACTCCGACAGTCAAGTCAGTATCTCGGGCAATGAACACCAAACTAACACTCTTAGATCAATGTGTGTTCTTTCTCACTCTGTTCACTCTTAGAAATGCGTAACTTGCACTAATGAAAGCGTAGAGTGTTCTCTGTAAAATGTCAAAACGTACCTTGGTTATCTCTGTTGTCAACCTTATATACCTTTGGTGTTATTGCCCTTCTGTTTAGCTTTGACTTAAGCATTCTGTGAGCGTGTCTTAGCGACACTGGCACCCAAACATAGGGCCAACCAGTGCATAAGAATACTTTGCCGGAGTGCAACTGGCGTGGGATGACTGCTTGGATGCTAACTCATGCGCCTAATCTTTGAGGCATCCGCCTTGGGAGTTCCCTGTCTTACTCACGTGCTATGCATACAGATCACCCTCTGGGATATGACCCTTGCGGGTCGTCTCTGTCCCAGTGGCTTCTCTAAGGGTGGTGCGTACTGTCGCATCCCTACACCTCATGCACGGATCCCTCGTGATCTGGGCCTCTCCCTACTGGTAACTGGGGTGTGGCTTGAAAACCACCTTGCTTATCCACTTTTACTGTTGAGGTTCCGACGCCCGAGGACTCCACGCCCTACCTCAATGCCACCCCCTCCTCGGCTTCCTTACCGGCGAGCCTCAGGAGACTCCTTCCTGTCCTACTGTACTTCCCAACGGTTCTACCTTCGGGGTCCCACCATGTTGACCTTGGGCCATGCCCGAGGCCAGTCAACGCCCGAGTACCGGACGATACACTTTCCTTAGTTTCTTTCTCTGTGTTTCTTCATTGGATTTCATTATACCTTCAAAAGTTTTTGAAAATATTTTATAAACAATTCACCCTCCCCCCCTCCTCTTGTTTAAGGCCATATATTCTAACACTTGGCTCATGTAATTACAAGTTGAATGAAGAGTAAAGTTACTATACACAAATTGTGTGAGATTAGTGAGACTTGTTTCTCCTAGCTTTAGTCTTATCTTGAGAGTGTTTGGGAGCTCTCAAGTGGCGGCAACATCACTTATCTTGGAGCAAATTCACCATTCCAAGTGGCGTGACCTTCTTCCCAAGCTTCATCCACATAAGCTTTCCTATCCTTCATCTATTCAATTCCAATTTCATTCCATTTCAATTCCTAAATATGTCTTGTGTTTGTGTTCTTGTTTCTATTCGGTTCATGCTTATTGTTTAGTGTTCTTCCTTTGAATTGTTGCGTTTTAAATTCTGCATTTTACTGCACCTTGTTTTGTCATTCATAATCACCTATAATTCTGTTTTTCCTTTAGTCTTATGGAAATGAACCTTCACATCTACTTACCACTTGTTAAGTTAATGTCCAATGGGAATTTTCCTTAGACTTGTCACCTTAATTGTTTAATCAATCTCAATTCTAATTCTAAAAGTGTCACCTAAATGAATCAATCTAAAATCAACTCACATCATATTAGGTGTTATTTTGTGTTTCTAAGCTTGTTTTGTCATTATTCTTGTCTAGTTTTTGTTTCAATTATCTCATAATTATAGTTTTTTAGCCCATATATACGTGTTTGATAAAATGTTTCTTAGAAGTGCACACCATGGGTTTATCTTTTTGTTTGAGTCATAAAACAATACTATAAGCTTTATTGACTTTTTTTTCTTTTATAACCTTTGAGTTCTTATGTGCTATTTGTTCATTAGTACATTCCATTACATAATTTTTCCTTTGTGTCTTGTTAGTTTGTTTCTTTTTCCATTAGCTTCCTAAGATTTTTTCATGTCCAAATCTATGAAAGTTTTATCTCGATTTTGAAATTTTAATCTACAGAAGTTCTCTGAGATGTTTTTTGTACCTAGTTAAAAAGCCATGTCGAAAAGCAAAATAAAAAAAAAAGATATAAACATCAAAAGCCAAGATGTTTAGTGTCCAGAAAAACAAGTTTTGAGTGTTGAGTGTTCTCGGTCTAAAATTTATTACGACTTATTCTTTAGGTATTTTGACCTGAAATATTTACCAAACCTTTCTTATCGTGTTTTTGATTTGTGATAAAACTTTGAGCCTCAAATTCGTTGTACAATTTTCGCAATAAAGTTTTGATTCCTCTATGCCAACACTGGAAATCAGGTTCAATTTTTGTGCCCTAGTGTTGCAGTGTTTGATTTGTTTCTCTCATAATATACGTCCGTTTGACCCAAAATTTCATAAAGAAAAGTTTATGGAAAAATTTACATAAATTATGGATTGGTCAGTGTTGTAACACTCTAGTTTTTTTCTTTTGTAATCCATTTTCGAGCCATTCTTAGTTTTTTTTTTTGTGTTGTGCTAGTTTTTTCTTCTTACCTTTAATTTTTGTTTGTCTTTAGTTGGTTTTCCATTGAAAATTGTCATGTTATATTCCATTTGGCTTAACTTTCCAAATTTTTCTTTTCTTGCTTTGTTTCTTGGATTCATTTTTTTGGTGAAAGGTGTTAAGGTTTCAACTTGTTTGTGTTGAGAAAGATGACTCTTGGTCTTCTTCTTTGAGGTACTATTTTGCATAGACAAATTATTAAAGGGAGAGGAGGAGACAAGATATTTCAATGTACAAATTTTATTCATCATCACAAAGCTTCAAGGAGTTCATCAAGATTTGTTCCATTTTCATTTTTTATTCTTAAATTTTTGTATCACAAAATCTTTGTGTAATTTTTACTTTTTGGGTTAGTTGGAAATTTGCTCCAATGAGAATCCCAATAGACTTTCTAATAGTTTCACGAGTGATGGTGTAGTCTTCATTCAGAATTGGTTTCTTCGAATTTTGGTTGGGCCATATCACTTGAAAAAGGTCAAGAAGAAGATCAATGTGTCTATCCTAGAGATTCTAGACAAGAGAGTGAGAAAGCATGCAAACATGACATCATTTAACTCATATATTTGATCTTAAAATTTCATGAATTGTTCCTTCCGGTTAACTCGAAACGCCTTCGTGCGCCAACATCACTCTCGCGCTCAGAGTCCTTGCTTTCGCGTGTACCTTTCCTGTGATGAACACCTGAACACACAAATACAAAGGGCGCCCTAGCGGCCGTTTGTACTCCGACGCTCAAGTCAGTATTAGGGCTAGGAAACACCGAAATTGTATAATCTTGCTATTGTGTGTGTTTGCGGCGCAAGAGAATGCCCTTGTCTAGTTTGTTACCTTTCTATTTATAGACTGAAACTAGGGTTTCCTATTTATCCGAAATGGACTTTTTTTGATGGGGCGGGCCCAACACTATTGTTACCCTACTCTTAGGATAACCTAGCGCGTGGGGTCCTTAACTAGAGTGCGACCTCTGGCGGGTGATCACCTGGGTGCCTCCTCGTGCACCTGATCTCTGGGGTCACCTGCCTTTGGGAGTGCTGTAGCTGTTCACGTGGCATGCATGCAGCTCACCCTTGGAACGCGACCCTCACGAGTCATATCTTTCCAGTGGCTCTACACTTCGTGTTACGCCTGAACGCGTCATCCACACTGCACGCACAAACCCTCGTGATCTAGGCTTCTCCTTTACTGATAACTGGCGTGTGATCTGGGATCCACTTCTCGTGGCCCAGCTCTGCTGTTTGGGTTTCCGATGTCCGATCTCTCCACGTTGTCTGGTGGCATGTCAGTACATCCTAATGACCGATGTCTAACCACTCTTGGCTCTTTGGCGCACGTGCTTTGCGAGATACTGGCCCACGCTGTTCGTGGGTCCCACTTACGTGGCACCAACATTACCAGTGGTCAGTCAACGCCCAGGGACTGGTCGGTACTTGAATCAAGAACCTCTTGTAAAGATCATTCCTAGTTCCTTGCACAAGCTAGTTCAATCTATTTTAAAATATAAAAGTGTTTTTCTAAGCAAAGAGAAAAACAACCGGTTGAAACCATGATATAATCGGTTGTTTGTCACTTAGCTTGAGTGAAGGTTTTCAAAACTATTTTTGACTTGGTTGAATAACTTTCTAACCAATTCAACCGGTTAAAATGACTTTTCAACCGGTTGATTGTCACATTTCATATCAGCTTTTCAAAAACCTGTTGGATCTGTTTTTAGATGGATCAAAATTGTTTTGGGTCATGATTGATTGCCTAGAATGGCTAGTTTTAAGAGCTATAAATATGGCTTCTCTTTGTATTTCAAAAACAACAAGTAAACACATTTACAGTGAGATTGAATTTTTTTTTAGAAGAGATTCAAATCAAGTTTTGCAAGATTGCTAAATAGTTGTGCATTGGTTCAAGGTCTGATCTTAGAAGCTCCGTGATTCCTGTTAATGCAAGTGTAATCTATTCATTTCTGATTCTTGTATTTGTTCCTTAATAAACTTATGAAGTGTGTGAAAACCTGTAAGGTCAGAGGGTGTTCTGACTTAGGTTGTGTGTTTAGCAAAGAGGGTGAGTGGTTCTTGTGGTATCAAGATCACCTCTTTGTGATTGTGTGTATTGTAATCTATGATTGGTTACTAGTGGAACCTAGTGGTTGTTTTGGGAACTGGATGTAGCTCAAGGTTGAGTGAACCAATATAAATTGGTTGTGTAATTTCTCTCTCTCACTCCTTATAAACTGTTTGATTTAATTCTGTTTTTGCTGCTGCCATAAACAACTGGTTAAAACGAAGTTTCAACCGATTGAAATTCTGCAAACAGTTTCTTTTACATTGTTTGATTGACTTCCTTGATTACTTCTTCTGTGATTGTTGTTAAAAATTCATTCTTGTCCAATCTTTTCGAAAATATTTTGACAAACAATTCACCCCCCTTCTTGTTTAAGCCATTAGTTCTAACAAAATTGTCATGTTCTTCCCAATAAGATGTGTCAGGCTTCCATGGGTGCTACATCACATAAAAATTCATCTTTGTAGTTCCACAGAGAAAGGCTGACTTTTACCCAATTATCTAGAATTAAGTCCCCATCTTCATTCAACCATTGAAGTTTGTAAGGTTTTGGATGGGGAATAACTTGTAGATTAAGCTTTTAAACCAACCTAGTGTTACAACAATTGCAGCAAGATCCATTATCCACAATGAGAGAACAAGTGTTTTCTAAAACTTTACATCTTATATGAAAGAAGTTCTCTCTTTGTGATTAATGGTTCATGCTAGGTTGATTGTTGAAGGTTCTTCTAATCATCAATAGTTCCCCCTCATAAGGATATGCCCCCTCACTTTTTTCTTTCTCTTTTCCCCGCTAGACTCATCATCTTGGCTGCTATAGTCATCCCTCCCTCTTAAGATCATGGTTCTCCTATTTACGCATTGGGATGCTATGTGACCTCTACCAAGACACTTAAAACATTGGATGTCTCTACTGCGGGTTGGTGGGGTAGACACATATTTTCCTATATTTTTGGGAGCCTCTTTGGATTTATCTTTTGAGAAACTATCCTCCCTTTCTTCTTCGTACTCTTTCTTGGGGTAAAAGTTAGAGTAAGAACTCTCCTTGCGACTTAATCCTTTTCTCAAAATTTGTTGTTCAACTTTTATTCAAAGTTGGATAAAGTCATTCAAATCCATGTAAGGCAAGAGTTCCACTTTGTCTCTTATCTCAAGATTGAGACCACTAAGGAACCTAACTATGGTGGTGGGTTCTTCCTCCCTAATAGAGGCTCTCATCATGTAAAGCTCCATCTTTTGCCTATACTCCTCTACACTCATGTTCTTTTGTTGGAGTCTTTGGAGCTTTTCCATCCACTCCCTATTGTAGTAAAAAGAAATATGACAGCGTCTCAAGGCTCCCCTAAGATCACTAATTCATAGCATTTCCTTGAAAGCTTAAAGTGGCTAGGGGTACCTTTCTCTCCTTACTAACATGATGGCAAGCAAAAAGTTGTTATACTTTAATTTCCCAATCTAAATAAGCCTCAACATTTTCCTTTCCATAAAAAAGAGGTAAGTTTACCCTAGTCTCTTTTTGGCTTTCTCTTCTAGTTCTTCTATGTGGAGGTTGATAATGTTCATTAACTCTAAGACTCCCCTCGGCATATGAGTCACTTGACCTAGAACTAGATGTATGTGAAGATTTTTTTAATTTTCTTATGTATTCATCTTTTTCCCTAACAATTTTCAACTCTTCTTCCAATATTGCAAGATGGGCATCTCTTTTTTTTTTTTTTTTTTTTTTTTCCAATATTTAATCCTTTTTTTTTTTTTTTTTAATTTTTTGTTTTTGAAATTCTCTATCATATTTTTTCAAAAG
>Ga0123342_1008556_pt1 | contig 12781 bp, 11 predicted proteins | sample Turbeawhitnodule_FD_89960 | JGI IMG/M metagenome (GOLD analysis project Ga0123342, IMG submission 89960) | Root nodule microbial communities of legume samples collected from Mexico - Turtle bean Mexico white nodule | ecosystem: Host-associated > Plants > Roots > Nodule | place: Mexico: Nepantla...
ATATATATTTATTTTTTTTTTTTTTTTTTTAAATATATATATATATATATATATATATATATATATATATATATATATATATATATATATATATATATATATATATATATATATATATATATAGTCTAAAACGAACAAAAACAAGAAAAAATATACAAATTTTGTGTTGGTGTCTCAATTCTTTGTATACTGTTTGTAAGGTTAATTACTCTACTACGAGATTAATATCGTTTCTGCAATTTTTGAATTAATTATGATCAAATCAATAGATAGAAAATCTATTTGATTGAAAATGTAATCCTTTATAATATTCAAAATAACAATCGTAAACTATTGAAGTAAAAGAAAATTGAAAAAAAAAAACTCAACTATTTTAAGTAAAAAATGAAATATATTTGTAATGAAGAGTATAAAAAGAAAATAAAAAATTATTTTCTAAGAAAACATTATTACTTTAAAAGTAAAGATTTTAACAAAATAAAATATTTTTCAAAAATATTGTAGTATATCTAAATCATATTGTATCGCCACTTTTCTAGAATAAAATTATCTAATATTAAAATATTATATATATATATATATATATTATGAACTAAAAATAAAAAAAAGGAATTTTAAATAATTAATTTAAATAAATCTATTTTTATTTTAAGTGTATACACTTTTTTGGAATTGGGTTTCTGGTAACGGTTTGTTTTTTTTCAATTTGTTTTGAAAAATGAAAATAAAAATAAATATATATATATATATATATATATATGATTATAGGAATTAGAATATTTGAAAACTAAATTAAATGGGTTTAGTTTTAAACTTAAAGTGAAGACGAGTTTATTTGAATAATTTTTAAAAATAAATATATTTTAAAAAGAAATCATAATATATAGTGCAGCTTGTTTAAAATTATATATTAGAGATTTTGATAACTACAATATTATTCGAAGAAAAAGGTTACTGCCTTCAGAAGACGCATTCAGCAATATTGTTGAAATGGATAAATTAGAATGGAATGGTATCATAAAACAGATACATCAAAGTGACAACATCAGAAATATACATCAAAATTAAACATAAAAAATTGTTTCATTTTATAGCTGAGACAGATAGATATAAAAAGTATACCAAGTGTTTGAAAGTTATAAATTACAAAATTGTGGGACCCCTTAGAACAACCATATTATATCTATTTAAATAGAACAAAGCTCCTTCATTAAGAACCCTAGAATAAAGAAAAGACAAAACATGTAGCCGCTTTAAAAACCTCTTTGGAGTAGTTTTTGAATCTACGAGATTTTAAGCAAGAAATACAAGTTTACTTTAACATAAAATATTTTTTATCAACAAAAAATTAAATTAATAAGAAACACAAAAGTTATTTCAATCCATATACAATAAAGAATGTCGTTAATACTGATTTATTGGAAGTAATTACAACAACAAAAATTCCCTCAATTTACATAATTTCTGCCTTTATCCTTGAGAAAAATAAGAATAGTCTTCTTAAACAAAAGACTGCAGAATTCTCTACTAGCAAGATTGCATCTAACAATTTTCAATAACCAAACTCAATAATTTGTTAATTAGCCTAGAAAAAACTGCTTTCTTCACTTTCACGAGCCTAATATTCAACTGTTTGTGATCTTCATGATGATTGTACTCCATCAATTTTACATTACTAATAGTTCTTACAAGAAGGTCGGATCCTATCAGAGTGACTTTGTTTGTCTTCGTCTTCCAGTCTTCTCGACCTTCAGGTGTGGTAATTTCCAGTTGGTTCTTCCTTTCTCTAAGCTGAATGGAGGGGGGGTAACCTGCAAAGGCACTCCGACAATCAAGTCAGCCCGAGTACAATATGTAGGTGAGTTAGGAGTGAAAAATTACCTTTGATGTTGGGGTCCCCTCTAATATTTATACTTTTTGGATGGACCTCAATTGTTGTGGGCTTGCATGTGGATCAAAAAAAGGGTCCAACTACGTCTTAATCATGGTTTACCATTAAGTATGACTTAATTACAGTTAATTGTAGGTTTATGGGTTGCATTCGGATTAGGGAAGTTATTCGGTCTTCTCGGCTATTCGGCCATGTAGGTCTTCTCGACAATCCGGTAGTACATTCGCCTCTCAAGCTCGAGTGGAGCGATTTGAGTGTTAACACAGAGCTTGTAAAAGAAAAATTATCTTATCTTTAGCCTAGATATTGATCCCGGATCACGGGTCATGCCACATAAAATCTAGAATTTAGAACACCGCATTCATTTTGTCCAACATAATATGCATGAGTCACTTTCAGCAGTTTCATCTATTCCAAATAAATCAAAATCAGAATTTGATGAGGAAAGGATTGTGGATTACAACTATTTGGAGTATATGTGATCATATGAATATGGTAGTTTTTAAAGAAGGGAGGGTAGATGTTGAAGAGTTATTCCATATGACTCAGTTGAAAGCTTGAACATGGATGAAATATAAATTGTCTAACTTCACCTTCTCCTTTTCAGATTGGTTTTTGTGCCTTATCCAATGTTTGAGAACAATTAGGTAGTTAACAAATACTAGGAGGAAAGGGATCTTATAGATTCAGTCCCGCTGTGAAATGTTGCCTAATAATTATTGAGTCATATTTTATCTATGTGCTCCTAACCACCTTCTTTACAAGTCTAATTTGTTTAGCTTTGTTAGATCTCTGTCATTCATACATTATTTTTCGTTTTCTATGCTAATAAAAAATCAGAGCTTAGTGGTTGTTCAAGTTGGGAAAGGTTGGAATGTGTTGTCACATAAAATTAGACTCGTGATCCGGGATCAGTATCTAGGCTAAAGATAATACAATTTTTTCTTTTCGAGACTCTACGTTAATACTCAAATCGCTCTACTCAAGCTTGGGGGAAAATGTACTACCAGATTGTCGAGAAGACCGGCATGGCCGAATAGCTGAGAAGGTCGAATAACTCCCCTAATACGAACGCAACCCATAAACCTACAATTAACTATAATTAAGCCATACTTAATGGTAAACCGTGATTAAGACATAGTTGGGCCCTCTTTCGGACCCACATGCAAGCCAACAGTCGAGACTCATCCAAAAAGTATAAATATTATAGGGGAGCCCAGCACGAAAGGTAATTTTTCACTTCCAACTCACCTGCATATTGTACTCAGACCGAGTTGATCGTCAAAGTGTCTTCGCATGTACACCTCCCTCCCCCACCCCCACCATTGTTTCGCCCTCCCCGGTTGGGTCCGTCGAGTGTCTCGCCAGCCCCCCCCCCCCCCCCCCCCATTCGGCTTGGAGAGAGGAAGAACCAACCAGAGATCACCACACCTGAAGGCCGAGAAGACTGGAAGACCAAGAAAGACAGAGTCACTCTAATATGATCCTGAGCTTGTAAGAACATTTTGGCACCCACCATGGGGCCGGGAAGAAACCCTTTGGAGTGTCCACATGGTAACAACAAGGGACATGACAGACAATGATAAAAATACGCAAGTAAGAGAGACTAGCCAACCTGACCCAATGACATTGATTTTGCGAATGAGGAAGGAGATGGAGATGCTGAAGAAGAAAAACGAGGAAGATATTCAATGAATGAAGAGGAAAAGTGAGGAAGAGATAGAAGCGTTGAGGAGGGAAAATGCTCTGATGAAGCATAAATTTAATGGGGAACCAACAGTCTTAGAGACTATAGAGGGGGAGCTTCCTCCAACCAAAAACACACATCTGATAACTCAAGAGGCCGAGAGTTCTTATCAGGATAATACTCGCCTGGCATCAACAAACACTTTGGGCACGACACCCTGGTGGAGTCCTTTTGTGGAAGCTATCATGGAGTTGCCTTTGCTGAGTACCTGGAACAATCTCATGTTTGACAAGTATGATGGAACTACCGACCCAGATGAACACGTGGACGCATATCTAACACAAGTCAGTTTGTACACTACGAAAGATACATTGTTATGCCGAGTATTTCCCACCTCTCTTAAGGGAGTATCTTTAAGTTGGTTTACTCGCTTACCTGCACGCTCCATTGATTGTTTTGACACACTAGCGACAAGGTTTGGAGCCTAATTAACTACAAGTTGACCACACCACCTCACATCCATCCCTTTGGTAAACATTCGATAGGAGAAGACGGAGTCCTTAAGGACTTTCATGGACAAATTTGGTAAAGTGGCGTTGAACATACGAAACCTGAGTCCTGAGGTAGCCATGCATCACATGGTGACTGCACTCAAGTCGGGTCCCTTATCCGATAGCTTGTGCACGCAGCCTGGGGTAAGTTTGGACAAGTTACGGCATAGGGCCACCATGTTCATGTAGTTTGAGGAATTAAAAGAATTTTGTGACAAGGCTCGAGCATCGAAAGAATTCAAGAAGAGGGGGGACAAAAACATAAATATGTCATCCCGAAAGTCGAGAGACTATTCTAAGCCCCCACGTTTTACTTGCTATACTCTCTTGACTGTTGACAGATCAAGAATCCTGAAAGAAGCCCTTAATGTCGACCTCATGACGGCACCAAAGAGAATGACCACTCTGCCGGATGCGGATTAGACAAAGCACTTTCATTATCACTGTAACTTTGGCCACACAACAAAGAATTGTTGGGCCTTAAGGACAAAATCGAGGAGTTGGTGCAAGTTGGTCACCTCCGTCGTTTTGTTCTGAGTAGTCAAGAGGACAAGAGGCTAAGAGTCAACGAGGGGAGAACGCGAGACTGTTGTGATGAGGTAGAAAGAAGGGATAGCTGGGAGCGAAGAGATGGACAAAATCATCGAGATGTCGCGCCTATACGTGGGGTTATAAACACCATCGCAGGTGGCTTTACTAGAGGAGGGACAACTTCTTTATCTCGAAAGAGACATCTCCAAGCTATTAGCTCAGTATACTCCATTTACATGAGAGAAAGAAGAAGTATGCCGCATATCCTCTTCACGGATGTCGACTTCAGGACTATAGATCTGAGGCACGATGATCCGATGGTGGTGACCCTCGAGGTGGCCAATTTTGTGTTCATGAAAATGTTAATAAATCAATGAAGCTCTATTGACATTCTTTATTGGAAGACGTTTAAGAAATTGGGTTTGTCCCAAGATGTTGTGGAGTCGTTTGACGAGCAAATAGTCAGATTCGCGGGGGGAAAGAGTTGACACTCGAGGGTAAATTGATCTTGACACTAAGTTTGGCGAGGGCAATGAATGTTGTAAAAGAATTAGGATCAAATACATGCTGGTGGACACAGAAACATCTTACAACATCCTTATTGGAAGACCATTCCTCAACAATCTAGGAGTCATAATCTCGACTCCTCACCTTGCCGTGAAATTCCATGCAGACAACAGAAGAATGAGCCAAGAGGTCGTGGCCCTTCATTTAGACTAGAGGTCGGCGAGAGAATGTTACGATGCAAGTCCGAGAATTCCTCCGCCGACACTAAACTGAAGGCTACAAGTTCATCAGGTGACTGTCATGAACGACCTGGACCCTAGGCCGAATGATGAACCTCGCGTAGAGCCGAGAAAAGAGACATTCTCGTGGCAGATGGGTCAACCAGGGAAAGATACTTGTATTGGTTCGACCTTGAAGGAGGAGGAGAAGGGAATGATCACCGCCATATTGGCTAGGAATGCTTATTTGTTTGCCTGGACGACAACCAATATGTCGAGCATCGATCCTAGAATTATCTCACAAATTATCAGTCTACAAAGAGGCAAAGCTGATAGCCCAAGAGAATAGGAGACTGGGAGAAGAGAAGAGGGTGATTGTAGAGTAAGAAATACACAAGCTCCTAGATGTTGGTTTTATCCAAGAGATACATTACACCACTTGGTTGACAAATATAGTTCTAGTCTAGAAGAACTTTAGGAAGTGACGAATGTGTACCAACTACACTAATCTTAATAAGGCCTGCCCTAAAGATGCATACCCACTCCCTAGTATTGACCGACTAGTGGATGGAGTTGTCTTTCACAAAATATTAAGCTTTCTCAACGCATATTCTGGATACAATCAAATACCCAGGAATCCGACAGACCGGGAGAAGACAACTTTCCTGACCGAAAGGGATAACTTTTGTTATGAGGTTATGTCATTTGATTTGAATAATGCAGGTGCCACATATCAAAGATTGATGAAGTGGATGTTCCGGGAACAAATTGGGAAGATGGTGGAAGTGTACGTCGATGACATAATCGTGAAATCCGACAACGCCGAACAACATATAGCTGACCTAGCCGAGATCTTTAGACAGCTAAGGCGATATGACATGCGACTGAATCCTGAAAAATGCGTATTCGGAGTAGAGGGTGACAAGTTCTTAGGCTTCATGCTGACACGCTGAGGAATCGAGACCAAGCTAGAAAAATGTCAAGCCTTATAGACCATGAGAAGTCCGAATAACCTGAGGGAGGTTCAGCGGCTTGTAGGGAGGTTGACATCGTTATCTAGGTTTATGCCAAGGTTAGCAGATAAAATAAAGTCAATCCTAAAGCTTATAAAGAAAGCTAAAAAGTTTTTATGGAACGAAACATGCAAGGAAGCATTCAAAGTTGTTAAGCAAACGCTATCCCATCCACCCGTATTGAGCAAACCAATCCAAGTGGTTAAGATGAAGCTTTGATGATTCTAAATCCAAGAAGGATGCTTAAAGCTAGGTTGTTTCTTATGGGGCTTTTGTTCTGTGTATTAAAAATTTGTTAAATCACTCTTAGTATAATCCAAAGCTAAAACAATCAAGATCTTTTAAAGAAAATTGTTTTTCAAAGTAAGTGAAAAATAACCTGTTATTTTTACGCTTCAATCGGTTGTTTTACACTTGGAGTTTTGAAAAGGTTTTTGAAAAGCTAAAATTGGTTGACTTTACAAGTCAAAGCCAAATCAATCGATTGAATCGAGGTTTCAATCGATTGTTTTTTTTAAAAAACATATCAGATTTTGTTTTAACTGTCAAAACTATTTTGGCTTGATATGCATCTGTTTTAGGCTTTGTTTAACTGAAATAACCGACTATTTTTGTGGATTTATAAGTAGGTTTTGAATCTCTATTTTGACACATCATCAAATTACAAAAAATAGCTTCAGAATTTTTCAAAAAGATTGCAAGATTGTTATATGCTTTGCCTTGGTCAAAAGAGTGAAATAGGAGGTGTGTTTTCCTTCATGTATCAGGTGTAACCTGTTCTATTCATTCTTGTATTTTTGTTTACATTTGAATACTGTAAAGTGTTTTGTATTTTAAGTTTGAGGGTGTTCTGAGTGTGTGTGGTGGTGGTGTATCAAAGAGGGTGTGTAGTCTTGAAGGTATCAAGATAGGCTCTTTGATGTGTTTGTTTTTGTAATTTGTTGTTGATTACACAGTGGATTATCCAGAGGTTGTTCTGGGACTGGATGTAGCTTAGGTTATGAGCGAACCAGTATAAAAACATTGTTTGTAAATCTCTCTCTCCCTCTCTGCTTTTAAATATGTTTTTGTTGAAGTGTTGGTAAGAACAATCGATTGATTCGCAGAAACAACCGATTGTTTTTTTGGAACCAGTTTAAATACATTATGTTTCTTGGTTGATCTGATTGCTTTATCTGTAATTCTGCATTTACTTTCATTCTTATCTAGTATTTGAAAAAATATTTCAAAAACAGTTCACTCCCCTCTTGTTTAGGCCTACATTTCTAACACCAAGTACTTCCCTTGCTGGTATACCTTGTCGCGTCGCTAGAAGTCGTGAGTGCCACAATTTTTCATGCACAACCGACCAGAAGCAAATTTATTTTGTAAGTCGAGTATTACTAGACACCAATACCAGGTATCAGATGATTGAGAAGATAGCCTTGGCCCTTGTTCACGCGTCCAGGACACTTCGACCATATTTTCAAGCCATGAAATTGTTGTACGAACCGACTACCCCATTACTAAAGTATTGGAGAAACCCGAGCTGGTAGGAAGAATAATTGGTTGATCGGTAGAGTTGTCAGAGTTTGGAACTACATATGAGCCGAGAGGGCCCATCAAGTCGCGATTCTTGGTCGACTTCACCTCGGAGCTTTTCCAGACAACTTAGAGCTAGAACCACCATTGATTTTGTATGTCGATGGATCTTCCAACAAAGGTGGAGGAGGAGCAAAAGTTATTCTCAAAGGGTCGGGAATACTCCGGATAGAATAGTCTTTACGTTTCGGGTTCAAAGCGTCAAACAACCAAGCTGAGTATGAAGCTCTCATAGTTGGGTTGTTGTTGGATAAAGACATGGGCCCGAAAGGTTAAGAGCACATTAAGGAAATCTCTCGACCAAGGAAGAAATCTCTTAAGTGAATCCCTGACGAGAGAGCAATAAGGAAACCTTTTGGCTAAGGAAGAATTCGCTTAAGTGAATCCTGCCGAGAATGTGTTAAGGAAACCTCTCGGCCAAGGTAGAATTTACTTAAGTGAATCCTCGCCGAGAGCACATTAAGTAACCTCTCGGCCAAAGTAGAATTCACTTAAGTAAATCCCTACCGAGAGCGCGTTAAGGAAATCTCTCGGCCAAGGAAGAATTCACTTAAGTGAATCCCTGACGAGAACGGATTAAGGAAACCTCTCGGCCAAGGTAGAATTCACTTAAGTGAATCCCTGCCTATAGCGTGTTAAAGAGCTGAATAAGCAAAGAAACCGAAAAGCAAGAAAAGCAATAAAGAAACAGTTTTACGAAAAGGTAAGTTAAATTCATTAAAGGGCCGACAGGCTGTCAATTTACACAAAAGGGGGAACTTATACAAGAAACTAAATATGTGTGCCCAATCCAAAAGAAAGAAAAGAAAAGACCTAATAGTCTAAGTTTATCCTCTCGGCATTAGGAGTTTTCGACAGAGCCGAGGCGACTTCTCGGCCACTCAGAATCTGATCAATTGGTACAAGTTGACCCTGGTAGAAGTCTTTGTCGAAATCAAACTTTCCCTCATCCAAGGGAATGTAGAGAAAATTCGCTTGCTGAAGAGCCTTTTGAAGGTCGAGCTCATGTTGATCCAAAATATTGTTTTCGGCAACCTCCAAGTCCTTCAGCAACTTTTCTACCTTCTCCTCAGATCGGTAATTCGAGAGGGTCATAAAAAGGCTCTCCTTAAGCCCTCAGATCTTCACGTCCACCTTTACCGCCACCTCTTTCATCGACCTCTCGGCCTCAGCACATAGGTTTTTCCAATGATTCACCTCAGTCTCAAGGTATTGGTTCTTAGCCAGGAGATTGTTGTTTTCATTTAAGGTCGACTTGAGGTTAGCAGCCAAATCCTCTAGCTACACACGTAGATTGTCCAACTCAACCACATTTTTATCTTGCTTCATCAAGTCCGAAGCCAAGCCAAATAAGAAAAAAGCAAAAAGAATATTCAATAACCATTCGTTTGCCGAGAACAAGAGTACGCAAACACAACTCCATAAAGGCATCATGGACTTGGAAAGGACGAGCCGAGAGGTAGGCATCTTGCTCATAGGATTGTGACCTTTTCATCCACTTGCAAGTCGTGACCCAAGAAATCAGAGTCAGTTGAACTCGACCACCGACCACACGACCTCTCTTTGGAGACTTGCCCGAAGAAGAGCACTCTCCGTGACGCCGAGAGGAACGACCATGATCCTTTCCATGGTCTTCTTTCCTGTTCTTTGAATTTATGGAAGGACGATTACCTTCTGGTGCTGCCACCATTGTTATTAGGACGATCGCTTCTACAACTGACGTGGAGGAGCCGACACCTAGCTCAGCCCTCTCGGCCATTTGAGCTTGCCTCTTCAGATGAAGCTCCCATAAGTAATCTTTGTTGTCGCCTGTCGGTGTCATGCTTGCCATTATCTCTGCACACGACAAGAGGATTAAGTCAACGGTAGGATACAAATAAGCCGAGATTAATAGAATAACATGTTGAATAAGAGCTTTGATATCTCCAAATCTCCATTGAAGGTTGTTTTTAGCTTAGTTGGGTGTGTTCTGGGATAGTTTGAATTTGTTAATTCACTCTTAGTTTGAATCCAAAGTTGGTTTAATTCAAATCTTTTTTAAAAGAGTGTTTTATGAAGAAGCAGAAAAACAACCAGTTGTTTATCGTTTCAATCGGTTGTTTCATACTTAAGGTTTTTGAAACTGGTTTTGACAGATTTGAATTCAATTGACTTTGTTGTCAAACCAACTCAATCGGTTATTTCGACAAAACAACCGACTCTTTTTTTAACTGTATTAACATAATTATGTTAAGTTTGTTAAATCTACTTTAAATGATTTGAAATTGATTTGGCTTTTACAATAAATGTTTTCAACTGCTAATTGGAGTATAAATGTTTTGTTATACGCTCCTAGCATTAAGGTTACAAGATCAGTTTTTGAAATCAAGTTTTTTCCAAGATTGCTTAAGGATTTGGATATTTCTCTAAGAGTGAAGTAGGACTTGTTGTGTGCTTTGATTTGATTTGTACCAGGTGTGATCAATCCTATTTTCTTCTTGATTTGTAATTCTGTAAGTACTAGTGTTCACAAATTCAGAGGGTGTTCTGATATGTGGTGTGTTTGTGGTGTGCCAAAGGAAGTGTGTGTTCTTAAGGGGATCAAGATCACTTCTTTGGTGGTTGTGTGTTTGTAATTTGGTTTTTGATTACTTAGTGGATACCTAGAGGTTTCAGGAAACTAGATGTAGCTCTTGGTATAAGAGTGAACCAGTATAAAATTGCTTGTGTGATTCTTTCTCTCCCTTAACTCTTGTATATCTGTTTTTAGTTGTTTTTACACTATGCTGATAAAAACAACCGGTTGAATTGCAGAAACAACCGATTGAATTTCTGGAATTCAACTAAAACTGTTTTCTATCTTGTGTTCTTTGATTCCTTTGGCTGTGATTCTTCTTTGACTTTCTTCATACCTTCAAAACTTTCGAAAAAAGTTTGAAAACAATTCACTCATCTCTTGTTTAAGGCCTTCAATTCTAACATAACATACCATCAACATCAACGTTCGTTGAGGGAACAGATAGGCACAGGCAATAGGCCGGGTTTGGATCTTGTAGGGAAACTTGTCCAAGACTGACAATACCTCCAGGTCGTCCTTGGTCATCAGGGATCTTGGCCACGTATGGAAACGTGTCAGATCCTTTGTCCAATATAAGGGGAACCTGGGAGTCTTTCCCTCAAAGAAAAACTGTCAGCCTTCCTCCTCAATCACAACTTTGAAGAAACTCCCCTTGAAGTTCTTATAAGATGTGGTGAAAGGAGCAAGGAGGTTATTCTTCAATTGACTGATTAAATATACCTAACTAATCCGGTCTCCCGATCTCGTATCGAAAAAAAGTAAGAAAGACCTAGGGGTGGGCTTAAGACATAACACCTCACAGAGAAACCGAAAGGCTTGAAATGCAGCCCAACTATTCAAGTGCAACTGAGTAGGAGCCATGTTTAAGATACGCAACACCTCCATGGTAAGAAAATCAAAAGGAAAACGGACATGAATGTCCGAGATCAAACAAGAATAAAAATAAAAAAGTCTTTAGCTTCTCTCCCCTACCCAAACACACGGTCTCGTACTCTCTACATCTACATAAAGTTAAGGCCCAATTCGGAAAACCCTCTAAAACAATATATACATTCTCGGCAAAGGTTTGAAGCATAGATGCTTCCGTATATTTGGAAAAAACCTGTCGGACCTTATTGTCTACCCACAAGTAATCAGCCTCTCAGGTTTCCTCTCCGTCGTATGCACTCCAGGAAGAGGAAGACGTCACTACAAGCTCTAGGTCGCTCCTATTCACAGGACCGATAACCTGAGAGAACTTCTCGGTGCTCTCGATATCACTATAGTTGATATCTACGGGCCAATGGCCTTTCCCTACTAGGACCCCCTGACACTGATGAAAATAAAGTGGTAACGGAGAAGGAAAACATGGTTACCTTAAAAGACTCTTCAACCGGTGCACACAAATTATAAACTCGACTCTCGGATTCTCAGAGCAAATTCATAGAGGACACATGAGGAATGGAAACCACTAACGCTCCTATTTATAGGTGGAGGAAAGGGCGAATATAAACTATCACACACAATCTCCACCGTTGGATCAACTTGACATCAATGGTCCAGATCACACGACTCTGCTATTTCTGACAAACCATCACATTCACGCACCTCGAACACACCAAAGAGCTTCCCTAACTCGGCTTCCCAAGCATACACACAATTACTCGAAAGGACGATTATGTAGAACTGGCGCTTATATGTATATCAGCTACCCAGTCTATTGGTTATATAAGACCTTGCGTAGAGTACCTCTACTAGGGCCTAGAAGGCATATGACCCGTGACCCGGGATCAGTATCTAGAATAAAGATAAGATATTTTTCTTTTACATACTCTATGTTAACACTCAAATCACTTCACTTGAGCCTGAGGGCAAATGTACTAGCAGATTGTCGAGAAGACCGACATGGCCGAATAACTCCCCTAATCCGAATGCAACCCATAAACCTACAATCAACTTTAATTAAGTCATACTTAATGGTAATCCATGATTAAGATGTAGTTGGACCCTCTTTTGGACACACATGCACCCCTACAACAACTGAGACTCATCCAAAAAGTATAAACATTAGAGGGGACCCCAGCACCAAAGGTAATTTTTCACTCTCAACTCACTTGTATATTGTACTCGGACTGACTTGGATTGCCTTCGTAGATAGCAATTTACCCACACACCCCTCCCCGCCCCTCCCCCTCGGACGCCTAACCGCAAAACAACAACACCTACCAGATCGACGTAACCAAACAATAAACAAAAGAAAAAAAAA
>Ga0123342_1008557_pt1 | contig 12780 bp, 7 predicted proteins | sample Turbeawhitnodule_FD_89960 | JGI IMG/M metagenome (GOLD analysis project Ga0123342, IMG submission 89960) | Root nodule microbial communities of legume samples collected from Mexico - Turtle bean Mexico white nodule | ecosystem: Host-associated > Plants > Roots > Nodule | place: Mexico: Nepantla...
AAAAAACATAAAAAATAAAGAAAAATAAATATAAATAAAAAAATAGTCGGAAAAAAAACTTAATTATATATATATATATATATATATATATATATATATATATATATATATATATATATATATATACTTCATCATTTGAAAATTCAAAAGAAACATTTAACAAAAGATAAACTTATGTAAATTATAATGTTTGAAAATTTTTCATTTGTTCATTGAAAAATACAACTTCTAATTATGGTTCATTAAGAGATAAGCTAACAACCTCAAAAATTTTAATGTTATCTAATAATAAAAAATCATCTACTACTATCTTTCATAATTTAGTTTTTTCTTCTTTAAATTTTGATTGTGTTTTTAATTAATAAAAAAGATATTGATAGTGTCACTGATCAATTAAAAAAATATATAAATTAAATAATAATATTAAATTTTAAATAAAAATACATTGTAATCAACACAAAAAAAATAATTCTATCAATTAAATAATAATATAAAAATGCACGTAATCATTTGCATTGTATTTTCAATTGAAAAAATAATGAAAGTGTCACTGTGACCAATTCAAAACATAGTTTTGAACACGATATTGTTGGGTTTGGGCTCACTTCCTGTGTGGAGGCCCATTCCTGTGTGGAGACCCATTCCAACATTAACCTTTAGAGTTTTTTCAAACAGGGAAAGAGAGAGAAAAAGAGAGAGAAAAGATTAAAGAGAGAGAAAGTTTCGCTCAGCAACTTCCGGCCACCATTGACTCTTTGTTCACCGTTGGATTGGGCTGAAATTTTGTCTGCAGGTTCATACTTTGTGTAACTTCAATCTGACTGTTCGGATCTTGCAGAAGGTGTTTGAGCAGAGAGAAATTCATCTCACACTGCAGCAGCGTTTTTCAGCGTTTCTTTTGAGAACGGGAATTTTCAGATTGCTGCTGCGGTTTCGTCCACGGTTGGATCGGGCTGAAATTTTGTCAGCAGGTTTATACCTCGTGGTTCTTCAGTTTGACCGTTCAGATTGTTCAAAAGTCACTGGAACAGTGACATATAGGCCGTGTACGATAACTGCAGTTTGTGAATTTTTCAAGTTCCTTGTTTTCTGTTTTCATCTCTGTTGTATTGGTATTTGGCTGGTCATTGAGCACAAATTGTGCTGTAACCATATTTTTTTATCATAGTGGAACCTTGATTGACTGGCTTATGCCCGTGGTTTTTACTTCTCACAGTTTTTCCACGTTAAAATTCTTGTGTTTTCTTGAAGTGTGTTTTGTGTTGCTGCCATTATTTGCTATTGTTCCTCACAGATTGTTGCAAGTTGGGAAAATTGTTATCCGCTGCGTATTGCTCTTGTTGAGATATTATTGTTATTGTATTGAATTTCCCATCACATATTTCAAATAAAATATTCAATGTGTATTATGTTATCTTTTCTTTTTTTCACTCTGGTGCTTCCGGTTGTTTCTTCTTCTTCTTCTTCTTTCTTTTCTCTTCTTCTTTCTTCTCCTTCTTCAAGACTGCAACTCACTATACACTGTGCTACTCAAATGTGTCCATGTAAGTGTTTTTTATATCGTGTCGTGTGTCTATGTCTGTCATGCGTTCGAAGCGCGAAAGCTAGGCTTCTGAACCGTGTCAGAGTTATATATTGCATCCAAATAAATAAAAACTTGATTTTCATTAGATTAAGGGTGTACTATCTTCTTCAAATTTTTTGAATTTATTTTTATATTACCATAATTTAAATTTTGACCAGTTAAAAATCTTAAATTTTTATAGACCGTGCATGAGTTATATTAGTAATTTATTAATATTATTAATAAATTTGAGGGATAATCATATGTAATGTTTTATAAATTGTGTTATTAATAATTTGTTATTAATTAGTATAAATAAAAAAGTGACTAATTATTTACTATTGCTTTATCAAACTTATTAGTAGTTGAGAGACATATAAGATCAAATATTGGGTGGTTAAAAAGCCTTGAGCTTCATGCCATCCAAGGACCATTCACGCTAGAAATATATGAATATAATTGATCAAAAGATGCACTATATTTAGTGAGATTTCGCTCCACAAATCTAACTTAGAGGTTAAGATCTATGATCACGTAATGCACTATCTTGCAAGGCTCATTATACTTGGAGAGAATTCAACAAAATTGCTTTAGAGCTTATAAATATACCATTGGGATCATAATTTCTAAGAGTCTCATTTTTAAAGCTTTCCCTTAAAGTAACTTTTTTACTTAAGTCTTTTTTCTAGAATATTTTGGTGTTCATCGTGGTAGGTAAAATTGTTCCCACTCTACAAAACACATTTCCAAAGATCCATAACATATCAATGAGATGATCAATAATCAATTCTCAATAAGATTAGGAGGATGTAAAACAGCAGACAGAGGAGGTTCAGTAGAAAGTCGAGACGACTAAACAAGAGCAAGAACAACTCTTAAAAAAGAATAAGGAGTTGCAGCAAACACTCCAGCACCAAATGGCTAATGGAAAGAGGATGAATACCAAAATGCATTCATGTTACGTGAGCTTTTCATGTAAATCCTTTTTGCATATGAGGAACTTAAATATGGATGTAACATTAAATTTATTCTGTAGTTTTAAATACTCTTCTTTTGTATGCAACATTCTCGACCGTTGACATTACTCGTCTCCTTATGTAGCATAGCCTTTTGTACCAAATCATGGTAAAATTGCACACAATATAGGACATATAGTTGAGCCAGAGTTGAAATGTTCTTTGTGACAGGAAGTTGTTGAAGAAAACAACTTTAGCTTGTGCTCCAATATATCTTGGTGTTGACTTGTTATTAAACTTGAATATATCTCATTTGTCAAAACAAGGCAGTCGACATTTCCTTTAACATAGAGTAAGCGTATGCATGCTCAAGTAATACAAAGTGTTGTATCATTTGTTAGATCAAATAATTGCGTCTTACATGATTTGTTATTTAAATAAAGTATTTGTTTTACAAACAAAGTATGACAATGTTTTTTAATTAGTTGTTTTCAACACTTAATCAAAATCCTAGGGTGTTGGGCTTTTACCTTAACATATACATTTGTAATGTCCCATCTACCTTATATTTAACCGTGAATACCACCTATATCCAATAAGATTTTTTTTTCTTTAGGTAGATCTACCAACTCGCAAGTTTTGTTCTTTTCTAGAGTAACAATTTCAACCTTCATAGATTTTTTCTAATCCTTATTATTAAGTGTCTCGTCCACAATTTTTGGAATATTGATAATATTTAGATGACTAACAAAGTTTTTATGATTACTAGATAATTTTTCATAAGACCCAAAGTGTGATAATGAATACCTTGACTTTTGATTACATTCTCAAACACCTTTCCTTATTACAATTAGAAGATCCTAAACTTCAATGGTTTGCATACTTTGTTACTAATTAATTTCAGGTATTTTAGTTATAGGTTCAGATTCATGGACTTAGTGATTTAATAACATTCTCCTTCGTGAGTATACTTGTAGAGGATGTCTAACACTTGGGGTTTTTTTTTATCTAGATATTTTTGGGCTTGACACAAAATGAGAATGAATAGTAGAAGGAATTGGACGAGACATAGTAGATACTTAATTATTAGACTCAATAGATGTGGAGTATTAATGGGACTTAATTTTGGGAGAATGAAGTTTTCTATTAAGAATGAATTATCCTTATCTTCAATGCACGAGCTTTCTCCCTAAAAATAAGGTTGAAATTATTGTGTATTTTCATCAAAGGTGACATCACACACACAAGGAATCATTTTGTTGGAGGGTGGTAACATTTGTATCCCTTTGGATAAGTGAGTAACCAATAAATATGCACTTAATATGTCGAGGATTAATTTCCCCCTATGATTAGAATGAAAATGGACAAAAGATACACAACTAAAGATTGTAGGTATGAGATGATTTTTATCCTAAATTTTGTGAAAATTTTGGAGAATAATTGAATGAAACTGTTATTATTTAGTGTTTTTCAATAGAAAGCAATAAAGATAGTTTCTTTCCAATACTGATACATTTTTTATGGAAAAGAGAGACTCAAGTAACATTTATGAGATGTTCAATTTTATGTTCTGCCAGCTCATTTTGTTGTGGAGTGTTTACGCAATAAGATTCATGAATTATCTTCTTCATTAAAGAAGGAGGACAAGTTCGATTGAAAAAATATTTTGGCATTATTTGAATAAACTCTTTTAACGGTTGTCTCAAACTAATTTTTAATCATTTGGATGAAGTTTTAGACAACTTGGCACGCTTCACTTTTTGTTTCAAGAGAAATACACACGACATTCAAGTGTAATCATTAATAAACATGACAAACCAATAAGCCCCATATAGGTTAGGAATACTAGAGGGTCCCCACACATCCATGTGAAATAATGCAAAAGGAACAACCATTCTTTTATTACTAAAGGGAAAGTTAACATGCTTGTACTTTGCAAATTCACAAATATCATCATGAAAAGCTTTTATGTCAAATTTTTTAAATAAATTAGGGAACATACTTTCAAGGGTACTGAATGATGGATGACCTAAACAAATGTGGTATAACCAAATTTTTCATTTATTGGATAGCGTTGTTTGTAACATCAAAGACAAAGGAATTTGACTCTTGATGTAACAAATCCTACTATCCTTTTGTAAAGTAGAGCCTATTGTCTTCCTTAACAAGTCCAATAACCTTCCCATTCCTTAGTCTTGAATTGGCAGGTTGCAGGATTAAAAAACACCAAATAGTATAAATTTGTAAGCTTGTGAACACAAATCAAATTGTTGGATAATTTGGACACATGCAAAACATCCTTCAAAAATAGATTTTGATTTATCAAAATATCTCATTTTCCAGCAATTGTAATGCAAGTTCCATCTACAAATTCAAATTTTTGTTGCTTGGACAAGTTCTATAGGATATAAACTCAGTAGATGATTAAGGCATTTGATTTGTGGCTCTAGAATCACTTACCTAAACACCTTATTTAAAGGAATTTAAGGCATTCAATGGATATTATTTGTGAATGCTAAAGAGCAATTACCCAAGTTTGTTTGTTAATGTATTCAAAGACTCCTTCAAATTTTATTGAGTATCACACATAATAGTTTCTAAATTAATTTTATTAATTTAGATACCAATAATTTGTTTAGTTTTTAAAATAATATTTAATTTAGTTAATATAGTAAATAATTCTTTTTTTCTCTAAAATTTATTTCTATTTAATGATTTTTTAGTAATGACTCTTGCAAACATGATATTTTGAAATACATAAATTATAAATGGGTAAAAAAATTCATTATATTTAGAAGAATTTCACCAAATAAATATAACTTAAAGACTAAAATTCTTAGTCACTTAAGTTAATTACCATAGTAATATAAATAGAGAGATATTCTAAAAAAGAGAAACACTAAGATTATGGATCTCATTTTTTGAAGGCTAAGCTTATTTTATTAGACAGTGTATAGGCAGTATTCTATTAGGCTTCTATTTAGTTAGTTTGTGTGCTTTTTCTCCCGTCTTCCTTGCTCTGTATATAATCCCTTGTGTAGCTTCACCACATATCAATAATATTTTCTCTCTCATTCTCTTATATTCTAATATGGTATCCTGAGCCACAATTTTTTTCTCTCTGTCAACTCATGACCTCCCCTTCATCTTCTTCATCTTCCTCATCTTCTTCTTCTACCTCTAACCTTTCTACCACTACCATGGCCACCTCCACCAACGTTCACCATTTCAATACCTTTATCTCCCTCAAACTCAATTATGACAATTTCCTTGTATGCAAACAACAGGTACTGGTTACCCAACGAGGTCTTGAGTTAATGCAATTCTTGGATGGAAATGTTGTTCCTTCTGAGTTCCTGTAAAACCAAAACAACTAAAATCTGGAAAATCCTGCATATCACTCTTATCACAAACAAGATCACCTTCTTGTGGCATGACTCCTTGCTTCCATGTCTTCTTCTCTCTTGACCAAGATGGTGGGTCTTGATTCATCTGCTCAAATCTGGAATTTGCTCCTCACCTACTATGCCTCTCACACTCGCACAATGGTAAAGAAGTTTCGCCTCCTAAAGACCCCAAAGAATGATCGCTCCATTTCCACTTACATTAATGACATTAAGAAAATATTTGACTCTTTGGCTGTTGTTGGTTCTCCAATTTCCATTGTTGATCACGTTGATTCAATTCTCAATAGGTTATCTCCAAATTTTGATGATTTCATCACCTCCATTCTCTCCGCAGTGACCCATATACTATGGATGATTTTGAAGCCCTTCTTCTTGCACAAGAGGAAAGATTTGACAAACACAAACTGGCTCAAGATCCTCTCCTTCAGATTAACACTGTTTCTGCTCCATGGCGTGTCAAGACTCAAAATCGTAGGAAATTCTCCACTTACACTCCTCGAGGAGGACGTTCATACACCCTTCCCGATTCTTGTCCTTTTGCTTGTCCTTCATCCTATCAACCTTCTTATTGGCATTCCGTCAAACAGTTTTGCCAGATTTGTCACAAATCTGGTCACACTACAGACGTATATTGGCATCGTTACGATCCTCCTCCCACCACCTCCTTCAATGCTAATGTATCACAACATGCCCTAATCTTTGATAATGACTCAACACCCTCCATTCTTGGTGCTCCTTCCACCATCGAAGATCCTCTATGGTACCCCGGAACTGGTGCAACACATCATGTTACAAAGACTCCAAGATCTTCACACACAAACAACCCTATAACAGTAATGACGATCTCAAGCTGGGTAATGGTCAAGGTACGCATATTTTACGTATTGGGTATGCTTCCTACATTGTTCCTCGCTCACACACTGTTTTCACACTTCATAATCTACTATATGTTCCAGCTATTACAAAAAATCTCATTAGTGTTGCTCAATTTTCCAAAGACAATAATGTTTACTTTGAATTTTTTCCTAACTTTTGCAGCATTAAACATCAGGTAACTCATCGGATTTTACTTCTAGGAGATGGCCTTTATGTGTTTCCTCCCTCCCCTAATCTAATTGCTTGCATGTTATTAGATAGTGTATAGACAGTATTATGTTAGGGTTCTAGTTAGTTAGTTCGTGTGCTTTCTCTCTCGTCTTCCTTACTCTCTATATAACCCCTTGTGTAGCTTCACCACATATTAATAATATTTTCTCTCTCATACTCTTATATTCTAATATATTTTTTGCTAAAACAAAAGTTAAGCCTTATATTTATCATGTTAAAAACAAATTGTTTGTTTATTCCCTACAAGAAATCATGATATAGAAACCAATATTTAGATATCAAAATAATTAGTTGCAATAGTAACTAAATTGGAGACCATTTTAGAAACTAAACAAAAAATTGGTTTCTAAATTAGTTTCTATTATTGTTAAATAGTTTCTAAATTGGTATTTAATTAACAACCAAGGTTTTAGAGACCAAATTTAGAAACTAAATAATTGGTAGTTAAAACCTTGGTTGCTAATTAGATACCAATTTAGAAATTATTTAACAATAATATAAACTAATTTAGAAACCAATTTTTTTTTTAGTTTCTAAAATAGTATCTAATTTAGTTACTATTGCAATTAATTATTTGGTCTCTAAAAATTGGTTTCTATTTCATGATTTTCTTGTTGTAGTGATTTTTTAAAGAAAAAGAAATCTCTATGCATATGAAATGCTAAATTGAGACGGTAGTTGCATTGAGTCTTCATGTTGATCATTGGAAAAGACAAAAAAAAAAGCATTTGTTGGGTGAATTATGTATTCACATATTGCATGATTGTTCATCATATTTAAGGAAAAAGAAGTGGTATAGAGAAACAAAAGAGATGGAAGAAAGGACGAATTGCGTGATGTTGCTGAATTTTTAAACAAGAAGAAAACAGTAAGGGAGAGAGAAAAGAAAAGAAAGTGAAAAAGTGAAGGGTTGGTGGGGGCAATTGGAGGGTTTTCTATGCATTTTGGGGTCTCCTCGTGCGGTGAAACAAACTTTTATGCTACGAACTGCACGAGTGGAGTCTATGTTATCCACATACATATCTCAACTAAATATCTCAACTTTAAACTTAAGTTCAATCATTTCAAGAGTTTTAATTTTAATAGTCGTAAATAGTCATTTGAAAAAATATTTAAATTATAATTTTTCTCATTATATAATACCATCAGTTTTCTTAAAACATTTAAATTTATGTATAGAGTTTAATATCTAGACTGAATCTCAAATTTGTCATTTTTTATTATAGATTTTGTGTTTTTAACGGAACAAATGTTCTTAGTTATGGTTAGTATTCAACCTCTTCGTCATTTCTAGATATTAATAATTATTTTAATAAAATATAATCATTAAAATAACATCAATGGGTAGAACTGATTTAATTATTGTCTAAAACTATTGAAAATGAAGAACTTTTCTTATTTGTAGTTGTTATAGTAAAAAATACATTGGTATAATTTGTAGGGCTTTTAGCTAAAGCATCTTGAATGGTTCTTTTATTTATATTTATAGTAAGAGATGTAATTTATAAGTTCTAATTAATTGTTCTATCATACTCTAAATCTTAACTAATATCATTTTATCTCTAAAGTTTGAACTTTCCTCAATTGATTTTAAGTATAACAAATAGATATTCCTTTATTTATTTTTTTAAGATTCTAGGTAGTTTTATCGAATCTCTATGTTCATGATTAGCAGACCTTATAACCATTTTTTTAGATAATTGCAATCCCTTTTAATAGAAGATCATGTTAACTATTGATACAGAGTTCTCGGGATTCAAGCCTTTAAGGCGAAAAGCCTAATTATAGTTACATTTTAGACGAGTTGAGTCTTAAAAGTTCGTTAAGTTAAAAAATAGATTGACTCATAGCTACCTAGTTTATTTTAAACGAAAAACGATGAGATAAAACCCATTTTAAGAAAGTGACATTAAAACATATTAATATAGTTAATTGAAACATTTGAGCTAAAAATGTTTTGAGGTCGAGGTCCATAATATTATTTTGGAGGGAAACTTGATTAAATTGAGTAAGTATTTGGTTTTTTATCTAGCGAGAAGAAAATTATATTTCACCAAGACATAACTTATCACAAATTTTTTTAAAACGGTTAATTTTAGAAATAATGTAACTAAGTGATACCTTTTTATTAGTGTGTGATATGTGCTAGTTGAAAACTTCATGATGGAATTCTCAAAATGAGGTATATAAACCACGTGTGCATGTCTGGACTTGAAGCCGTAATGTGGAAAACAAAACTCGCATGCATGTCTTAATGGTAATAAGGAATAAAATCTCGATCAAAGCCATAATCAGGTGTACAAATCCCGTGTGCATGTCCAAGTCGTAATGAGGATTAAAATTCTGATCAAATCTGTAATAGGGTGTCCAAACCTTGCAGGTATGTCTCAACTTGAAGTTGTAATCAGGTGTATCAACCTCATGTGCATGTCCCAACCGTAATGAGGATTAAAATCCCGATCAGATCCATATGGCGTGTACAAACCTCGGGTGCATGTCCCGACTTGAAGTCGTAATGAGGTGTACCAACCTTGCATACATGTGTTGGTCATAATGAGGATTAAAATCCTGATCAGAGCTGTAATGGGGTGTTAAAATCTCACATGTATGTCCTGCCTTGAAGTCGTAGTGAGGTATACAAATCTCGTGTGCATGTCCTAGTTACATTTGGAGACATCAATGACAACTTTCTTGGGTTTTCTGAAATTTTCAAGATCTGAATTGACAAGATTGGAGAGACCACATATGCAAAGGGAGTAAGTATAGGCTCAAGAGGCAAAAAAACCACATTAGCTTGGTAATGCTAATATTTTGGGCCTAAGACTTAACACTCTCTTGCGCTAATGCATAACAAAATGCTTTGATCATGATAAAACTATCCCTCCTAGAGAACAAGGTGCCATAATCACATCAATACTCTCTACTGCCACAAGTTTTCATATGAGCCTTCCAATCGAACTATAGAACATATTTCTTATAGCAACATTTACATTTCCACTTTTTCTTGTTATGTTTTTTGAATAAGTGACTTAAAGACATGAGTTAGAGCTGAAAGCCAAAGTTTACATTTTCAGTGTCTGGTAGGAAAATGATGAAGCTAATAAGTGAGATTTGCACTAATCAAGAGTGAAGCAATATCAAGATTATTCAAACAGAGGAACAAACGAAATACTTTGAAGATCCTTTAGGAGAAAAAAACTGAATTAAAGATGCACATCTGAACTTTCCTATTTCAGTGTCTAATACGAAAGAGAAAATGAACAATGCATAATTGGAAAGATCCAAGTCCATAAACAAGCAAGCCCCAACAAATAGAGTTCATATATATGGAGAAAGTATTTGAAAAACAAATACATATTAAAGATACACAAATTCTATCAAAAGCCAATATTTTCATATTCAATGTTTAGCATGTAGAAGATGATGAATAGAACTGGAAAGAAAATATCCAAGGGCTAAATTGATTCAAGCCTCAACGTCCACATCAAATACATACAGTTAAAGAAACATTTTGAAATGTTTCATATGATTCAAGGACGAGCAAAGTGCATTATAACAAAGGTTTTCATATTTAGCATCTAGCACATTGAGGAAGAAGAACAACAACATGGCAGCTTGAGCTAATACTCAAAGTTATGAATATTAAAGTGTCAACGTTTAATAGAGGAAGATAAAGAAAGTTTTTAAAAAGCCTTAATGTAAAAGATTAATCAGAGCAATAGTTTCCTTATCAAACGTCTAACGACTAAATAAAGATTGAAGAATCCTATAGAAAAGTCTTTTTCAGTTGTGTTTAGAATTGTGCATAGAATTTCTTATCTGCTAGAAAAGAGCAACCTATGAGAATTTTGGTAGTGTTCTTAATCATTGTAAATCATTCACTACTGTGATGTATACCTTATTATCCTGCATTGTTCAATCTGAACAAGAGTGTTTTCGCATTGTATTGAGAGGTCTTGATATCAAAGGGAGATTAGAATAGTGTACCTGGAGAGGTTAAAATACTTGGTGAACCGGTAAAGGTTGAGAATATTGGGTGAACCTGTAAAGGTTGAGAATACTGGGTGAACTTGGAAATGGTGAGAATACTTGTATAACCTGAAGAGGTATAAGAATACTATAGTAGTGAAAGGTTCTTGAGTGGATTGCTCAAAAGGATTAGATGTAACTCTTATTGAGTGGTGAACCAATATAAATTTGGTGTCCATTTTTATCTCTCTATCTTTACCTATTATTTGTCGGACTTTGTGTTTGTTTGTTCTTATGGTTTGCGATTAGAGTTTAGACTCCATTCAACCCCATTTCCCACGCCAATTGTACCTTCAAAATGCTCTTAGTATGATTCCTAAGGCTTAGAGCATCCAAAATTATCCTTTTATTCATAGTGAGAGATATTTTATAAGCTCATATTAATTGTTCTATTATGATATTATCTAATTCTTAAAGTTTGAATTTTCCTCAACAGATTTCAAGTACAACACGCATATATTTCATTATTTATGTCTAATATCTTTCTTAATAAATCTTATAACAGGCTTTTTTAAATCAATTATATTTATCATATCAACTAATACACTAGTCAACTTAAAAATGAAGATAATATATAATAATTAAACTTAATAAATAAGTTTATACTTTTTCTTAAAAAAAAATAGCATATAGTAACAACCATTTTATATTAAATATTTTATAAGTCATGCCACAACCATTTTCAATTGCTTAACATAGTCATTAAAATTAATTATTTTTTTAATTTAATCAAAAGTTAAAGAAAAAATATTTAAAGAAATTTCTTCTTCAAATATTTTATGAGACTTTTAATGTTATAACATTAAAAATTCAATAACTTGACTCATAAAATTAACTTCGAAACATCCCATTGAATATTTGTGAATAATTTAATAAAAAACTATATAATATCATCATAGTTCCAATAAATTTGACTAATATATATATATATATATATATATATATATATATATATATATTAACTTGGGATGGCAATACATATATACATTTGAAAAAAGATATGAAAAAAAATCCAAAAGAAAATATGAAAAGTTGTACTAATACAGATAATTATCATATTTTTTTATTTACCTTCTAGTTTTAAAGGGTTAATTTTAGTTTTTATTGACAGTAATGATATGAAGTAATACGTAATAATCTCTCTTTCATCATGTGGATTAGGAAAGTACTTGCTCTGGTGTACCTTTCCTGAATGTTTACTTTCTAAAACAAAAATAACTTTGTTTATACGATTTGGAACAAAATCTATCAACAACTAAGAAATAAAAAAACAAAAAAGCACAATAAAGAGGAAGAAATGATGTAGTTTTTATCGAATAAAGTTTGGTTCAGTCAATGTTTAACTACGTTCTTTAAATATATTAATTAATGTAAGTTGAATCTTTGACACTAATTATTTGAAATATTAAAATGTATTTAGAAAATTGACCCATTCCAATAGAGATTTTTTTATACACGCAAATTTTAAAATTAAATATTTGATTATAGAAGACATAATTATCCACCCACCATAATATGTTCGGTAGTACACAAGCCACTTTGATTGCAAGTGTCTTAAAAAGGTTGACTTGTTACGTCAGGATCCATATTCTTTAATATCATTTTAATTACTATTTTTAACCCAATGCAACAAAAAGTGAAAAATATTCCATCACATATTTATATATATATATATATATATATATATATATATATATATATATATATATATATATAT
>Ga0123342_1008558_pt1 | contig 12776 bp, 5 predicted proteins | sample Turbeawhitnodule_FD_89960 | JGI IMG/M metagenome (GOLD analysis project Ga0123342, IMG submission 89960) | Root nodule microbial communities of legume samples collected from Mexico - Turtle bean Mexico white nodule | ecosystem: Host-associated > Plants > Roots > Nodule | place: Mexico: Nepantla...
AGGCCCATTAGGGGTGGCTTAGTAGTTAGTGTAGTGTTAGAAAGCATAAACTTGTCTCCTTTTGTTTTTAACCTAGCTAGCTCACGTTTTCTAGAAGATTCTCCACTAGGAACGGCCATGTGCCTCCACATTTCCATTTCATTTTGCTTGCATTTCATCTTCACTTAGCTTAGCATTTACGGCCTCCTTAGCCTATAAAAGGAGAAGCCCATCACTTGTATTTTGAAGATTAATTGAGTAAAGTTATGCTGCCCATTTTGTGCCATACTTGCTCCTTACCTAGTTTTTAGGTTTAATCTTCCTTCACCATCTATCAAAGGGCTGGCCAAACCTTCCTTCTTCCATACTCTTCATGCACCTTCAAGGTTACCACAACTCCTAGGAGGACCTTGCCCATTTCAAACCGTAGCTTCCGCACCATATTCACAAACATCCAAGAAGAGCTCCTTGAGAATGCCATCATATTGTGTGAGGTATTGTTAATTTGTATTTTTTGTATTGAAAACAGAATTATTATTATTATTATTAGCATTAGCCAACTAATATAAATTAAGTTAATATTAAATTTATATTTGATTTATTGTTAATTTAATTGATATAAAAAATTAATTAAAAAAACAATTAAAAATCAATTTAATAATTAATGATGAATTAATATGAAAGTCAATATTTAAACATCAACTTTAATAATCAGCATCCTTCTAACTCTAATAAATTTTTAAAAATCAACTCTAATAAATTATCATCAGCAATCAATTTGTAATCTATTGTATATAATGTTAATTATTTATTAAATAATATCAGTTTTCAACTCTTAGCAATGCTGATGTTAAATGTTAAATTTCATGATAATAAATTTTTTTATTAATATTTTATATACTTATATATCTTATTTACTTTAAAATATATAGAATTCATATATAATTATTTTTATATATTATTGAGATGAGAAAAATAGTATTCGGATAATGATCCCGGAAAAGCTAGTTAGAATTTTTGACAAAATCTAGTGAAAGAAAAGAAACATTATTTTTTATATATCAATGTAGTTATATAAAAAAACTGATATAGTAGCATCAACAACATATACAAGAACTTTTGGTGATGGAATGACTCATAATGTTAAAACCTAGGTATATGAAGGATAATATGTTGCTAATTTATGAGTGAAGAAAAAATGTGATTTTACAAAAATTATAGAAAAAAAAGTGTGGCTAGAGATATTTTAACATATAAGATATTTTAAAATGTTAATATCACTAAATTATACATTTAATATCAGTATTCTCTAATAATTAAACGTTGATATTATTCAATAAATAAATAACGTTATATACCCTAGATTACAAATTATTATTGATGATAAATTATTAGAATTGATTTTTAAAAGTTCTATACATAGTATTGGTTATACTTATACTAATTTATTAAAGTTGATTTTTAAATATTGATTCTCATATTGACATCCTATTTGAGAGTAAAACTTTAATACCTCATTTTTTAACATACTCATACTCGGTTCTTCAATCTATTTATCCTGACATAATTCCCCATTAATTACAGCTCCCATCAAGATCAAAACATATTATACATTAATAAATAAAATTAATATTTGATTTAATTAATTTAATTGATGCAAACTTTTTTTAATTAAAATTTAATTTAATAATTAATAATGAATTAATATTCAAAAATCAACTTTAAAAAACTCGCATAAGTCTAACCAATACTATGTAGGGTCAAGTTCTGAAAACCAATTCCAATAAATTATCATCAGTAATTTGTAATATATGTTATATAACCTAATTTATTTATTAAATAATATCAAATTTTCTTTTTTTATGATTGTTTCTTATGAACTTTTACTACTTATATATCTTATTTGTTTTAAAATATAAAAAATCCATATATAACTATTTTTAAATATTATTGAGATGAGAAAAATGGTATTGGACAGACATCCCGAAAAGCTAGACAATTTTTTTGATAAAACTATGATGAGAGATAAGAAACATTATTTTTTATATATTGCTTTAGTCATATAAATAGTTGATATATATAAAAAAAAAGTCCTATAAATAGCTGATAATATATATAAAAAAAATTATTCATATAAATAGCTCATAATGTATAAAAAAACAAATAGTCATATGTGTTCGGAATTATTCCATGTGTAATTCCCATGCGCACAAAAGCAAAACCTGATTTGCTTCTTATTTTTGTTTTTAATTTTAGTTTTTATTTTTATTTTTAAGATAAGCTAAATTTGTTTTACTCCTTTAAGATTTCATCCATGTTTGGTTTCGAAAGTGTGAAAATGATAAATCTATCCTAACAACTTTTTATTTTTAAAATTTCCTTCTACTGTGTTGAATTTATCCAGCTAAGAACAACATAATTTGAAAAGATAATATTAAATACAAAATCAAACACTAGAAGATGGTATCATAGAGGAAATTACTATTAATAAAATGATGAAAGCATAAAATAATATTTCTCATTGGTATAACAATGAAACATTACAAGGAAAGGAAGACAAGTACACACTATAAAGAAAAAGTAATCAGAAATTCACACATAGTTCTTAATTTTGTAATATCTAAATAGACATAATCACGGAATGCAGACCGGATGATCCAACAATAATTGAAAAAAGGGTTCAATATTATTATTTCTTCACTCAAAAACACATTATATATATATATAATATGAAATTTATGTATGATGAAGTCTAAGAACACTTGTCTTTGCCATCATGAGTAGTTAACCTAACATAGCAGGGACACATTTATTGGTTTCCAGAAGTACCAGGTGGGACGCAGTTGCAGCTTTTACAAACTCTTTTGCAGAGATTTGGATGAGATAATAAAAGACACCTCTCACCACATGCTTGGTTACAGTCTGAACATCAAAACATATATTAATTATACTTAACCAAATTATTAGTTCATAAAAAACTGTGTTTGTATATATGTATTACCTATTTGTTGAAGAAGAGATCCCGGTATTTATTCTTGCACCTTCGATTCACCAAAACCAGGCATAAATTGGTTAGTTAACTCTAGTTGAACCAACTCAACTTAACTTTGGTTCATATTGTTATATGATATGATCCATAAAAAAAAAGCAAATTATTTGAATCTTTTATACTGATTGATGAGCATAGCAGGAGAAGCTAGGCAAGAAGGAAAGCAAGTATGAGCTTAGAAAGAGCAATAGTTAAAAGTAACTATGGAGTTTAATTGGAGATGTTTATGTGTATTATTATTGGAATGAGAAACATGAAGATGAGGTATTTATAATTGTGTGAGGTATGAATGTTGAATGTTTGAAAAAATTTCTACTAAAATGTTTTTCTATTTATGTTTTAAAATTTTAATTTCCTATAAAATATATAAATAAAAAATATAATTATATTTTTAATTGAAAAATATATATACTAAAATTTATTATTATTTTTAATAATAATTATAACAATAAATATAAATTAAAAATTAATAAATGTGATTATGCAACTATTTAAATATTTATTGTTTCTTGAATTTTCTTATTTGTAATTAATAATTTTTAATATATATTATTAAATATACTTTATGATTTTTTTAATCAATATTATTTTTATTAAATAAATATTGTTATTTTTTTAAAATGATGTATTAATTGATTTTAAATACATAATTTTCACAATTTTGAGTTTGTTATCTTGTTATTTTAAAAATTAAATGACATGTTTATTTATTTTATTTGTAGATTAATTATTTTAATTACAGTTTTTAATTTATATTATTATACTTTTTGTATTATGTATTATATTATTAGTTTTATTTTATATCTTACAATATTTTCAGTTAAGTTTAAAATTAAGTACAGAGATAGTTAAATACTTGTGAGACTTTCGTTATATTAATTATGGTGTTGGTTAAACATAAGTAATTATTTATAAAAAAAATTCAAAATTAATAATAGAAAAAAAAATATATTATAATTAGTTTTTTGAATTATAATATTTAATTAATAAAATAAATATTAAAATTAAGATTATCATTAAAATGAAAGTACAATACAAAACATTAAATAAATATGAATATAATTTTTATTTTCGAACATTTGAGAACAACTTTGTTAGTGTTAGACATATATCAACAATTTTCATATGCAATGGTTTTATAATTGCTGTATAAAAAATTAAACTAAAAAAATAATTGTCTATTCAATCTAATTTAGATCAGGGTCTTAAAATGTTAACTAAAAGTGGAAAAAAAAGAATTATCTATATAATACTCTAACAATAAAAAAAAAAATCTATTGTTATCCAATGTAACAATTATTTTTGTACACAAATGAACTATAGATATAAAAGGTTATAGTGGATACATAAATATGGTATGTTGTATCTTATTGTGTGTGCAAACTTCATTGGATAGAGGGTTGCTGTGAAAATTTCATGTGATTCATATAATATTTTGAGTGAATGGATAAGTATTTTTTCCATCTTACTAAAAGTTATTGCTAGTGTTGACAAGGATTTAGCAAAATCTCAGCTATCTTGAATTGTGTTTCTTGTAGTGTTTATGCTCATGAGACCCTTCAATCATCTAACAACAGTGCATACATGAAAGAGATATGAGATTCAAAGCATCATCTACTTGATGAACAAGATGCAACACACTTTCCTTACTTGAAGTTGTGTTCTTGAAGTTTTGACAATCTATAAAAATTGTAAGTCACACACAATATTTCTTTCAACTCTATCCAAACATCTGCTGGTTTGTCAATCTATATCACTATGCAGCAGGCACTGAAGTACATAAGAATTACAACAGCTAGAAGGCTCTCAAGCACTGTTTGTGAGCAATTCTTGAAGAAGGAGGAGAATGAATGAAACAGGAAGAGTTAGAGCTATCCTAAGAGATATATGAGATGGCATATTATGAATTATGAAGATAATTTATATAGATGTTTGAAATAAATATAAGGAATACATGACAGAGTAGTCTCAGTTGTTGAAGAGAGAGGAACACAAAACATGCTCACTGGCTACTCTTTTATTCTACTAAAAAATCCTCCCATGTTCATGAGTGGAAAACAAAGAAAGAAGCACTTTTATAGTAGCCACACAGAGAAAGACAGATTGAAAGTGGTCTTGGCAGCAGGTTAGTTTGTTTGTGGTTGTGTGATGCTTTAATAGAAGTCATCAAGGGACAAATTCTCAACAGAACCAAAGGTTTCAACTGGTCCAATCCTTGAAAGATTAGTCATTGATCCACCCAAAAAGTCAAGTGGGGAGTCATTTGAGAAAGTAGTGTCATATATGAAGGACATGCCAGTATCATTCACTGCAGGATAGTTTATATTGAAACAACCTGGTTTGTTCACCTCCAAGTCACTCAGGAACATGTCGTCCACTGTCTCACTACTTTGTTCCATAAATTCATCCTCCTCCGAACCTTTTCTAGCTTGAATAACCTGCATATACATAGTTTCACAACACAACCCCAACTAAACAATCCAACTACCAATGCCTAACAAATATCCCAAACATATATATTTTTTTAAATCAAATCCAAAAATTAAATCAACTTAATTAAAAATAATTTCATAACTCAAATAGTATTGTAATCTTTTTAATAAATACTTTTCTATTAAAGACAAAAAAAAATAACTATGAATTTTTGTTGTGATTCCTAAAATCGAGACTTTGTGCGGAAAAATAAATATGCAAATTTTTTGTGCGGCACGTACATAGTTATTGTTTTCAATATGTTGGTAAACCACGATGGTATCGCCAAATCGAAGACCATGTGTGCTGACAAATTCTCCTGAAAATATTGGACACAACAATATTTCATTACTAAAATTATTTAAATTTTATCTGTTCTGGCCCTTGTCAGACAATAAGTACTATATATGGAAAGTTTACCTGTGTTTTCAAGTACGTACATCCTACTGTTGTTGTTTGGCCAAAACCTGCATTTCAAATCAAATTTTCGATACTATGAATTCGAAAACAACTAATATTCGTAAAATAATAATGTGACCATGCAATTTAGTTTATTTTCTGACATTTGGATAAACCAAGTATATATGTACATAGCAGACCTGTACTTGAAATTCCACACATGAGTACCATCTTTATCGTCCATGTTCATCAAAATTCCTTCTTTTGAATCCAGTGCTGGAAGGAAAGTCTCTGCTGCTTTCTGCAAGTAACAATTATTTTATTCATTATTATTATAATTATTAATATAAGCTCATATTAGAATAGAAAACAAGATGAGACAAGTATTGGGAGATAGACCAAACCTTTGGCAAAATCATTCTCCTTAGGGAGCTAACATCACTGTTCTTCAACTCCTTTTTGAAAAGGAACCTCAAGTTTCTATGATGGATTTCCTAGAAGAACATAAAACAATTTCTGCAGTCAATCTCATATAAAACCAATTTGGAACCGGACACTCACCTAAGAAAAGTCACTAAAAGATGGAGAAAACTATAATTAATTATGAGAAAACATGCAATTCTGCTGTAAGACATGAACGACATCATGTCCTGTATAAGGACATCAGGTCCATATGCTAATAGTCGTAAAGAGGCAGAGTACCCAAAGCATTGTCCAGCATGCCTTATATGGATGTCTTGAACTACACAATTTCCCAAATATGAAGCCGTCAATATCCACTAATCATCAAATTTTTAAAAAAAAAATAAAATTCTACACAATATAAAGTAAGAATTTCGCCTTCCAAGGAAGAATATTAATTAACATAGAGGTAAGTACCTATATATGGCAATCTTGCAATTAATAGGGGACCAAAGGTTCAAGATAGATTTAGTAGCATCACAAACATCTATTCCAAAAGTTTCTCAAAACAGAAACATAGGAAAGTCCAATAATCTCTTTTTTGATAATATAAGAAAGATTTACCAAATAAACATACAAGATGAATGAAATTTATATTGGCTACTTCCCAATTATGAAGCTAATTCCGTACTTATATACTCATCATGATCCCTGTGATAAAAGTGTGCCCCATTTTTTTATGTGTTTGTATATCTTTTTTGGTAACCCAATCTGACACTAAATTTACAATGTTCGCAAGCTATAGCCAGAAGATCAAACTATGTTTGACTTGTGATGAACGACTCCATATTTCACTACTCAATTAAGTTCCCAAAAAAAAATATGGTAGCCTATGTCTTCACTCTCATTTCATTTTGAATTTGTTTTCACAAGAGATTCTTTTCTAAACTTTGGTCTTCATATATTCTGTTTCCTTTTAGTCTCTTTTTCGGTGGTGGGGAATTTTTAATATAAAAAACACAGTTCATTTCTTGACTGGAGTGCCACTTTTGCCTTCCATTCTCACCATTCCCACGTAATGGTTCCCAAATTGAAGATCAAACAATTAAATTGTGCTCTGTTCAATCAAGGAAATATAGTAGTAATCTCAACTATAAAGGTGTGTATATTTATGTATGTATATAAAGAACTTTCCATTTAGCATTGGAAAAGATTATCACAAAACCAAAACTCATTAAATAAGCATAGAGATTCACGAGACAAACAAACACAAGCATTAAAAAAATCGTCAAAAAGTTGAATAAAACTCAGATGCAATTCTTTTTTAATTAATGTTTTGGAGTTAAAGGAAAAAAACTTTAAAATGAAATTCCAATTTTAATAAAAAAAAAACCTGCAAAAAAACACTTAATTTATGAGATCCGAAAATGGGGTTAGAAAAATCCTAGCAAGACAATTAGCAAAGACAAAGCAACAACCCAATTGAGAATGGAGGTACATTTATAAGGCAAGATGAGATCTTGAGAGTGAAGAATTGGAGGAAGCAAGAAAAAAAAGAGCAAAAGGGGTAACTCACACGTGCAGGCGGGGGAGGAGTGGAGGGTTTAACAGAGTGGAGAGAGGAGGATGGCACGTGCGAGGAGGCGGAGGGAGTTGAAGATGGTAAATTAGGCTGGTGGTGCTTAGAGGAGAAAGGGTTGTCGAAGTGGTGCATCTGCATAAACAAGGTGGGGTTGGTGGTGGAGGTGGTGGTGGATCTTCGCTGCCGGGGCATCCTCTTCTTCCTGTGAACAGTTCCGAGGTTGGTAACCGCAGCGACGAGACCAAGGTGGTTGGTGTCGTGGATCCGACCCGACCCGTGAGATTGAGATACGTTGCTGCTGGTGCTGTTGATGATCCTGTTAACGTTGTTGGTGTTGGTGATGTCCCCTGGGGCGGCGACAAGTCGAAGCTCGGCATCAACACCTGCCACGAAAGCACAGGCCTCGGTTTTGTGAAGCAGTTTCTCTCGCTGTCGCTGATCCATCATCATTAGCTTAGGGTTTTTTTTTCTTTTTTTTTGGTTGTTTTAGAGAGACACACACAGTGCTTTTGGTTTTCTGTGACTGTAGTAGTTGGTTCTCTTTCTCTCAGTCTGAGTGTGTGCAGGCAGATATAGATAGATAGGGGCGGGTATGGACGACGCTCGGCAATCACGAAATGGGTGTGGGGTTTGGTGTTAAAGAGATCAATGGTGGACTCTCTTTCACTCTTCTCTTCCCCCAACCCACCCTCTCTCAATATCTTTTTTCTTTTTTTGGAGTTTTTCTATTTTTGGCAAGGATTTTTGTGATTACAGGGGTCTGGTTTTTATGACATTTGTTTATCCTGCATTCACGCCTCACCCCATCCTCTCCCCTTGCTTCCTTTTACTTTTACCATAATATAATGAACGCACTCTCTCTCTAGTAGATGGGTTGGGTTGTGTTAGGTTAGTGGGTTAATCAGAGTGGTGACCAGATGTGAGGAGCGGATTCATGGATGGTTTTGGTTTTGGCGCTTTCTGCTGCTTACAATAATGTGGAGGGAGAGAGAAGAGTTAATGAGGCCAATGTGGCTGCGTGTGAATAGGGGGTGAGTGCAAACCAGGGTTAAGGGAAGATGGGTTTGGTTTGCGCATTGGGGTTGGCGCTCTTGTGGTGGTGGTGGTGGTGGTTAGATAGTGGCCAAGCAGGGAGTGACGGATGGATGGTGAAGACACAGGAAACATGGGGCTCGATAACACCCTCCACCTGTTGTAAAAGTTCTGAAAACTTACAACAGAAATCAATGGCGTTTTTCATTTTGTATTTCTATCCCTCTCTCTCTCTCTCTCCTTCTCTCTCCTTCTTTCATCTTATAATAAAACCACACCCACCACCACCACCACCACATTACCACATACACACTCACACGCATTCTCTCTTCAGTGAGAAGAAGAGGAGGAAGAAGAAGAGTGTGTTGGAGGGTTCTCTCTTTGCACTTCAAACTTAAAAAAAACTGGGGTGCATTGCATGGGCTGTATCTGAAAACAGCTACTTCTCGAATTCTAGTGTGTGGTGATGTGTGTTTATGCATGCTGCACTCCTTCACTGAGAATGAGCCAAGTGGCAAATTGGGTGATAAGATGAGCACATGGTGATTTGATTTGAATGGAAGTTGGCCTGATGGAGGGGATATGAACCACGTGATTGATTTTTTATTTTTTGCGCCTGAGGGGCGCGCAGCAGAGTATAATTGCGAATTTTGCTGTTTCTTTACTTGTACAGTTGCTTCACTTCTGAGGTCATATGTGGATTCCCAAACTCGCTCAGCACTCCACTTGGACACCATGCACAGGTGTTTTTGAGAAACCAATTAATGATATTATTAACTCCAACTAAGCTTTATTATTAATACCCTCTTCCTTTTTATCTCTTCCCACTTCCCCCCAAATCCTCTCCCAATCTTCTTTTAAGCCCATTCTCACTCATCAATTCTTCAACACTCATTCCTTTCACTTTTCTTTTCTTCACCAAACATCTACTCCTCTTCAACTATCAACAAACTTATTTTCGGTATCACTCAATACAATATCCACAACATGCTAAATCAAAACTTAACTTTACACTAGTTAAGATAAATTAATCTTAAACTTTAATAATTCCAATTTTTTACACATACATCATATATACCCCCTATGTTCATTTATATCTAAACTTGTTTTTTCCAAATCAAGAAACTCATTTGTTTTTTTAAGCTATTCATTATACCTTTTTCACTTTTTTATTCAATGTAGCTATTATACTTTTTTTTATCTCTATTGTCATAATTTTTTTTTTCTTTTCATAGTAATTAAATCAGGGTATAGTTAAACAATTATGTTGTTTTAAAATTTAAAAATAACAGCTAAAAATAAATATTTTTTTATTGGGAAACTGATGATTGAAAAGTAGCTAAATGATTATTATGATATTTTTATCCTCTAACATGTGTGCATATTAACTATGCAAATGAAGGATGGATGACGCGTAAGAATGAAGGTGTAACTGTCTTTTTTTTACTGTCTTTAATTTGAAAATTGTTGTAATTACTAATTATTTAAAGAGTATTGATTTTATTCTAATCTTGTAACGCGTACATTAACTTATTGACTCCTTTTGCTTTGTTCATTTCCTATAACGCTGGCTTACTATGAATGTGAAGAAATCTCCAAACTATTTAATGTAGTTATTACTTTCTAATTAATGTCAACAATTCTATTAATAAAGTTGCACCTAGTCATCATTAAATAGTTTGTTTGACATAAAAGGAAAAGAAAGAATGTAAATGTAATTAGTCAACTGGTTTTCATATTTATAGGATGAATTGCATTAATTCAAACACTTGTTTAATTCGAACACTTGTTTTATAACTATAATATTATTTTCATAATTGATTTTTCTAGCTCGAGATGCATTAACGGTCTTATCGGTTTTTAATACAAAAGAAATAATATATGGTTTGCAGATTAGGTGAGTACAATTAAGTAATTATGAATTTAATTTAATATTATTATTATTATTAAACTTATGTTTATATTATATAATTCTATTGATGAAAATTATTTTTTTTTAGCGCGGAAGATCAAAAGAACTCTTAAACATTTCTCAACTATTTTTTTGAGAAATTTAAATTGTTCTTGTTCTCGTTGGTTAACTTTCTCGTCGGTTGACTCTGGTGACAAACTCTAACTCCGGTATGTTTCATCTGGAATTTGTTCTACGTCTTGTTGCACTGGAATGTGACTCTGTTTGAAACAGAGGGGACCCTACCTGTTGATTACACTGATCAAGTAAGTAAGAGCTTACTAAAATTAAATAATTATTCAGTTTCAATCTCAGAAACAACATACCTTAACATGGGGTCTCAAGCCCCTTTTATAGCTTATCTCTTGTAATAGCTTTCTCTCATGAGAATCTAACCTCAACCGAAAACATACGTAACAGAAAACATTTTGTTTATGGGCACCTCCACTCAGAGTGCTACAATAGAAAAGAATTTTATCTCTAATGAGAGCATAAAATAACAACAGAAAAACCAAATACTAACGAGGCACTTATCTTCAAGTACTAACTATAGGAAAATATTTTGTTTATGTGGGCACCATTACCCATGGTGCAACGTTATCTTTCACGATGCATGCAACTTAACCACTACGTGCCCTAAACGCACACTTAGGTTACAATATATTTACGTGACTTAACCACTACATGCACTAACACACACCCTTAGGTTAAGAAATATCTTTTACTAATAACCTTATACTAGCGTATAAAAATATTATTTCAATTATTCTCCAACGGGCTTACTAACATAACTGGGTCAAACTCATGATCCACTTTATAAGCCCAACAACCGAGCTGACCTACCCACACTGTGCACCAAGTTCCGAGCACTGAGCACTCTGTCCAATACACAAGCCCCCCAGGCTCAAGCTGAGCTTGGCTAAGCAAAGAGGCTTTTCGAGCGCTCTAGCGACTTACCTAGCAATTTCTCAGTGAGTAGGTGTGCTGCGGCGCACAAAGCGTTTATGAGGTGACGTCTCACCACACTCAATCTCAAACGTACATGTGGCACTCTCATCAACGGCAGGAAAGCATTGTCGTTTGACATTCCCATACATGTATAAGCCAACATTCGAAAACTCACTACCACTCATTGTTTCATTTCTTTAACTCTTGCAAAACCCTCGCGCTCTTCCAACTTCCTCTGCACACTCCTTTGAGCACCCATAAACCTTCGTAGTCTTCGATTTATTATTGCAAAAAGGTACTTCCTTTCAACAACTCATCACTTTACACTTGCATCACTACTTGATTAAAGCCTTCGTGATTATAATGACCATATTGCCTGAGTTGGGGTTTGTTTGGATTTACTTTTTTCCGTCCATGATGATTGTTATATTTATTGATTGCTTTGCTTGAATATGGAGTGTATCTTTATCCCTGCATGTGACTTACTTGCTTTGCCTGGCTTGAATGTGTGTTTATATTTTTCTTTTGTTTTCATTTTAGATATACCTCTCTACAATGGATTACAAAGCTTTGTACCCTTGGGCACCTCCAAACCTCTTAGAGGAGACCTCTGTTAGAATGTATGGCTTTAAACTAGAAGGGGGCTGAATGGTTTAAAGAGGGTTTTCGCAAACTTTTAAGTCTAGAATGAAATTACTTCGAGAAAACTTGAATCATAATTCAGTTTGCCAAAAACACAAAGCAAACAAGCACAGCACCAGAAAAACAATCGGTTGTTTCGCAGAAACAATCGATTGTTTATACCAGTTCACAAATATAAAACTGAAATTAAAGAGTTCAAAGGATAGAGAGATTGAACACACAGGTTTATACTGATTCACTCTTAACCAAGAGCTACATCCAGTCTTCCCAGAAACCACTGGGAATCCACTAAGCAATCAACCCTAGATTACTTACAACAC
>Ga0123342_1008559_pt1 | contig 12776 bp, 17 predicted proteins | sample Turbeawhitnodule_FD_89960 | JGI IMG/M metagenome (GOLD analysis project Ga0123342, IMG submission 89960) | Root nodule microbial communities of legume samples collected from Mexico - Turtle bean Mexico white nodule | ecosystem: Host-associated > Plants > Roots > Nodule | place: Mexico: Nepantla...
CACTTTTTGATTCCAAGAAGAGAGTCCATGTGTACCTAGAAAAGTCATCCACAATAACAAGGGCATAATAGTTGCCACCAAGACTCATGGTTCTTGAAGGTCCAAAAAGATCCATGTGAAGTAGCTAAAGGGGTTTTAAAGAAGAAACAACATTTTTTATTTTGAAAGAATTTTTAACTTGTTTCCCCTTTTGACATGCTTCACAAATGTGGTCCTTCTCAAACTTGAGTTTGGGCAGCCCAATCACAAGATCTTTTGAGATTAATTTGTTTAAGTGATTCATGTGAAAGTGAGCAATTCTTCTATGCCATAGCCAAGACTCATCATGCTTAGAAAGAAGGCAACCAATAGAACAAGGAGAAGAGATATCCAAGAGATAGACATTGTTGATTCTCTTACCAATCAACATTACCTCTTTTGAGTTGGGAAGACAGATTTCACATGAGTTTATCTTGAAGATCACTTGATATCCTTTGTCACACAGTTGACTAATGGTTAGCAAGTTGTGCTTTAAGCCTTCTACAAACAAAACATCATGGATGATCAAGATATCCTTGTCTCCTATAGAGCCTCTTCCAAGAATTCTTCCCTTGTTGTCTCCATAAGTTACATGGCCTTCTTGTTTAAAGGTGATGCTTACAAACTTTGATTTATCTCCAGTCATGTGCTTTGAGCAGCCACTATCCAGATACCATTGTTGCATGTTCTCCTTCAAAGTTTCCTACAAAGTAGATTTTCAAGTACAAAGATTTGGTCCCCTTATGAATGTGGGTCCAATTGGTTTACATTCATCATTTGAAACTTCACAGCATTTGGGAATCCACTTCATGAAACCTCTAGGAACAACATATTTTCTTATTTTACAGAATCTAATAGAATGACCTCTTTTCATGCAATAAAAGCATGTAACAACCAGTTGTTTCGACAGATCAATCGGTTGTTTTTCTGGCAGTTTTGAAAATGACTTTGAAAATTTGTCTTGCTTGTTCTGTTGATTAAAACCTAATCCTGCTTTTCCAAAAACACAATTTTGAGATGCCAAGACATTCTCAAAGTTTGATTCACCTTTTGAAAGCTAATCCATAGTTTTAACAAGATAATGAACTTTCTTTTCAAGATTTTCACAATTTTCACAAATAAGAGTGTCACACTTGCAAGAAGAGTTTTTGTAAACGATTTCAAGGTTTTCAAAATCTGTTTTTGAAATTTCCAGTTCTTCTTCAAGCGTTTTGACTCTGTTTTCAAGCCAGCTGTTCATTCCCTTTAACCATTTAATCAAGAGAGCCAATCGGTTAGCTTCCTCATGTGTTTCTTGAAAAGCTTGAAGCAATTGACTGTAATTTTAAGTATTTGAAGAATTAGAGGAACTTACACTGCTTGAATCATCTTCCTTTTTGGCCATGAAGCAGAGGTTGAGGCTTTTTCGATTTTGCCTCCTTTTTCTTCTTGCTTGACTTCTTGTCTTTATTTCCTTTGATTCAATGATGTTTCCATGAGTAGCTTTGAGTGTGTCCCACATTTCTTTAGCATATTTGCATTCTGATATCCTGAAAACAATTGGTTGTTTCGACAAAACAACAGGTTGTTTTTCACTTAGTTTGAAAAACACTTTAAACATAAAAGATTTGAAAACACTTAAGCTTTATATTCAACAAAGAGTGGATTACAAAGATAATCTACCCCAGATCCTTCTCTAAAAAACATCAGCAACTTCAAGCAACTCTAGCCTTCCATCAAACGCTAGGATTTGGATTCTTCAAAGCTTGAACACACTTGATTCAAAAAAGTTATCAAAAGGTAAGAAAACGTGTAAGTCTGTAAATAAACAGGAATACATATAGAAGAAAGGTTGCTCGGTGGGAGACCGACCCATACATATGGTCTCGGTCGGCAAGCAAGGCTCAACGGTCAGAAGGTCAAGGCTAGCATATGCCTTCAAAATCGGGACCCTTCCCAAAAAATTCGAAACAAAGGTCCCGCTTCTAAAAGAAAAGGTGATCCTAGTCACCTTAGGATCCACCCAGTCAAGCTACGGGGGGAGATGACTTGCTCAGGGGAACCCAATCGGTCGACAACACCTACCGGGTCATCCCCTTAACCACATTCTCCACAGGGTGCAACACTTGGATTGCACTAACCGATATAGGCTAGGTCGTGGAAGAATTGGAAGAATAAGATGGAGAAGAAGAGGACGAGGACGAAGGACCCACAGGAAAGGAGAGAAAAGGGAGTCGGAGAAGAAGGGGTAGAACAAGACAAAGAAGACATCCCTAACCTTTTTGAAGGCTCGGAAAGCGCTCGATAGGACAAAAGATTACTCGATTGTTTGAGCAAGAAAGCACAGTAGAAGAGCAGTGCCTCGACACTATTTATAACCCTAGGAGTCTCAGAAGGCGAAACATCACACCCACCTCAACCGTTAGATCTCCCTAGATCCAACGGTCCTCATCCAATGGCACCAAAAAAACCCCTCATTAATGTGGGTCACGTCACGCGTGCAGCCGCCGCCTGACGTCATGTCAGACCTCGAGAAACCCAACTATCACCACGAACCTGGGGAAGCCCGCCCATCACATCTTCGGATTAATCATCCTCGAGCCTGGGGGAAAGTGTACAAGTGAGAGTCGTACGATTGGTTACATGTCTCGGTCCCCACCATTGGGCCAACCGATATCATTGTCCACCTCAATGGGTCGATCGATACCTCAGACCTAGTTACGCTTAAATAGAGTCAGTAAACTTAATCCGCGATTAAGAGCTAGGTAATGTATTTCTAAACGTGGTTCAAATCCCTAATTTGGCTCAATAAGGAAACCCACTAAAGGTTATATAAATAACACATATTCCAAGATCCAGGAATGTCATCATATACAGTGCTCTAACAACTGAACGCCAAATGTTTTTACTGACTTGAATGTCGAAGTTCCTTTTACACTGTTACAGGAAGACTGAGAGGTATGACGAGTAAAGAGGAGGAAGGAGCTGGCAGGGAGGGAAGTTGAAGTACAATACGATCGACCGAAAAAGACAGAAGAAGAGTGATCTCAATAATTGTATCGGCTCCAACCTCGTTCGAGAACATACTTCATTTAAAAATGAAGAAAAACGAATTTTAAAATTTTAAAATAAAAACTATTACCTTAAAAAACAATTATTTTAAAAAATTATTTTGAATAAAATTATAGAAAAATATATATTTTAAAAAAATAAAAGTTCGAAAGGTAAATTATATGGAGAAATAATATTTAGAAAAATAAATATATTAAATAAAACTAATTATATTAAGAAATAATTATTTAAAAATGTTATATTTTAAAACTAATTATTTAGAAAAGTATTTCTTTTAAGAATTAATTAATTAGAAAATTAAAAATGTGAAAAATTTAATTTGTTAGAAAATTAAAAATATAGATAGTGATTATTTAGTTTTGTATTGAAATAAAAAATTAATATTAATGACGATTCATTTATAAATAAAATACACATTAAGGATTAAGGAAAGGAAAATGTAAAAAAAAAAAATCTTATGTTTAAAAACTATTCTAAGATCATTTACAATTTTCTTATTTATACAATTTTAAAATTTATTTTTAATCACACACATAATTATTAAACAAATATTGTACTGACAATACTTGGTTTTCAATAGGACTTTGTGAATGCTCGATTCCTGGGTGGAGTGGAAGGACAACTTGGTTGTTGGGCCCGAACGAGACTCGCACAAATGGCCCTCATTCAAATGGGCCAAAGCGCAATAGGCCATTACACGAAACAATTTTATATGTTCGTACTTATAAATATATTTGGGGCGGGGAATAGAATGTTTTTTCATTATTTTGTATATTTGTTGGGAGATGCACTAGTAACAAAAGGTGGGCAAGCGGATAGCACTTGAAGATCATTGGTGCCCGTTGCAGGTGGTTTTTCTATTAGATATAAAAGTTTAATATGATTATTTTCAGTTAAGATTTGCTTATAAAGGTTTGTTACATGTTGCATGTGTGGTGATAAAAGGAGAGTAGGTCTCCAGGTAAAGGAACGTTGTTTTTTGCATACTAAACTAAAAACTGTTTACTTTTGGTGAACCCTAGCTGACTTGATCGTCGGAGTGTAATCAACATGTAGGGCGCCCTCTATCCCAACGGAGCCTTAATCTAGCACCCAGGGGGTACGTGAGCCTGATTCCCAAAGAGGTAATCCAGGAGGAGGCGTTCAACCTAGTCAACCAGCAGGAGAGTCAACCGGCGAGAACATTTGGCGTCCACTGTGGGACCCGCTAAAAACTTGATCCCATCCACATTCTGGTTTGAGTCTACAAATGATGATGCGGAATACGAGACAAGTGCCATCAGGACAAGAAGAAGGTGAGGCTCGCACACTGCAGCAACTTATGGAGACCATTAGGATTCTCTAGGAGGCCAACAAACAGTTCAGACAACAGCAAGAAAGAGTACGAGAAGAGTTACGTAAAACCAATGAGGATCTGCATAGAGACCGACAACAATGAGATCAGCGTATCTCGAGGGAGCGGGATTCAAACCCGCCTAAGAGAGATTGCCCAGAGTCTTTCTCACGAGCCAGTACCCGCGCATTACGTGGCACCTAAAATCACTTTCACGGGAGTAGAAGACCCTGAAAGTCATCTTACTATGTTTAAAGTTCAGATCATCATCTCAGGTGGGTCAGACGCAGTGAGGTGCAAGATGTTCATGGGCACTTTCACGGGTACGGCGATTCAGTGGTTCAGCAAACTCCCGGACGACCATATTACCACTTTTACACAATTTGCTAGGCTGTTTCGAAAGCAGTTTTATGCCAACCGGGTTAAACCCCAAGTCTTATATGATCTCTTCAATGTGCGCCAGAGGAAGAGAAGACGTTGAAGGATTATCTGAACCGATTTTGGGCTCTCACTGTGAGACTCTCAACTCATGATGAGAACATCCTGGTGTCCGCCTTCAAGCAAGGAGTCGCTCCAAGACCGTTTTGCGATTCCCTTATCAGAAATCCGATAGAGACTTTCTCCGAAATTAGACAAAGAGCGGTTGCCCACATTAATGCTGAAGAAGCAGTGGTGGCTAGAAACAATGGTTCACATTCCCGGCTGGCTAAGCCGAAGGAGGTTAGCAAAGCTTCTCTGCCTTTGAGGGTTAATGAGACCTCAGTTGGGAAGAGGTTAGAGACCAAACATCACCCTTAGCAGGAAGGGCGAGTTCAAGGCAGGAGGCAAAGAGGAGTTTCGTCCTAAGTTTCACATATCGTACAAGGAGCTGATAAGCATACCTGCAAGGAGCTGATAAGCATACGTGCAATGGCTGAAAAGCTGAGGTTCCCCCAAAAGTCTGACAAAAATTTAGGGGGAAGAAAGGATATTTGGTGTGAATTCCACAAGGGATTCGAGCATGATGTTGAGCGGTGTATGGCTCTAGGCTACCAGTTGGTCGAGTTGTTGAAGGATGGTCACTTGAAGGAATATCTTGAAGCTGACCAATGAGAACCGCAGGGGGAATTTGTCCTAAGGGACCAAGCACATGAGGTCCCCGTGCACGCCGAGTTAAATACGATCTCAGGCGGGTTCTCTTGGGGAGGCAGCATGGCTACCAAACGCAAAAGGTACGCAAGTGTGGTAATGTCATTGGAAGCAAGGGATCACAATGATACGCCCGAGCTAGATCTCTGCTTCACGAAGGCAGACTTGGTAGGTGTAGTCCCTCACGACAACGACCCAGTAGTGATATTCGTCGTCATGGTGGGAAGGAAGGTGCATCGGGTTCTCATCGACCAGGGGAGCTCAGCTGATGTGTTGTTTTGGTCCATGTTTATCAATCTACAATTATCCCCCGATCAGCTAAGACCGCATGATGGTTGCTTAGTTGGTTTCGCATGAGACCAAATGGAGGTATGGGGCTATATTGATTTGAGGACGACTTTTTCAAATAAGGAAACAGCCAGGACTATCGTCGTCAGGTATGTTGTGGACAACACTCCCTCCGCTTATAACCTGCTATTAGGAAAACCCTCGTTGAACAAGTTATTGAGAGAAAGGTAATTACGATAAAATCCAACCAGAAGGCTACTCGGAAGTGTTATGAGAGTAGCCTGAAGAACAGAAGGAGTTTCAACTCGGCCACCATCTCTCATGAGGGAAAGGTGGTCGAGGTCTTAGAAGCGGAGATAGGCCACATACAACGGCCGGGACCAGCTGGTGATGTTCATAAACGAGAAATCGAGGGAAAACTTTTCAAACTCGATATCTCGTTAGGTCAAGAGTTGCAAAACCAAATAGTTGGGGTGATAGCCAGGCACCTGAACGCGTTTGCATGGTCCTCTGCTGACATGTCGGGTGCCACAGGCTCACTATGGATAGTAGGGTTCGACCAATAGTGCAAAGGAGGAGGAAATTTAATGAAGAGAGATGCCTAATCATCAAGACAGAAACTCAGAATTTGTTGAAGACTAACCATATTAGGGAGGTCCAGTACCCTGAATGGTTGGCAAACGTGGTGCTAGTTCAGAAGGCCAACGGCAAATGAAGGATGTGCGTCGACTTCACGGACTTGAACAAGGCATGTCCGAAAGATTCTTACCCACTCCCAAGCATCGATTCCTTGGTGGACAGCGCCTCGGGTTGCCGACTACTGAGTTTTTTGGATGCCTTCTCGGGGTACAATCAGATCCGGATACACCCCAATGATGAGAACAAGACTACTTTCATGACAGAGCTCGTTAGCTATTGCTACAAGGTCATGCCCTTTGGCCTAAAAAACGCGGGCGCTACTTACCAGCGTTTGATGGACAGGATTCTCGCCCCTTTGCTCGGGTGAAATGTGCAGGCATACGTAGACAACATGGTCGTTACCTCCAAGGAGAAAGAACAGCATGTGACAGATCTTGATGAGTTATTCGCGACCATAGCCAAGTATAACCTGAAGTTAAACCCTGAAAAATGTGTGTTCAGGGTGGAGGCAGGGAAGTTCCTCAAATTTCTCTTAACTAAGAGAGGCATAGAAGCTAACCCTGACAAGTGTACCGCAATCATCAAAATGAGGAGCCTTGCCACCATCAAAGAAGTCCAACAACTGACTGGACAGATGGCTACTCTCTCTCTCGTTTCCTGTCAGCTAGTGGAGACAAGGGTTACCCGTAGTTCCAGTGCCTAAAGAAGAACAATCGCTTTGTGTGGACTTCTGAGTGCGAGGAAGCTTTCGTCCAGTTGAAGGAGTATTTAGCCAACCCTCCCGTTCTCGGAAATCTGATGGTCAATGTTCGTCTCCGCCTGTATTTTTCCATCACATATCGCGCGATTAGCTCAATGCAGGATCAGGACCAAGTTTAAAAACCAATTTACTTCATCAGCAAGGTGTTACAGGGGCCTGAGGAACGTTACCAAGTGATTGAGAAAGTTGCGTTGGCAGTAATGTTCAAAATTAGGAGATTACGACACTATTTTCACATCTTCACTGTGATAGTGATGACCGATCTGCCCATCCGTAAGGTTTTACAGAAATCTGACATAGCGAGGTGCATGGTGCGATGGTCGGTAAAGCTGTCCGAGTTTGACATCCACTACGAAACAAGAGGGCCGATTAAAGGACAAATATATGTTGACTTTGTTGTTGAATTGATGCTTGGGGGCCCTCACTCAGACCCCAAGGATTTTCAGTGGATATTGTTGGTGGATGGATCTTCCAATCAACAGGGCAACGGAGTCAGGGTTATCCTAGAAGGGCCCAGTGGCTTGTTGATCGAACAGTCATTGAAGTTCGCATTCAAGGCTAGCAACAATCAAGCCGAGTATGAAGCACTGATAGAAGGGATGCAGCTATCCCAGGAGTTGGGACCTCAAAATCTGTTGGTGAAGAGCAACTCGTTACTTGTTAACGAACAGGTAACAGGCAGATATCAGGCCACGAACCCGCAAAGGGCTACATATCTCAAGTACGTCACGTTACTGGAAGAAGCTTTCACTAAGTTTGAACTTGTTCACGTACCAAGGGAACAAAATTTCGGGCCAACCTCTTGGCCAAACTAGCCAGCTCGGGAAAGGGAAACCGGCAAAGGTCGGTGATCCAGGAAACCTTGAAGGACCCTAGAATGACGGAAGAGAACCCACCTAAGGAGGTCTTGGTGGTAGGTTCCTGGGGAGGTGGGAGTCACCGGTCGTTGACCCAATAAACACTGAAAGTTCCCTGAGTAGTGGTGTGCAAGGTGCTAGAGGAGGAAGTAATGGCTATCTCCCGAGGTAGCACTGCAGATACATGTATCACTCCTTACTAACGCTACTTAGCCGATGGATTGCTTTCCAATGAGCCCGCAGAGGCGAAAACAACCAAGAGAAACTCGGGAAAGTACACGTTGATTGATAGCAAGTTTTTTCGTCATGGATATGCTCATCCTGCCCTTATTTGCATCAGTGGGGACCAGTGTGTGCGTGTAATGACCAATTTGCACGAAGGCATATGTGGAAGTCACATTGGAGACCTCGCACTCACGTTGAAAGTCGTTCGAGTTGGATACTATTGGCTGACGATGAAAGAAGATTGTGGGAGATACGCTCAACGGTGTGAGCAGTGCCAAAAACACGTTGATTGGCATCACGCACCCGCAGAGGAGCTGTGGTCGATCTACAGTCAATGGTCATTTCATACTTGGGGGATAGACATTTTAGGTCTTTTCCCTTTGGCAATACGGCAAATGAAGTACTTGGTGGTAGCCATCGAATACTTCACCAAGTGGGTTGAAGCCGAGCTGGTTGCACAGATCATTGTCCACAAGGTACAACACTTCGTATGGAAGCACATAGTATGCCGCTTCAGGGTTCCCAGGCATCTGGTGTCGGATAACGGGACACAATTCACCAGTCAACAATTAGGCAAGTTATGTTCGGAACTCGAAATAAAACAGATATTTGTCTCTGTGGAGCACCCTCAGACGAATGGCCAAGTAGAATCGCCCAACAGAGTTTTGCTCAGAGGCTTGAAGAGAAGGTTGGAGAAAGCCCAGGGACATGGGTAGAGGAGGTTCCCCGAATTCTGTCGGCTTACCACACCACGCTCCAGTCCACCAACAAAAAAACGCCATTCAGCTTGGTGTATGGGACAAACGCCATGATTCCCGTAGAAATTCATGAGAACTCTCCTCGTTTTTAGAATTTCGTTGTTGAAGAGTCTAATGAAGGGAGGAAGGTGAATTTAGACCTATTAGATGAGGTCTGTGAGCAAGCACACATTAACTCTGAGGTGCTGAAAAGAAGGGTCGAGTTGAAACAAAAAACCAAGGTCAGACCTAGGCATTTCTAGGTGGCTGACTTGGTAATGCGGAAAGCTCATCCTTACCAGTTGGAGAATAAGTTGTCTCCAAAGTGGACAGGACCATTTCGTGTGGTTGAAGTGCTCGGAAATGGTGCGTACAAGTTAAACACCTTGGAGGGAGGACCTATTCCTCGGACATGGAACGCTGCTAACCTCAAATTTTATTTCAGATAATTCATGAGATATTTGCGTTGGGTTTATTAGTGTCTAAGTTCAAGAGGGGAGGGGTGAATTGAAGTTATAATATTTCGCAAACACAAACTGGTTTACAGATCAGACGAAAAAGAACAGATTGATTTTAAAATGAACAGATTGATTCTTCAAATACACTTTAACACAATCAGGAATTATTCAGATTAAGATTGAGATCAAACAAAGAAAGTTTAATATAACAAGATTGGTTGATATTCAAACAGCTTGAAGAACACAATTTATACTAAGAGATCAACTAAATTCTTACACCACAAATCTTCAAAGAAAATAAATCTTTAACCAAGATTTAATGAAGAAACTGTTTGTTCTTAAACCAATTAAAACCTCATATTCAAAAGGTTTGTTTATGATTAAAGAGATTTTCCAGATCAAGAGGAACAGTTTGAGTAAACCCAGAAATAACAAGTTCAATTTTAAATGAACAGACTTCTTTCTTGACAGATTATTTGAAATATCAGAAATGAATGCAGAGATGAGAAGAATAAGGCAAGCACACTTTATACTGATTCACTCATAATGAGCTACATCCAGTTTCACCTTACTCCAAGGTGGAATTCACTAAACACCAGTTGCAATCAATTACAACACACAATAGTTCTTGAACTCTACAAGAACATTACAACCAAAGCTGAAAAACCCTATTTCAGCACACCTTGCACTCCAAGAAACCCTATCAAGGAGTGACTAACACAAATCACCTTTACAAACAAGAATTAAAGGAATGATAACACCTGAAAGAAGATGCAAGAACTAAAACCAGTTGTCCCAATTGCAGCAGAACAACACCAACACCTTCACCAAGATCAAGGTTCTTTTAGAACTAGCACACTTGAAGATCTCTTTGAAAAATCTTTCAAAATCTTATTTCAATCCTTCTTCTCACACAAAAAATGTTTAATCTCTGTTAAAACCATGATTGCTCAACAACCTTTCATGTGAGAAAAGCCTTTCATTATATAGAAATCAGTTTCTAACAACTTTTCAAAAAACAGTTAAAAAGTTGTTATAAAAACAACAGATTGAATTTAAACTAACAGATTATTTGTCAGAAAAACTATCAGCTCAGCTTAATCGAAATAACTGACTGAACTGCACTTTTGGTGCCCTAACAAAATTTCGAAAATTCTTTCAGCAGAACAAAAATAAACCTATTGTTTTCCAAACAAACAGATTTATGTTTGTGCAGTAACCTGATTCTTGAGAAAACTTTAAAAAGCTTTTTGGAAAACATTTAATCACTTCATGTGCTTCATCTTACCACCTTGATTAGGCATCTAGGATAGGTCATGTAGCAAAAGGCAACCTTAAACTCACACTAGTCTAAATACAAGATCATCTAAAGACACATTACAATCTTCAAAGCAAACTAGTTATTTTCTACATCAAACACATACTAAGACTAGGTAGAGAAGAAGCTTCATCCATCTTCAACAATCTCCCCCTGTTTGATGGAGACAAATCTCCTTTACTTTGCATAGCTTTGAAGGAAAGTCATGATCAATACCTGTACTACACTAGGTTCCAGTATATGCACAGAAAACTGTTAAAGACAAAACCAGAACATAACACATCAACAACTTATATGAACAATTCTTCAACTATCATAATTTGTATCAAGCTATTCTTCTCCCCCTTTGGATTCATCAAACATAATGGGAGCATGGGATAAAAGAAACAGACCATAGTCATACATGATAGTTCAAAATAAAACAGCATAAAGTTCTATTACAAACCAGAAAACAAAACATAACTAGTGCAGAAAATCAGAAACCAAATTGTTCAACAAGACATAAAAGAGAAAGATTTGAAAAGGATCACATGTGCTTATAGTAAAGCAGTATTAAGTCTTCCTCATGAAGAATAGCACGTTTTCTTCCTCTAGGAGTGACTTGCCAAGCAATGATGTGAGCTGAGAGTCTTGGAATTAAAGTCAAATTACCTGCATGAAACCTAGTCACTGGTTCAATAGGATTCCTCACACAGCTTCTATAAAACTGCATCTTGTTGAACCCTTGAATTCCAGCAGTGTTCCCTTTGCTCACTTTCAGCCTTGAGTATTTGATTCCACCAATGTTGCTCCATATTTATCTAGTGATTTTCAGCTTTACTCCTTTCACAAAGGGGACAAGATTATTTCCATCTTGTACAAGGTTGCTATAGAACACCTTCACTAGGTCTAGATAGACATTTCCAGTCATTTCCAAAAAGCTTTTCAGTTTTTGATGCTTAAGCAAAGTTTTTTGCTTCTATCAGATTTTCATCCCTCAGCCATGAAACTTCCAGCACCTTAGGTACATTGATTTGCTTTCTGCTTGTCTCATGTATGAACCTTGTCATAGCTTCAGAATCTTCAGCAAACCAGTTTTCCAAAATACCTTGGTTGTTGTTAGGTTACTCTCTGGATTTCTTCTTTCTGTGTGAAGAGGATGTCATTGTTAAATCTGTTTTCATTTGCATCTATTCACCAAGAGACATTTCCAGCTAGAAGGAAATTTAGTAGAAAATTAATATGATAAACAATAAAAGAAACAAAACTAATAAAACATCAGATTTGAACCTGGACACCTTGTAGTAAGGAAGAGAAAGTGTGAAATACAATTGATATAAACTAGATTTATACAGAGCACAAACCATATTTCAAGGATCATGGGTTTTGAAAACAAAATCAAGAAAACAGATACAGTACAGATTTGATTCTTATGTGGTACAGCAGGTGCAGTTTTGAATGATGCAAAAATATATTGGAAACATGTTTCTGCTTAGCAAATCAAATATGTTGCATAATCAAAGTATCAAATCAGTTTGGATTTTCACACATGAATGTCATAAATCTGCTGGTCAATAACCATAAAAGCAGTCAATGGTCAAGGAGAGAGAGAAAAATAATTACTTCTCTTTCCTAGTCATAGTTGTGATTCTGAAACAGAAAAAACAACACATTAAAGCATAAGATAACATATTTACATTTTTACTGCAATGGATGATGACTTTTTACGGCAAGCGCACCGCTTTGCCAAAAGTAATAATTGTCCCTAAGGACGGATATCAATCCCACAAGGAACAGTGAATTATCAAATACAATAATTGCTAAATATAGAACAAAACAATTAAAAGTGTGTTGAAAGTGGTTGTGTTGGCGATGATCAATAAGAAAACAGACAAAGAATTGGTTGTTTCAAGTTGGAAAAATAGGGATTAGGTTTCATCTCTCTCACTCTCATGTATTTTGATTAGCATGTCAATATTAAGTTC
>Ga0123342_1008560_pt1 | contig 12773 bp, 8 predicted proteins | sample Turbeawhitnodule_FD_89960 | JGI IMG/M metagenome (GOLD analysis project Ga0123342, IMG submission 89960) | Root nodule microbial communities of legume samples collected from Mexico - Turtle bean Mexico white nodule | ecosystem: Host-associated > Plants > Roots > Nodule | place: Mexico: Nepantla...
GACAGTTGGGTCTGGAAGATTGGGGAGAGTCAAACTTTCTCAGTCAACTCTGCCTATGTTCAGGTAAGGCGGGTTAGAGGAGGGGAGTATTCTCCTGTGTATAGTAAGTTGTGGAGGTGCAAAACCTTGCCATCTGCTTTGTTCACTGCTTGGAGGGTGTTGGAGAATAGGATTGCCTCTAGGGTTAACTTGGTAAGGCGCGGAGTGATGGTAGAAAATCTCTTGTGTTGTTTGTGTGGGGAGGAGGAGGAGTCGTCTTGTCACTTGTTCTTTGTTTGCAGGTTTGATTGGCGTTTATGGTGTCTGTGCTTTAAGTGGCTTGGTGTGTTGTCTGTAATTCACAAGGAACCTAAGTCAAATTTTTCACAATTCAGGATGAGTCAGGCTTCTGTTTCGGTTAACGAAGTTTGGGGTACAATTTGGGTTGGCATTGTGAGCGAAATCTGGAAACATAGGAACTCGATCATCTTCAATAGAGGTGTGACAGATGTGTCTGAAGTGTTCGCTTCGGTGCAAGTAAAGGTATGGTCTTGGATTTATGCAAAATCTCGTTCTGAGGTTGATTCATTAATATTGGTTAGTGTTGATATGATTATCTCTTTGCTAATTTGGTAGGCGTTCTAATAGGAGATTGGTATCAAATATTTCTGTATAAGGGTTGGACCACCCCTGAAGTGGTCCCTATTTATTTATTTATTTATTTTTATTGCTGATAAAAAAAAACATACTCATTCGTAAAACAGACTAAAACAATTAATATTCAAAAGTACATATATCAATTATGAATTTTATATCAGGATAAATGGTAAGGATATAGAAAATAAATTTATATTTTAAATGACACTTGAATATTTTATTATTAAAGTAAAAAAATTATATAAATAGAAAAATCAGTTATTCAGCTCTCATTTTAAGAAAATTATTAAATAGAAATCAAGAGACAAAAAAATAATTAGTTGTTATATTGACTAAATTAAATACTATTTTAGAGACTAAAATAATTATTGGTATCAAAATTAGTTTCTATTATTAATAAATAGTTTCTAAATTGATATCTAATTAGCTACCAAGGTTGTAAATACCAATTTAGAAATTATTTATCAACAATGAAAACTAATTTAGATATTAATAATTCTTTTAGTCTCTAAAATAATATCTAATCTAGCCAATATAGTAATTAATTATTTTTTGTATCTAAGATGAGTTTTTATTTAATGATTTTCTAGTAGTGAACCACCATTTTTCTAGAAATTTCTTTTTTTTCTTCCTCTGTCTTCTCTCTAAATTTATGAACCCATTCGTCATCATACTGACGATCAGAATCTACTATTAAATTTCTTACAATGAATATTAGAAGATTGTCCGGTCAAAGTTTTAAACAAGGTAAGTTCATTTTTGCTCATTTATCTTTGAGTTAATTTTGAACTTGTTAAGTTTGTCTGTGGTATAGGTTTTTTCATGTGGTGTTTCTAGCTTCAGTATTAATCCTTGTTAGTTCACAATCCTAGTGATATAGTTATACCTTTGATCAAGACTCTGTGATCCATGTTAAGTTATCTTTAGGTTCAATAGGAGTTGGAACTCTTTGTGAGCACATCTACTAAAGTCAGGTAAGACAAACTAGTTTTAAATTTTCAATAGAACCTTAGGTTAGAAGATCTGGATGTGGGACTGACGTGATTACCAGTTTCAAAATCCTTGCAAGATTTTTTTTTAGTAGGTTGTGTATTGAGTGAAATTAAATGTGAAATGGTTGATTTTGTATAATATATGTTGATTTTGATAAGTTATTGAATTTGTTTAAGATTGAAAGTGTTCAATGATAGTATGAATTGATTTGAATTTCATAATGATTCAATTGAAGTATAAGAATTCTAAGCATTGATTATTTGAATCTGGATGATTAAAAGTGGTTTAGAAATAATGAATATATAGGTTGACAAAATAGCTTAATGAGTGTACCTGTGCAATTCTGAGCAAATTGATTATTATGTTGATATGATAGATTTTATAAAATACAAGTCAGAATGTAAAAGTTGTAGTGAAATCATGGATAAATTAGTTGTGAGAATTTTTTATCTACATTTTTCACTCAAGCGAGATATTTCCCTTAAGAAAAATATTCTCGCTCAAGCTAGCTGGAGACAGTGAGTTCCAGACCTATTTTCGCTCAAGCGAGAAAATTCTCGCTCAAGCGAAAATGGGGTTAAAAATAGGGTGCTCTTGGGTCCATTTTGCTGAGCGAGATTTTTGCCCAACAAAAATGGGGTGAATTTTTGCTATTGTGTTGTTTGTGTTGTGTTTTGTTTATCTATGATAATTGTGTATTTACATGGAGCGTATGATGTTTCAGGTCATAAAGCTTCACTTTGGTTGATGGAGCATTTGATGTTTTTGTTTGGATATTTTGTTTTAATATATGATCCTGCCGGTTGACCAAGCGTAAGAACGATGCCTCGTCATGATCTTTCCTCACCAGCTTTAACACCACATGTGCTTCAAGTCCACGCTACAGCTTGTCTCTCTGAGAACCTGAAAACACAGTATGGTGCCTCTGCGGCCGGTGGCGCTCCGACGCTCAAGTCAGTAACAGGAACACCCAAAAACTGAGAGAAAACTAAGTGTTGTAGAACCGTGCTCAAGTGTTCTCAACAAGAAAAAAGAGTCGTAATGAACGTCCCCTACAAATTCTGTTAAGTTTACCTTTTATACCTAGGTATTTTCTCTCTCCAGGCAGTTACACTTTTGGACGCGTGGCTCGCATCCGACTCTACACCGTCATCATCTGGGCTAGAGTGACTCAAGCGTCATTTCTATGCAGCATCCAACCCTACACGTGTCATCATCTGGGCTGGGATAATTTGAGCGTCATTTCTATGTAGCATCCTGTCATGCGGCCAAATCTGCTATTCAAGGTGTAACCTAGCACGTAACGCGCTCTGGAACGCCACCCGACAAAGCGAGTATCGAATGCAACAAAGTACATCATCTTTGTGATATCGCTCGTCGCAGGTGCCACCTTCCTCCCCACCACGCCATGCATGTTCTAGCTGAGGGAACCTCGCCATCGACGAATGTCCACTCTGGGAATCCCGTCATCGATGAGCAAGTTGCGTCCTCCAACTCACTTAACCTCCATGCTTCATGCTGACGTAACAATCATTTTTACTAAACCTACACGCCTGAACCTCCAATCAACTTCAAACAAGTTTACTAGGAAATCCGGCGATGTGCCTCTTGTGGCGATTCCTGACAACCTGATCTTCCATCATCTAACACGGCGATGATACAAAAACCTGGCGACAACCGACTATGTACGCTGAAGAACGTCACTTCCACAAACGGCGACTATGTTAACTTTTGACCATTCATCTTTCTCTTGTCCACGTGTCCCCTTAAGCACGCCCCACGTAGTCACTTATTGTCCACGTCATCACACTCGATGACCTGGTCGGTATAATATATATAAGTATTAAAATCCCTATGAAGAGGGATATATTTTGAGATAATGTATCAATATTTTTGTAAATATTATATTAATTGATAATTACTTGCATGATATAATCTTTAGGTGATGTAATTAGGAATGTTACATTATGGTATCAAAGCAAGTTAAACCCAGAGCAAGTTAAACCTTAGGTGACCTAAATGTTATGGAGTTATTTGTTTTAGATTGATTTGTTAAAAGATTATATAGTTTTTAAAAAAAAATTGAGATTGATCTTTAAGTTTTTTTTGTGTGTGTCTTATATAGTTTAATAATTAAATAAGAAGTGAAAAATTTGAACTACACGCTTATTTATTTTTAAGTTAGTGATATATATCATAATAATATCATAAAAAATATATATTTAGTCATTAAAATTCATTTGGATAATTACACATTATTAAAAACATCCTAATATTAGTTATTCAAACAAAATCCACGTTTAAAAAAAATAAAGCTAGCAAAACTAATTTCACTTTAATATAGTTTTAACAGTAATGGATTTTGTAAAATCACATTAATCTAAAATCAATTCTATTACACGCATCAAAAGACATACTTAAAATTTACTTCCATTCGTTTATAGTGTTTAATTGATGAGTTGCCATAAAGTATTTTGTAATATATAACTGTTTAACTTAAAATTTATGGGTAAGTTAATGTCATATAAATTTAAATGCTATTTAATTAAATTTATGTGATTTTTAATCTAATTTTGTGGATCTCTTATAATTATTCTTTATCTAAATTATATTGTTTGAGTTTTTTTTTAATGTTGATTGTATTCTATCTAAATTATATTGTTTGAGGTTTTTTTTTAATGTTGATTGTATTTTTTTATTCGATTATGATTTGAAATTTCTTTTATCGAAATGATTTTTAACCATGTTAATACGTTTCGCTTAAATATCAAGATTAAAAACAATTTAAATATACATTTTTTTTCTTAATTTATTGAGGAGATTTTAAAGATAAATTTGTGATAAAGTTCTAAGCTCCAAAAGAAATGCTTCAAATTCAAATGTGATAATTAACTCTAACTATCCTATCTTTTAACATACTAGAGATTGAAATATTGAAGCCGTTTGTAGGAACACTGTGCAATTATGATTGTATATGTGTTGCAATACTTTAAGCAATGATACTTAACATTTATCAAGACACTAGAGACGAATTCACGGGTTGTGCCAAATCTATTTGGAATAATTAATCATTTTAATCTCTCAAATCATTAGCTTTTGAAAGTTTGTAAACGAAAAGAGTATGAATTAATGAATGCTAATTGGGGATGAAAAGAGGAGCCATATTGAGTGGAATGGAATTCCACTACCACCTCACTCCTAGCCTCACCATCATGGAAATTGGAACATCCAATGAATTTAACGTTTTTTTTTTGTATGCTAAGTACTAGTCAACATACAAATTTCCTTATTTCTTTTTTCACTCATAACAAAAGTATTATATTTAATAACATTTGATAAAATCTTATTCAAAATGAATGAATTTAACTCTTTTCAAACATTTTCTAACTCTTTTCAATACACACTCTATTATTAATTAACACGAAATAGTTATTAAAAAATAAAGATTACGGAACTTAATTTTATTTAACAAACCCCCTTGTTATTTTTTTTTTTTTTAAAATATAACTCAGAAGTATATTACAGAGTATTCAAAATGCTACTGGCACTCATGAATAAGATAGAAAGACCAAAATAGAAGAATCAAAATGAAATACTAAAAAACTTATTAATTGAACTAAATTAATTGGATGAGTTGAAATATCATATTCATTAATTATTAAATATGAAGCACCTAATATTTGACACGGTGCATGAAATGAATAACACGGTAATATGAATGTAGATGAAGTTCATACAATCATCAAAGTTCATACAAATATCTTTAAAATCAAGCTTACAAATTCTAGTCCTAACACACTATGATTCCTTATCTGCTTCGAGGAAAAAATTGACAAGATACAAATACTTTGGACCTAGCTTAATCAGACTTTTTGCACAAATAAAACTACAAGAATGCAACATGGAAATTGCACTGACACATGTTAAACAAGTTCTTGAACTCAGCTGCAAAATTGAAATTGAAAACTTATACTACAGAATAATGCCATCTGCAAAAAGAATTCAGAACAAAACTAATAAAATAGAAAGAACAGAGTCACAAATTTGTATATTTCGACCGAGAAAAAGAGAGTGAGAAAGAGACGAGCATTGGTATTTTACGTGGTCATATGCAGTCCATGCTAAAACTGCTATAACTATATTCATGTTAAAGGCCATCCACGCAGAACATCCGCAAAAAAATCATTTGGCTTTTGAGAGGGTCAAGGATGGCTACGATTCCACGAGCATTGCATGTTTTCCACGGTGGTTATTTTAAGCTTCAATTGCCAGACCCATTTCACATTGAGAGCAGTTCCAAGAACTTTGGCACTCAACCCAACAGCAGAGAGAACATGAGAATATCATTTATTATCAGGTGGATACAGCCTAGCTCGACCAGGATTTAGAAGTGATTCTGACATTGCCCAACCCTGCAAGCAAAAAGATTATATGAACTTGACATTTGCAATGACTTGCAACATACATATATACATACATACTCGAAAAAATGCTGACAAAAATCTCAAGCATGCAGTTAAGCCCTTATATTTCAGTTATTTACAGTAAGATTTGCAACTGTGCATCCCTAATTCCCCAATTTCCCTCACTTACGGAATCAAATAAAATATCAAAGCAACAAAAACCCTTCAGAAAAATGGAGCGTGTTTCAAGATGCGATGTTAGTTATAAGTATAAATACAGCATTAAACTCCCTGATGAAGATGGGGAATACACTACATTAAAAAATTTAATATCTTTACATTCCAGCTATCAAAATATATATAAAAAATAATTATTCTACCTTGGGAATTACTTAAAACAACAGAATCTTCAAGGTATGGTCACCCATCACAGGGTATCATCCAAGAAGCCAAGTACTCAAATAGAAACATGAGTTTAAAATTAGCACCTCTTCCTACCCCGTCTCTCCCAGAAAGGGGTGAAATCCTTTCACAAGGATTGCATTCAACAAACAAAAGGCATTCCACGTGTCCAAAATTCAACACCACAATAGCCAACAATTACATGTCAAACACAACATTCAAAGCCAGGCCAAAAAGTACTGCAGTAAACAATATAGGACGCAGAACCAACATAGAAATTCGTTTGCTTCATTACCTGCTCCTTAGCTTTATTCTTGAAAAGACCATAAGAATTAGCCACAATCTTGCAAGTATCAGCCATACAAGCCTCAATATCAGCAATTGTGTGTGTCACGTTTGAGTTAAGATCCCCAGTTTCCTTCAAAGATGAGGCCTTACTTTTATTCAAATTTATCAAATTGAAGAGCACATTAGCCTACAAAACAAAGTTATTTAAGTCTTGAGTACTTTTCAAATTAAATATTTCCCGATCTGTTCTGACAAATTTATTAGATAGCCATATATCTCACGTGGAATGCTGCTTTTAGAATGTCATCTGACTTTGCCTGATCCTTGAGCACAGCATAAACCTTGTGTTTCAAGGGGTTATATGTTACAATATATTTCTCCCTCTGTTACCAATTTAAGTGAACATAAGTTACATATATTACATAGCAACATCAATCAACCGATAATTTAGGAAAGAGATGGAAAATCTCAAGTTCTCAAAAAGGCTTACATCAAACAAGGGCTCTATGGCAATATAAGCACTAGGGTCTTGGAATGCTTCCTTGATTCTTGATCCTAGAAAGACAGTTAAAAAAGAGTTCAGTTTTAATTTTTCAGCCAAAATGATAGCAGGTAAAATTCTTTTAGCCCATTGGTATACCAAGGACAACAGGCCTATCTCTCCATGGAAAACTGAATATGTTCTCATTCATATTGCCCTCCTGCAAAGTGGGAACTCGTCCTGAAATAGATTAATCTAGTTAAAATGTGAACAAGGCTTCTGGTGGAATTGCATCTAGTGATTATATAAATAAAATTTCCTATAAAAGAAAGAACATCCTGATCAAAAAGAGTAGCATGGATTGACTATTTGATGATTTTAAACAGATACATCAATGCAATGTGATACCTGTCTTGAGGAAGGATTCTACTGCAACACTGAATCTTGCACAGTTAAGTGTGTGCAAAACAACAGATTTAACCTATTAATGCATTAAACATTAGATACACAAAATCACCAGATTGGAAATACGGCTAGATTACCATCATCATAGCATATACAAAAGACAAACCTCTCTATATGAGCTAAGGATATATCCACACGAAAGGAGGGAAAATGTGGTGAGAAGCGACGGATTCCTTTTGGCAAGCAATATGCTAAAACCAGTTCCTAACTGCAAATCGAAAAAGGAATTCCAAGAGGTAAACAATTTTTCACAAACATCCATCAACCCTGGATTTTTCAATTATAATAATGACACTGTTCAAAGAGGTAAACAGTCTCTGATATGACTTTTAGAAAGTAAATTTAAACTAAATCTAATCTTACAAAACTGTCTTTTAATGAGAGATTTGCACTCATTTATATTCTATAATTTGGTCATATTTTAGTTGAAGTGGAATCTCTAACACACTCTTTCCCGTTAAAAACTAAATATGTCAAACATAAAACTAAATATTTATAGGTGATAGAATAGTGGGTGGAAGGATAGACCTAAAAAATCTTGCTAGGATAGATTCTAATTCCATCTTAGGAAATAAACTTTAAGTCTAACTCACTTCTTACAAAGATTTGTATTATTATATATACCATCATCACATCTCTAGTCATGGGTGATTTCTAAAAATAACTCTTAATAGCTCCACCTCTTGCTTACATTTTATCCATGTCTTCAGATAAATACCACAGACCTCAAATCCATCATTCTCTACGGTTCTACTACCCTTGATTAATCTAAGCAAACATAATTTTGGCCTATGAATGCATCTCTTATAGCCAAAATCAATCAGATAGATTTTGGACCAATAACTATTGTATGTTTTTCTTGTATCCTATTAAATATTAAATCAAAGCAATCACTTCAGAAGTCATGATTTTCAAAGCATGTAATGGCCATGTACCCATGCAAGAATGAAGCTGATTGATTGGATTGCAAAGAAAAGAACGAACCCTAGTACTAGGTGAGCCCAGGGTGCAAAAACTGTTGCAAACAATGTTCAATCAAAATTATGCCAACATTAGAACTAATCAAAGTTCAGAAACATACCAGGTCCGCAATATTGCCAACACATTCTCCTTTAGCAGTGACATCCCCTATGTTTTCCCCTTTGGCAAAGGCTTTGTAAATTGGTGTACGAGTTGATGTTGATGTTACAGCAGCAACATTCTGAGAGCAGAAATGAACGAATAAGCCTGCAGAGCTCACATACAATACAAGTGAACCACTCATCGCAAAGAAGTCGCCAAACCTTTACTACATTAGCAGCACAAGCCAAAGGTAGAAATAGATGTGGCACTGCAGAAGTTGCCAGCTCAATTCCAGCACCCAACTCCATGAAAAGATCACCTGCAAACCGCAGCTGTAACACAATAACTCTGAGACAGCAGATTGTGGGAATTTGGGTAGCCCCAATTTGTATGACGAGGTTGAGCAGAAGAAGAAAGGATGTTAATGATTACCTGTTTGAGGTCATAATCAAATTTCTTTCCTTGGCGAGCAAAAAGCATCTTCCCCACACGACCAGCACCGTCCTACGGTATTATTAATGTTCATATTGAGTTAAACAGTAGGGAGTGAAGAGGAGAGCGATTGTTATGGTTATTGTTACCTTGAGAATCCAGTTGATGGCGACAGCCCCAGGAGTAGCCCTGTTTCTGGAGACGCCAACTGAACTCAAGAGGGTTTGGGTGGTGAAAACGCCCATTGCTCCACCAAAAAAGTGCTAGAAGGAAAAGGGTCAGAAATTAGGAAAGCGTTGAAAGATTGAGTATTGGCAGAGGGAGATGGGAAAAAGGATACCTTAAGAGCCCTCCATCTCATGTAGGGGACGTAGGAAGGAACAACACTGTCGGGGAAACCCTCCGGAACAACATAGGATCTAATGAAAGCGAGGAATTCCTGCATGGTGATGGTGAGAGAACGAATCGAGGAAATGAGGGTTTATGTGGGTGCGTTGAGAGAGAAAAAAAAAAGAGAAGAGAAGAGAACATACGTCGACAGGGGCCTGGGGAGTGTGCAGGGAGAGAGGGCGAAAGGAATTCTTCTTGAAATGACCGGAGGCATCGGTCTCGGCGACGTACTTCCACCGACGGCCGTCGATTTCCTCGCAGCAGATCATTGTGAGGGAGGAGGGCGTTTGGAGGAGAGGGGTGGAGGCCAAATTGGCGCTGATACGCAGCGTTTCGCGGACGAGAATGTCCTGGGACGAAGCTGCTGCTGCTGCTGCTGCCGCTATGGTAGTCGAATCCGCAGATTGCTTGGTGTTGATCTTCATTGGATTGGGAGGCATGAATCGAGATGAGATTTGAAGATTGTAATTTATAGAGTGAATTTGTAGAGTAGGAAGTGAATGAGCATAGTTTTCATCGAAATGGAAACAAAATGGCGAATGGAATGAGGACACAGTTACAATTACAATTACAACTAACAACCCTAACGCCGCATGCCATGCTCCTCCGCATCATCCTCGTCATTTTCATAGGATTGAAAAGAAATGAGATGAGATTAATGATGGGTTAAGTGGTGGCAGTTGAAAAATGAGAACCACATTTTTTTTATTTTCTTCTATGTTTTCTTTTAACAGCTGTCCCACCGCCAAATCAAGGCCGCAACTTTACTTTTGGTGGGTCACCTCACTTCCCTCCCACCTTCTCCTTTCTATCCAATTCCATTTAATTCCTCTTTAATTATTACTTATAATTTCACAATCTTATTTTCCTTTTATAAAATACTTTTCAATTTTCTATTTCTTACTATTACTTACATTCTCACTATTTTCGAATTTTTAAATTGGTTGTATAAACACTTTAAAAAGTAATGCTGTAAAAAATTAAGATGTATAAACTCCTAAATTCCTCCCACAAAATCACCCTTCCAACTTCAAGGCACACAAAGATGGTCGGCGGTGGCGGTCAACATTTTTTTGTCAACATTAATTAAGACCATCTAGCTCCTTTTTTTTTAATTTTTGTTTAATTTTGTAATAAATATTGCACAACAAACAGAAAAGCAGGCAGTTTGTAAACTCATCTGATATTAGGGAAATAACCGTTGTTAAAGAAATATCAAATTTGGTTTTAAAAGTGAAAAAATAAAGTGAATTCTCCAAAATATCTTTAATTCCTCTCCTTATCTTATATAAAAAAAATAAAAAAAGGGTTTCATTTTCAATTTCAGGTTTCCTTTCTTCCTCACTTTCTCTCTTTTCCTTTTCACTTTTTATTAATTTCTTTTATTTTTTTATTAATTTCTTTTATTGTAAATATTTTTCTGAATTTTATTGGGTTCTTAAATTCCTTTTCACTTTTTATTAATTTCTTTTATTGTAAATATTTTTCTGGATTTTCTTCATGGATAAGTTCTTATAGAGACACTGATAGCTCACGTCTCGAAAAAATTAATTTTATTTATGTTTTGAAACCTAATTGACTACAGATTTTAAAATCATTCCAATTTTATATGCCTAAAGTGACTTTAGTCTCCACTAAAATTATCAACATTTTATTGTAAAGAGTCATTGAATTTTAAAGCTAGATGGTCCTCATATATCTATCTATATAAACAAGTTGTAGTGGTTTACTGTACACAATCCAAGAGTCATTGAAAAGCCAAGAGTCATTGAAAAACAATTGGTGTGTCTTAGCAATAACACAGGAATCACTTAAGAAGTTATGTTGGTGATGAGATATATTACAATTTTTGCAGAACTATTTAGCATTTAATGCCATAATTGGAAAGAAGTCTTGAATGCCATAGTTGGAAAGAAAACAACTTATGATTGATGGTAGTGTTATTCGCAGAAATAGCAGGGGTATGATTAAAAGAAGGAAAGAATATTCTTGGTGTTTAACATAAGATGATAGATGATTAAGATAGAATTCAAAAAATACATTAATGTCAGGAAACTTGGAAACACTTATAAGATTTTTATTAATTTCAATAATATTTAATTTCAGGAACATACAAAGACTGATTAAGAGTAAATGTACATGCATTGGGTGGTATGGTATAAGTTGCAGAACCAATATTAAGAATTCATTTTCACCATATGAGTACCAGCTTGTACGTTTTTGGTGAAGTTGGTACTATATCATGAGTAATGTTTCGAGTGTCCAGATACCAAAGATACTGTACACAAAGCCTCACTATCCTCATTAACCGAAGAGAAAACACCGAAACTATGAGCACTAATATTGTTTTGACATTTTAGACATTCATGATCATATCTATGCCAGCAGTTAATTGTGTGAAATGTGCGGTATTTGACCAAGAAGAAGAAAAACAATTGCTCCAAGTATTGGAATTGTGATTTCTTTATCCAAAAGATCACGAAGCAAAATTGGTAGAGTGAGAATATCCACGACCTCCTCTGTTTTGTTGAAAAGAATTACTGTTACGATTGAGTGGAGCGTTATTGGAAACAAGATTAGCTTGTAGAAGCAGCTATTCCATGCACGAGTCTTCTAAAAAATTTCTTCTCATTGGTCATGGTGGTTAAATCTGTTATTAAATTCATCATCTGCATCTTTGTAATTTTGGAGGAACAATATTACCGGACAAAATCATTATTAGACTTAATTAGACTTAATTACAGGAATATAATCACTATTAATGGGTCTTAATCACAGATGTTATGTTAGAAAAAGAATTTGTACGGTTCTGTACGGTTCTAATGCTATGGTTATATATATGTATCATTGCTATAGATGAAAGAGAGATTAAATAAAACAGAAAATATTCTTTCATGGTATCAGAACACAAAACTCTGATACCCGACAAACACAAAGCAAAGGCAACGGTGCACAACCATGTCAGATGTACCAGAAAAGAATAATGCCAACAAAGCAGATAACGAAGGGAGGAGGAGAAGGTTCATCAACTCCTTATGGGGTTGGATGACGCAAGCTACGGGACAGTAAGATCAAACATTCTGGCCTCAGACCCATTGTCGTCTCTGAACCGCATATATGCTATGTTGGTACAAGAAGAAAGAGTGAGAATGATGGCCAAATCAACGGAAGAAAGGGGGTTGGTCGTGGGTCTCGCGATGCAGGCCAACTACAAAGAAAAA
>Ga0123342_1008561_pt1 | contig 12771 bp, 5 predicted proteins | sample Turbeawhitnodule_FD_89960 | JGI IMG/M metagenome (GOLD analysis project Ga0123342, IMG submission 89960) | Root nodule microbial communities of legume samples collected from Mexico - Turtle bean Mexico white nodule | ecosystem: Host-associated > Plants > Roots > Nodule | place: Mexico: Nepantla...
GCGGTCATAGGACCGCATTTGTAAATTCCAGATTTACGAATGCGTGCTGATCAAATGCGGTTCTATGACCGCATTTGTAAATTGAAAATAGCCGCATTTGTTTTACATATCTGCACTAGTGTTGGCAAGCAATCATCCTTTCAGGAAGAGTAAAAGGAGATTCCTAAAAAACAGAGTTGAATTGGATAACCCACCTTATTTCTTAAATGGGAACCAATTATGGGAGTTTCTCCATGACTTTCCTAAAGTCATAGATGCCATTTGAAACAATGTTTGGATATGGACAATATCATAATTGGATCAAATGATCAATATTTTGGGATCTAACATATTGGAAGGACAATTTGTTAAGGCATAACCTTATGTTATGCACATAATTTTTTTCTTTTGATAATGTCTTCAACACTATAATGAATGTTAAGGATAAAACGAAGGACAATAAAAAGAAAATAATGGATGTCACTGAATTATGTCTAAATGAAGACTTGGAGTTGCTTCAGTTATAAAATGGAAAGTTAGCAAATGCAAAGACCAACTACACATTCTTAACTAAAGATGGTAAATCAATTTATAAATGGATCAACGAGTTAAAGATGTCAGATGGTTATGCCACTTGAAAAGATGTTAGATGAAACCTTTAGACGATCTTCCATCCATTAGACCATACGTCTAAAATAGTTTTGATGATAACAAACACTATAAGCAAGGCGAACAATACAAATGACATACAATGTCTATACAAAATCTCATGGAGCAAAGCTAAAAGCATAAAGTGTTAGAGAAAGCAAACACAAATAACAAACGATGAAAGCTCTACAACATATCAGACGATGATGCGTGTTGGACGATTTTCAAAGGGAAGCTCACAAACTCAGTGTTTACATTCTATAACTACTCTTAAATGTTTTCTATACTCGTTTTGATATTGTGAATTCATTGAAAATAAATTAAATCAAAATGAACTATTTAAACCAACAATAGAATGTATTTACAAATTGATTTAAAATGTAAGGCACAATTGATTTTATCAAAATACAATGTGATTTAATGTTTCAATGAAGAAATATGATTTCCTAAGTGATTATAAATTTATTTCCAATACAACTCTACACTAATGATTAATTTTAGATTGTATAAGAAATTTTTTGAACGTTTAGTGTTTTAAACTGGAAAGGTTTCGAAAAACATAGTATATTCCTATCATGATTTACTTGTAACCCACTCAGCTATGATCTAAGTTTCTTCAAATTAACTTTTTGAAAGCTCTCTTCCATTTTTTGTGATGTGGAAATGTAGAGATACAAATTCAAACTTGAATTGTCCCTGGGAGATGAAGAAAAGGTCTCACAAATCATAATCTTCTTCAAGCGATCATATACCCCACGAGACAATCCATGGAGGGTAGACATTCTTGTTTTGAATGTCTTGTGCAACTTTTCTCTTTACCTATTTTATATATATATATATATATATATATTGCACATATAAAGAATTAATAAAAAGATAGATAACAAAACAATTGAAAATTGCACCTTAAATATAAATTTATCTTACCTTGAAGGCAGGTCTAATCATTCTCTCAACACTAGATATAACAGTCCAACCAAGGAGTTAAAATTAATAAAACTTATTGTTTGATTATGTAAACATCCAAGTGTTTTTTTTAATCTAACGTTGAAAATTTTATGAGAATGGGGATAAAAACCTATCAAAGACTTAGTAGATCGAAATTGTGAGTATTTGTCTTTATGTAGCTATGTAAGCAATTATTTAGGTAGATATAAAATAAGTAATTTCGTTTGTATACTATTTCTATATGTATGCAATTATTTAGATAATTATTGAATGGTATGACATAGATGCTTTAAGTATGGAGCTTGTAGGAGGTCATTTACAGGGTAATTTTACTAATTGTTGAATGCATAAGGAGGAGACTTCTTGAATCCTATTTGTTTATGTCTTGAATAGTAAATATGGTCTAATGACCAATTTTTTTCATAACAAATACATAATTTAGCATGCTCACTCTTGATTCTAACACAATACCAAGCATATAAGAGACTTATGAAATGAATGCTAAGTAGCTTTCTTATTATATTATTGAGTTAGAATATACAAAGGAGATTTAGTGGTAAATGGTCACTATAAAGTAACAAAGTATCAACCCATCAAGTCTATAGTAATTTTACTCTTTTAAATAATTAAATGAGAAGAAATTTTGATAAGTTTTCATAGTAATAATTTATTTTTGTAGCTTGGCTTGGAAGAAAACTTTGACAAAATAAAACCTCGGTATATACTCTATAGTTCCTTCTTCAAAATACCCATAATGAGAATCTGACATGTTCCACAAATCCCTATTCACTTTGTACATTAATCTTTTATTGATTTCTTTGAACCCCAAGTAATGTGTTATGCCTTATTTTAGTGGGAGATTGATTATTTTGTTTGCGCATAACATCACCCTCAAACCACAAAATCAATGTTGGATTCTCTCAAATTTTCATTGAGAAATAAGTATTTATTGTTGGACATGATTTTCGTGTTGGAATAGAAGGTTGTTGGTTGTGATGTTGTTCGAGCCCATGGTTGTGACGACAACAAGGAGATGGTTAGGGTAAGTGAGGTTAAGAGTGCATGATGAGTAACACGACACGAAAGTTGACACTTTATATAAGTTCTAATAGAGTAATTACTATGTCAGTCCTAATTTCAAGTCACCTAGTATCTTCTATGTCACATAAAAGTGTAAAAGACATAATAAATATTTATTATATTAGTTCAAACTAAAATAGGTGGAGTACTAGTGTCATAATATCTATCATTAAATCCTATTTTTTCATTAGTGGTAGTTGTAGACCGTTAAGGTGTAGTTGCATATGGATTCATTCAAGATGCAACTTGTGTATTAATTTTGTTTTCAACATTCAAAAACCAACAATATACATGATGTATGCATAATTATAATCATTCATTTGTATATTCTCCAAAAATAAGTTGGGATATTAACATATGGATTCTTAAGTGAGGATTTGTTAGCACCTTAACCACAATTTTATCTAGTGAAAGTTTGAATAATTAACAAAATTGTTCTTAAACACTTAATAAACGACATAATCAAAACAACATGATCATTTAAAACTTAAATTAGCCACTCTAAGAGAGTAACCTTACATATTCACTTATTCTTTGCTCCAAGAACCTTTGATTTTGGATTTCATATCAAACCCATGTTCATTGCTTTAAGTGATAATCACATCACAATCGCTTCAAGTGATTATTATTAAACTATTATTTTTCCTCTTGTTTGACGTGTGTAATAATTTTTTTTAAGCAAGAAGTGAACAAGCTCACATAAAACAGGATTTATATAACTAAACAAAATGTTATTTTTTCTTTGAACACTCTTTGTTCCATTTTAAAATGACATATTTTCATCCAAACAAAACTTGCTTAGGGCAACCATATATTTGTTTAAGCGGTCAAATAATTTTATGATGAATCATATCATCACAATTTATGACAAATTTTTTATTTAATATGTAGTTTTTTTAAAAAAAACACGTGTTTGTGACAACATCTAGTGTCACAATTTATGATGGATTAATTTTTCTGCAATGAAAATTTTGTAATAACATAGATTTTTGTCTCAAATTGATATTTTTGTATACAACATTTATATGTTTGTGATGAATTTTTTTTTTTTTAAAAATTTAAATTTGTAAGTAATGCAAATACAACTTTCTTTATTGTATGTTATTTAAAAATAAACTATCTATACAAGACAATCTCACAAGGAAGAGTAATTAACAAATTGAAAATGATGTTAGGTGTATATTTTGTTTGATGGAGGAAGAAGTTCTTTACTTGTCTTTTCTCCCAATTAATGTAGAAAAATTGTTATGGTGGTCAATCTTTATATTGTCATATCAAATATTATAACAGGTAGTTACTATCAACATAATTTAGGAAAAGAAGTTTATAGGAAAGATAAATGGAAAATACTATGATTTGTAGTGGTTTAATGCTTGTGTAGGAAAAAAATAATTGTATTTTTCAAGATAAATAAATCCACCAATATAGTGGTATGGCAAATACAATTTTATTTTTGACATGGAATAATAAGAAACATGTATGTCACATTTTCATATAGTGTATTGCATTGGCTTGTGCCTAACTAGATAAGCTATAATACTTATTATATTGAACAACCAATAACAAATGCAACCATCACGAAAGAAAGTCATAAATCAATGGGCAGTATTGAAACACAGATGATACCTAGTAGTACAGTTAAAATGAAGATGGGTTTATTTTCGGGATGGGAACAAAGTAGTAAGTTGAAGGAAGAATAATTCATTTGGGATCTTTTAGTTCTCTTACAAATATTTGGAAGTATTGTGGCTTTAATTACACCTTGTGTAGAAAAGATATAATGGTGATTTTTAATACTTGAGCATATAAACACCTCTAACAAAAATATAAAAATGGCTTTCAAATAATAGTGTTGACTAAACTGCAACGCTATTAAAGTTGGTTTGATACAAAAGGTTTTTTTAAAAAAAATAAAAAATGTAAAATTATTTTTAAATGATTTATATGTGAAGTAGTATAGTTGGCTTAATGTTACACACTAATATAATTGACTTAGCTAACTCTAACTTTACACTAACTATTTTTAATTTTTTAATAAATAAATATTTGTATTATTGTCAAATTAGTGTAGCAATAAAGTTCGCTTAATTTTGGACACTAATGTCAATTTAGCTAACTTGAAATTGACGCTAACTATTTTTTATAATTAAACATATTTGTGTTACTGTATACTAGTGTCAATTAAGTCAACGCTAACTAAAATAAATATTAAAAATAAAAAAAAGTTAGCGTTGACTTAGAATTTTTTTATAAAAATCATGTTAAAGATCACTATGAGTTTTGGCATCTCAACTAAGTTTATACCCTAAAGTTCAACAATCACATGTCATTACATGAAATAGTTCATCAAAGAGAGAAAAAAAAACAAGAACAAAAAAACATGGGGCCAAACCAAACAATGCTTAAAAATACATTCTCTTAAAAAAAATTATACAAAATGAAACAAATGGAAGTGACACCTATTATGAAGAAACTCCAAACTAATTACATGAGGAAGAGAATTTAACCACTTAAAGTCCAATATTGTATCAATCCCAAAATTAACAAGTTTATTTGCAGAGTTATTTCTTTCATAATAAAAGGGAGATATCTTAAACTCTATAGCATCACAACTCTTCATGCATTTCCTCCATTTACCCTTAAGATTCCACAAAGTAGTCTCAGAAGAAGAAAAAACCTGGCAAATCAAAGAAGAATCACACTCTAACCACACACGCTTATAGCCACTAGCCCAAGAGGTCTTAATAGCCAAAATGGCATACATAAGCTAACGTAATCACATTAACTCCCTCTAAAAATGCCTCCACAAGTAGCATGACCTAGATAACCTCTAGCAGCCCCATTCGCTTAATTTTGATCCATCTCACATCCAAGGATCTTTCAAATGACTTGAATAGTCCTCATTCCTTTTCTTGGCCTTGTTTGACTATCAAAGAACTTTAAAATAGAAAATTTAGTTCTATCATTATTCATAGATTTTTTCTGGAAAGAGTTACCTGATAATTTGATGTAACCTTTAATAATGTGTATGGCCCAATCCAGATTTATACTTTGTTGAAATGTAACATCTTTTCTTATTTTCTATAACATCCAAAGAAAATAGGTAAGAACAACAAGGCAAATATCTTTCACCAAAGGGTTACCTCCAAATTTAATAAACTGAATAATATCACCAGAAGAGGAGAAATGCATACCAAAAAACACATGTTGTAGCAAATACCAAATTTGAAAGGCCATATTACTTTCGAAAAAAGATGTGAAAAGTCCTCTCCTCCTACTAGCTACATAAGGAACACAAGCATTCTATTGTGTGATAGCTTCTAGAAAACCAAAGTTTTTGTAGGAGGAATGAAATTCACCCAAATTAACCTTCCCTAATCATAAGAATTATGATAATTTAGAAAGAAGTTCCTAACAAACTTTAGACTTGGAAAACCAAATCATCCAAAGACCAATTAGAAATGCCATGAAACTCATTAACAATAAAATTGTTAAGATTTTCTAACTAGGAATATTGTACAAAGGATGAGATAAAGACTAGTTATTACCATCTCAAGCATGTAAAAAGTTAACAAAAGGTTTCAACCTCTCCACACTAAAAACACCAGTTAGTTGAGAAATGAAACTACTAGAACACTATTTATCATTCGAGAAGTTGATTTAATCACCATTCCCCACGGTCCAATTAGTATTGTCCAAAATAGTATTATACCAGTTGTTACTTCCAAGCCAAATCAAAGAAGATTTATATCAAGTGATCTTCTTATATTTTGATTTTAAGAATTTGGATCTCATATGAAAAGCTCCAAGTCATGAAGCTATAAGATAAGTCCCAAACTAATCTAAGAAAATAAGTTGTGTTTTCAACTTGAATATTCACAACTTGTTGACCACCTTCAAGCTTACTAGTGAACAATTAACTTTATTTAGCAGTGATCAAACATTGCTTGTTATCACTAGTCCAAATGAAATTCCTAAACCATATATCCACCACTTTAAGATGACTAATTGGCCACCTATAAATCTAAAATCTATAAGAAAGAGCACCAACAATGAATGAATTCATTAGTTGAATTCTACCCTTCATATTAAGAGCTTTACCTTTCCAAGTGTTGAGTGTGAAGCCATGACCAATTGGGCTGGGATGACTAGACACCATGTTTTAGTGAGTGAGCTTAATTATTGTGTCCCCTCTATAATCTCTATTTAAAAGATCTTTGTGCTTGTAATAAAATTGTAACAAACAGAATGAAAACCTAATTAGTTGCCCGTGGATGTAGGTTGCAGATTGGCGACTGAACCACGTTAAATCATGTGTTGTTTATTTTCTGCAGTTGATTCGTGATTGTGTTTGTGTTGCTTCCGCATGCGTTTTCCCCATCAAGTGGCATGAAAGCTTGGTTTGTTTACACACTAGAGATCCTATCAGCAAAAATTAATCGACGAGACGTGAAAATTGTGGCTGCAGCGATGTCCCAAAGCTAGGGTTTTGCAAGGGCGGTAGCGACATCCCAAAGTTAGGGTTTCACAGGGGCGGCAGCGACGTCCCAAAGCTAGGATTTCGCAAGAGCGGCAACGACATCCCAAAGCTAGGATTTCGCAGGGGTGGCATCTGCGTCCCAAAGCTGGGGTTGCGTGTGTGTTCTGCAAATGTGTTGGTCTGAGACGACACGGAGTGCAGTGTGACGGCGGTAACCAGTGACGGTGGTGGTGCAATGCGGAGCGCGAATAGTGGCAGTGCATGTCCTGGCAGCTACGGTCCAGTGCGGCAGAGCTCAAATGCAGTGGGGACTACGACTAGGTCTATTTGTGAGTGATTTTGGGTGGTGCAATTTTTGTGTTCTTGATTTTTTTAAAAATGGCCAAGATCTGAAATTAGTTGCACTAAGTATCTTGTCTAGTCGTTTGAGATGGCAGAAGACGGGAAGTTCCAAATTGAAAAAATCGATGGTACAAATTTCAATTGGTGAAAAATGCAAATTTAGGATTTGCCAGTTCAGTTACTGAGCACATCAATAAAATGAATTCGATCTTATCCAAACTTACATCAGTGGGCATTAAGTTCGATGATGAAGTTCAAGCTTTACTACTGATATCGTCATTACCTGACGGTTGGTCCATAACGGTTACAACAATTACCAGTTTAACAGGACCCGATGGATTCACTTTTGAGAAGATTCGTGATCTCGTTCTTGGCGAGAACGTCAGAAGAAGGAGTTCTGGGGAATTATCTAGTGAATCGCTAAATGTCATTAGAGGTAAGAGAAATATCAAAGGTAGTGGGAGCAAGATCAGAAGAAAGAGTTAGTCAAAGACTCAGGATTGCTCAAGTGTAACATGTTGGAATTGCAAGGAGGTGGGGCATTTCAGGAATCAATGCCCAAATGATAAACAAGTCAGCATTGCACAAGATTTTGCGGACGAGGACCTTTTAGTCTGTTGCGCGAATAGCAGTGTGGATTCCTGGGTCATGGATTCTGATGCTTCATTTCATGCTACCCACAACAGTGAAACATTACAAAATCTAGTTATTGGGGACTTTGGAGAGGTAAGACTAGCAGACAACAAAACTCTTGATGTTACAGGCATGGGAGACATAGTGTTGAAGACGCTATTTGGTTTCTGGACTTTGAAGGATGTCATAGTTGTTCCAAGCTTAAAGAAAAGTTTGATTTCTGTTAGGCAGTTGGACGAACAGGGACATGATGTGAAGTTCGGAAATTAGTTGTTGAAGGTTGTCAAGGGAAATCTTGTCATGGCCCGCGGAAGAAAGAGAGGTTCACTATATATGGTTGGATTACCGTTTGAGGGAGTGACCGTCCCAATTCGGAAGATAAACAAAGTCTGGTTCACTGAATCTCGTGGGCAGAAGAGGGTTGTCTTTACAAGAGAGAACCCAGAGCCACATGTTAGAATCAGGATGAACAAGCATGGAAAGGTTCAGGTAGACCAGTCAAAGGTACTTATGGAAGTAGGAGCACGGGTCGTGCTTCAGCCGAGGTTCCTAGACGACAGTGGGTTAGGAGAACCAGTATTTTAGCTGTTGAAACATCTCCAAAAAGTTTCTTGTTGAGTATGGAGTATGTTTGTTCTCAGGCTATTCTAGAATCCGACAGTTCGTGTAAGTTGGAGCCGGTAGGAATAGAGGACGGGTCAGTGGTAGTTTCAGTCATGACGAATGTGTTGAAACTCAAGGGAGTTTCACCGAAGTCTTCAAAATGATTAAGAAGACTAGTGACAACAAGAGGTGGAACATTGAGTTTCGTTGACAAATTACAGAAGTACATGTACACAGTTAAAGCGTAGGTGAACATTGTTCTGTGGCTTCAAGTGGGAGATTGTTGAGTGTGAAGTCAGGACCAAATGGGTTAGGCTGACTAGACACCATCATTGAGTGAGCTTAATTATTGTGTCTCCTCTATAATCTCTATTTAAGAGATCTTTGTGATTGTAATAAAATTGTAACAAACAAAATGAAGACCTAATTAGTTGCCCGTGGACGTAGTTTGCATATTGGCGATCGAACCACGTTAAATCTTGTGTTGTTTATTTTCTGCAGTTGATTCGTGATTGTGTGTGTTGCTTCCGCATGCGTTTTTTCCATCACCAAGAAGAAATCTTGTTGCAAATTTTATCAGCAAGCAGTTAAACATACTAAGTTCTAAGAGTCCCCAAGAATATGAGAACACCTAAGTAATTAAAAGGATTACACCTTCTATGACAGTCAAGCAAGCCTTTAATTATTTTATTGAAAAGATTAGAATCATTTGCAGTATAAAAATGACTCTTAGCAAGATTCAACCATTCTCTAGAAGTTATACCATAAGAATGAAGGAATTTCATAAGATTATCAAGAGTACTTTTATTTGCTATGTAGAAGATAAGTACATCATCAACAGATAAAACACGATAAGGAAATGAGGAATCTTGGGATTATCCATAAGGTATCCCCTTACTCAAAACTTCCTTAGCAAGACAGTAGAGAACGGGGAGAGAAAAGATCTCCCTGCCTAACCTATTATAAGAAGAATAATCCACAATATTGTCATTCACCTTTAAAGAGATATGAGTTGACTGCAAAATATTTAGAATCCAAGAATTAAAAATTTGATGAAAGTCAAACGATTAAAGAACTTGAATTAAAATGTTCAGCTAATAATACCAAAATCAAAAGATTTCTTAATGTCCATTTAAAAGCAACATTACCACCCTTCACTTTTTCAGATAACATATTAATAACTTTAGAAATAATGCAAATACAATTCTTAATTTTCCTTTCCCTAACAAAACCATTTTGATTCGAAGAAATAATTTTGCTAGGTATCAAAGCAAGCCTATCAGCGAGAATTTTAAAAATGATTTAGAACCTGAAATTAGAAACAACAATAAATTTGAAATCATTCACACAATCTGCTTAAGGAAGTTTAGGAATAAAAGAAATAACATTAGCATTCATCCATAATCAATTATATAAAAAAACTACTTAACAACAGAAATTATCATGTCGATGCTAATCTTATTATTTTTAATATTTATATTTTATGATAATTTTCTTTAAAGGAGTTGCTGAGCTCAATGTTATCATAGAATTTTATATAGGATAATGAATTTATTTCTTAATTTTAATAAAAAGGTAAATTTATTTTAATGAAATATTTTGATAGATATGTTGAATATGGATTAGATAATATAATAACCACAATTATTTAAGATTCTTTTATCTTAAATTTGTTTGAGATAATATTATTAGAATTATTATTATATTTAAGATATTAATACTTTAAAAACTTCTTTCACAATTTCATCTTTAAATATATTTAATTAAATCAAAATAGATTTTTTTAATTATCTTTAATTTTAACTTATAAAAGTATTTTAATCATATGAAAAGAAGATTTTTTTCCGTGAATAGTACGAATTTTTCCAATAATTTCTCAAGCGGACCACTTTGGATTTGGTTCCTGAGGAGCCGAATTTTCATCTATTTTTTTGGTTTTTGGGCCAGATTTTGGGGTAATTCTTAATTTTTCTTTTTTGTAGTGAAGAAGAGATGTGGGTTTTTCAGTGGTCGAAATTTGGTTTTATATGGAGCCAAAATTTTACTTTGTCTTTTGCATTTTTAGGAAAAATATTAATCCCGGAATCCAGTTATGGGGCAACTTCTAGGATTTTTTATTTTATTTTCATCACTGGAGCATAGCTGAGCGTATGAGTCTGGTGCTCCCAATCTCAATATTCATTTTCCGATTTTAGCATCTAAAACTTCACTTGGGATGAATTTTTATTATAAAAAATCACTAAATAGAAACTAATTTTAGAGATAAAAAATAATTAATTGTTATAGTGACTAAATTATAGAATATTTTAGAGATTAAAAAAAATATTTCTAAATTAGTTTATATTATTGTTAAATGGTTTCTAAATTGGTATCTAATTATCAATCAAGGTTTTTACTACCCAATTTAGAATCTAAATAATTAGTAGTTAAAACATTGGTAGCTAATTAGATACCTATTTAACAATAATAGAAACTAATTTAGAAACTAATTTTTTTTAATTTTTAAATTGGTCCCTAGTTTAATTAAATTATTTTTTGTCTCTAAAATTAGTTTCTATTTCATAATTTTTTTGTAGTGTTTGTAGTGGATGAATTTTGGGGTTTTTTTTCTTCATAATGGGTGATAGTGGAACAATAAAATAAATTTAAGATATTTGTCCTAATTTTGGTGTGAAAAACTTTATCAAAATTATTTTTCTACAATATTGGAGTGAGTTCGAAAAAATTAAATTTCTTTAAAATTTCTTTAAAACCTGTATGTTGTGTTTACCTTCTTCTAGCATTCACTATGACAACCCATATCATATGATTTTTAAAGAAAACCTAACTATAATTTCTTTAAAATTTTTGGTTGTGCAGGCTACCCTTTACTAAGACCATATAACAAACATAAGCTTGCTTTTCGCTCAACTATTTGCATGTTTATTGGTTACAGTCTTACACATAATGGCTACCTATGCTTATCACCAACTGGTAAACTTTATATTAGTCTTCATGTTTTATTTGATGAAACTATTTTCCCTTTTCCGTCACATTTTTCTACTATATCTTCTTCTACAAATCTTGATATGATTTCTACTCCTCCATCAACTATTGTTTTAATACCATTTTCTCCTACTATTCCTTCTTCTGATGACACTACTGTTATCACTCATTCTTTGTTTGTATCTCCATCTCTAACCTCTTTTGCAAATCCGTCGTCTTCCCTTCTCATTCAAAACAACCATCTCATGATTACTCATGGGAAGTCTGGTATATTCAAACCCAAAACCTACACTACATTTGTGCAATCTTTTTTTGTTCCCACAACAATTAACGATGCTCTTCAACAACCTCACCGGTATGTTGTCATGCATGAAGAATACAAAGTTTTATGTGCAAACCAAACCTGGTCCTTGACTACTTGATGGAGATCAAGTAAGAGAGGATTTCACTAATGGAGGAAGGGTCATCCACCCAAGCATTTAAAGTTCTTCCTTCTAGTCTTCTCAAAAATTAAAGAAGAATTAAATAAAGAGAGGACCAAGCCTAAAGCCAACAAGAAGACTACAAGCATTCAAGAATGGGGTCTAATTAATATCTCTCTTTATAGTTTCTTTTGTATAAATTTGTAAATAATATAGAATAGCTTTAGGATGTGCTAAAGAGGGAAACCTTAAAGACACAACACTTTAGGCGCTAGTTTCTGGAAAAATCTAGAAAGGTGTCTCTTCATACTCCTTTAGGCGCTAGAATAAAAGGAGTTAAAAGGCAACCTTTCAAGCTTCTCTTGTAAGCTTCTCTTGTACATTTGTGATCAGCCCTCTCTATTATAAAAGGGGTGCTTAGGTCTTTGAAATAATAAGATTGATTTTTGAGAGTAAAGAACCTCTACCAATTTGGTGAGTGAGTGAGAGAGACTTGTGTCTTCTTCTCTTCTAGTCTTATCTTGAGTTAATTCTTGGGCTCTCAAGTGGTGGCAACAACACTCATCTTGAAGCCAACCATCCTTCAAGTGGCGTGCACATTCCAAGAGCTTCATCCACATAAGTCCATTTTCCCTTCATTCCAAATTACCC
>Ga0123342_1008562_pt1 | contig 12770 bp, 7 predicted proteins | sample Turbeawhitnodule_FD_89960 | JGI IMG/M metagenome (GOLD analysis project Ga0123342, IMG submission 89960) | Root nodule microbial communities of legume samples collected from Mexico - Turtle bean Mexico white nodule | ecosystem: Host-associated > Plants > Roots > Nodule | place: Mexico: Nepantla...
TCTCAAAACATCTAAGTATAAACAATTGGTTGTTTCGACAAAACAATCGGTTGTTTTAACTTAGTTTGAAAACATTTTACTTTCATAAAGATTGAGAATGCCTATGCTTTAGATTCGATCAAGGGGTGGATTACAACACTCAAACTATCCCAAAACTAGACTAAACCAGCACAACAACAGCAACCACAGCCAAGGCTTCAACATCCTTCAAAGGGTTTGGATTCTTCAAAGCTTGAACACCACTTGGTTCAACAGATTGTGCATCGAAGAATAGATCTAGAGCCGCAACAGTGGAAAATCTACTTCGGAGGCTCTTTCATGTAGAAAAGAAGTAAAATTAAAGTGTGTCAAGTAGTTCAATTACTGCTACCTTATCAAAAATATATCATTAGATGGTCCATCATTTTTTGGGATAATCATGATAGAGAAAAGTTCTTTGATCTACTCCGAAGAAGGAAAATGCATCTACACCTCATAGAATGTAGAAGAGGAGAAATGTCTAGAGCGTCTACTGCTCATTTGTTAGAAGACCATGTGGTTAATCATCTAGAAAATAAAAATATATTAAAAATTTTATACCCCTAGAGATTATCAGCATTACCACAAGAGATATTTGCCCTCATCATGTTTGTCAAGTAGAAGTGTCTCAAAAATTGAACATCAATTCTTTACTCAAATCAAAGTTCTCTATTTAGTTTTCTTCTTGCTAGACAAATTTCTAGACTCCTCCTGCTAGTGTTGGTCAACCTCACTCTAGAAACTAAGTTTTGTCCTAACTTCACTTAGATTCAACTGTATAATTTCCATCTCCTCTTCAAAATTGTGACTCAAATCTACACTTCTTACTTGTATCTGCTATCATTCATCATCCGTAGAAGAAATTCAAATCAAAACATTGAAGAAGATCTACATATGATCATGCAAAGCCGGATTGCATCATGTGGTATCAAGAGCAAGTCTATGGTCTAGGTAAGTGTTCTTAACTTGTTTCCACTATTTTTCATTGATTAAATTTGAAATTTTGTGTTGTTCTTCATTGTTTTCCATGTTTCCTTTCATTTAACTAATTAGATTTCATTTTTTATCACTTTAATCCATCCAAAGTCCTTATTTCTTCTTGAACTGTCCAAAACAACGATATATAGGTTCATCTTTGCATGTGTTGTAAGTTTTAATTTTGTTGAGTCTTATAAAGTTATTTCAATCGGTGAACTTATTTAAAATAGGTTGAATTTCAGTTTATATTCTATTCTAGTCATGTTAATTTTCATGTAATTCTGTTCATGTTAATTTTCATGTAATTCTGTTCATGTTAATTTTCATGTCTTAAACCTTAGTTTATCAAGTGTTTGATGAAATGCCGCATAGAGTCTTCTAAGTGTTTGATGAAATGTTTGTGAGAATTTTTATTTTTTTTTTATAACTTGTGTGCATTTTATGACTTTTTTTTAGTTCATGACTTTTTTTAGCTTCGTAACAAGTTTCATAATACAGAAACTCTATTATGTCTTGAAGTTTTGTTTCAATTCATTGATGTTCTTAGGTTTCTATTTCTTGAAATTGTGGCTTACTTTTAAAAATTTACGTCAAATTTTGATGTGAAATTTTAAACCTATAAACTTCAAGATGTTTAGAATATTATGTTAAAAATGCTCATCTAAATCTTAAACACAAAAATTGATAAATCACAAAAGCCAGATGCTAAGCGCTGAAGGATTGTAAATAGAAATTCGTGTGTTCTCGGTCTCTGATTTGTTTCTAATTGATTTAGTGACTGTTTTGCCTCAATTTTTTTGCATTATTTCATAAATTGTGTTGTCCACTTCATATAAAAATTCGGTAATAAAACTCAGTCTAGAAATATTTAGATAAAAAAATTTGAGCCACTGCTAAAACACTATGAATGTTTTGGTTTTCTTAATATACTCTAGAGCTTTTAGTAGGACTTTCGTTTGAGATGCTCAACCTTTTTGTTCTGAACCATAATTGTTGCTTGTTGAAATCCATGATATTCTTTGAGTTCACATCAAAGGATTAAAAGGAAATAGTTAAAATTGTTTCACAAACAGCTGGTGTTCTTGGTGTAAGGTACTGTTTGATGTAACAATTTGATCTGATTCGAACCAAAGAAGAGGCGATTTTATGTGAGTAAGCTGCGATTGAAACAAAACAGTTCAGTTCTTTGCCTGTTTGGTGAAATTTCAGTTCTTCAATCAGTGGTGTTGTTCAGTGTTTAATTACGCGAAGCTTCTCCATTTCAATTTCATTTTTCAATTCGTGCATTTTAAAATTGATTGCTGATTCAATTGAAGAATCAACTGAATCAAATTTTGACATCAGTTTTTTTTTATCAATAATAAAAAATAAATAAATGAAATCACTTCAGGGATGATCCAACCCTTATATATAAAGAGATAACGCCCTACCAACCTCCTACCAAGAAACACCTTCCAATAAAGAACAATCAAACCAAACTCAAGAAAGCATTAACCAATCAGTCTCATATAGTTTATTGAGTTCAAAATCCAGTTGGAGTATGTAAAAGAATTACAACATGACTTTGCAAAAATTCCAGTTTGACTCAGTAATTTGTTGATTGATGAATTTTGTTGTACACAAGCTGATTGGTGAAGCAGTAACATAGTGATTTGCTGCAGCCATAATTCAAAGCTGGAATTGGAGAATGAATTGCTTAAAGTAACATAATCTTTTAAGTTGAATCAGAAATTGCAAAAACTGGTTCCAGCTGGAGTATTTCTCTGTCTTAGTGCAGAATTTAAAACTTTGCTGATTGATTAGATTTGGAAGCATTGAATTTATTTTGAGCAAATTAGAATGGTGCTTTTGCTGGAACGAATTTCACTGGTAAAGTTGAAACATAGTTGCTGAAAGTGACTCTGTGAGTTGATTGAAAATTGTTGGCAGTTTATTTTGAATCAGTGGCACAATTTTATTTTGGTGCCTATTCCAGTGGGGCAATCGGAGATTTCAAGCGGACCTTGAGAACTGAAACTGGAGCATTGAAGAAAAAAATATTGTTCCGGGTCCAGTGAGCAATAAGAAGCAACCTAGAGTGGAGTTCACAATTTGATTAAAAATAATTATGTGGATGTTACACTAACTGAACTAAATAGAGAACTTAATTGGTTGCGGAGGAGTAATTGGGCCAAGCCATATTAGGCCAGCAACATTTTAGGTCTTATGCACCATTGAGAAAAGGCTTATTCTCCCTGCACCATATCAATTTAAATCTACACCAAATGTTTGTTTTACCCTTAATGATTTAAAAATTTTGACTTCCGAATATTCATATCCATAAGTCAAATCACTAAGTTATGGATATATAGGTCTGAAACTAATATGTCACTTCTGGATGTCAAGATCCGTAAGCAAACATAAATGAGTTTCGGATCTCGATCATCAACATCATTTACAGCACACCATTCTGGATATGAAAATCTATAACTCATAACTCACTTCCGAATATGGTCATCCGGAAGCTTAAATGAAGTACGAAAATGACCTTTCAGATATCGAAATTCGGAGTAAATAACAATCACTTTCGGATTTTTGCATCCGTAAGCAAAAATGAAGCTAAGGGCAATGTTGGATTTTAAATTTTGTGTTGGGTGCATGTCCTAAATGATATGGTGCAGGGAGAAATTGCCTTGAGAAAATCTATTATTCTTTATTTTTAATTTTTGTATTCCACTCTAGTGTCCGACTTTAGGACTTCCTTTTTTTAGTGTCTACTCTCTTGATAGCTTTTAATTTTTTTTGTTTTGAAAAAAAAATTAATAATCTTTGAGTTTGTCTCATCTCTAATCTCTTGAGTTTAACTTTCTTAATTAAGATGTTTTTCTTGATTTTGAATTTTATTGACCTCTTGACATGAAAATTCTCTCTTAGTTGTGATCTTTGGAAGAGATTGACTAACATTGATAGGTAGCATCTTAGAGAAGAAAAATATAAAGCTAAGGATGACTACTGCTTAGAGAACAAATAATTGGAACATTAAAAGGAAGAGTGATAAACACTTGAGAGGGAGATTTGACAAGTTACAAAGATCAAACATCAATTTTTTTTTTCATATTGTCACAAAATTGTGTTAATTTTTCATTTGTAATTTTGTTTGCTTGTTTTCTTTGTTTGCGAAAATTCATTTAAAGCAATACCAAAGTTAAACATTGTAATATTAAGCACTTAGTCTAGTAGAAATATGTCATACGCCTCAATCTAACTTCTCTATCAAAAGTTATGATTGTTTGTTTCGTTGTCTAATTTCAAGCAACTTTCATATTTTATGAATCTCAATCCGAATTATCTATCAAAAGTTATGATTATTTGTTTTGTTTCTTAATTTCAAGTAACTTCCATTTTTTATATGTCTCAATTAGACTTCTCTATCTAAAGTTATGACCGTTCTCAAAGTTTCATTTCCATTTTCACTTAGGATTTTCGTCTGGATTTTCATACTTTACTTTATTTCCTTCTTGTTAATTTCTTGTTTTCCTTTTATTTTCTAAGTCTTTGTGATATCTAGGGTGTATCTCTCAAATTTTATAGTTGACCTTTCTTTGGTCTCTAGGACTCTTTCACACACACATCTAGAAAAATTGTTTTGAAGTTTCCTTTGAGGAAGAATTGTTAAAACTATTTGAGTAATTTTTGGCTAGGAAAAACATTGGTTCTTAAGCGGTCCTAGTGACTCACCACTCTTTCTTGGGACTGAAATCAAGGAAATTTTGAATCTTTGACCTTGAGAGAAACTTCCAACTTTTAAAATCTATTTGTGAAAATTTGTATCACTCATTATTGAATCAAAAGTTTTGTGAAAACCTTTTTCGTTTTATATTCAAAATGAGTGATCATTCTAATGCATCAAGTGTGCGAAGTAGTAATAGGGATCCAGGGTAGGTATATTAGTGGAGAGAGCAGATAAGATGTATAAGAGAAAACTGGTAAAAGCCACAAAAAGAATATATGGATAGAAAAATTGATGATTGGAAGGAAATGATCACACAACTCGTTCTAAATCAAAATAAGGGCAAGGCCATAAAGATGAGGAGTATAGTCATAGAAGAAATAGTCATGGCTCTAGGTCTCAGAGAAAAGAAGGGTTGTAGAAATCCATTCTTTAATTCCTACCAATGACCTTCTAAACAACATTATTTGTGTTTTGATCCTAAAGTTCTTACTATTCTACAAAGCCTAAAGTATACATTCCCTATTTTGATAGAAATAAAAATGTTGAAGTATATTTAGAATGCGAGACAAAGGTTGATCAAATTTTTGAAAACCACAAAGTGGATGAATTTAGCATATTTTCCATGGCTACCCTAAGTTTTCAAGAATATGTCAAGTCTTGGTAAACATAGAGGTAAACAGTGTTAAAATTGATAGAAAATTAGAAGTATTGAATTGGAATGAATTGAAGACATGTATGAGAAGAAAATTTGTTATGCCTTCATATTTGAGAAAAGAAAGGAAAAAGCTTGTTAAAATAGGAAGAAAATTTGTAGATGGAGAAAAATAATATACTAGAAGAGAAAAAGAGTTTAAAGAAATAATGCAATCTCTTGTTAGAAAGAAAAGAGAGAAAAAGGGATAATAGAAAAGTCTTTGTTTGGAACTAAACCAGATATTGATGACATTTTTTCTTTTATAGAAAAACCTTGTGAGGAAGTGTTTGAAGAAAAATCTAAGTTTGGAGTTGAATCATATATAGATATAAATTCTTCCTCCACGAAAAAGTCAAAAGAAGAAGAAAAGAAGAAAACCAGAAAAGGAGAAAAGTCCCTTATGAAATCCCCTGCAAGCATAGTTCATAAGTAATCCTTAAAGAGTTATTGCAATACTTTAAAATCTTCTTTTCAATTATATAATGTTAATTCTTCTTCACAAAAATCTCAAAAATAACACTTTGTAATGTTGTTGCCTAGCTTGGGCAATGAACAACAGAAAGTGAACAAAAATATTTTTGAAAATAGCCTTATTTCTTTCTTTCAAAACTTATACAAAAGTAATAAAGGGCCTTTTTTCTTCTCTACTTTCTTTTGTTTTAATTTTCTTTTAATAAAGAAATTTGTCTCATGTTTGTTTGATGTTTGATGACTTTTTACAGCAAGTGCACCACGTTTTCAAAAGTAATAATGTGTCCTTAATGATGGATATCGAACCCATAAGGAACCGTTGAATAATCAAGTAAAATATTCGCTAAATATAACCAGAATAATAAAAGTGTGTTGAAAGTTGTTGTAAAGGCAATGATTAATAAGAAAACAAGTCAAAGAATTTGTTTCTTCAATTAGAAAAATAGGGATTGGATCTCATCTTTCTCACTCTTTGGTATTTTGATTAGCATGATAAAATTGTGTCATTTTATTGATATTGATGTCCGTATAAAAGTCATTTATATCGATTTCACGCATATAAAATTATTAATATACTTCCTAAATATCAATTTCTTGCATATTTATAAAAACAAGTTATTATTAAGATTAGGCGTTGATAGCAATTAACACTTCAAATCTATTCTAGCATTTAAATATGTTAAGCATTATCATTTGGGTCAGAAACTTATAAGTACTTTCTAGTCAAATATAAATCTCGAGATAAGCATTACTAACAAAATGATAATATCAATCATCAATCAAGAATAAAATATTATGTTTAGATATCACCTCAAGACATAAGAGTTTGAACAAATTACTCTCAATCCTAAAGGGTAGAATTAGCCACACATGATGACTGTTACACGCAGGGATAGCATGAAAAGAAGATCCAAGATATTTCTCATTGACGACTGCCTCCTCTAATGTTTCTCACACTTCCTATTTTCCCAATTGGGTTACATGTTAGTCAATGGTGTTTTCTTCACAATCTTGCACACTAGGGTTGTACCTCAAGCCTCCTATTTAACCTAATTTTCTTGGACTTAAGTGACTTCTCGCTTGGGCACTAATGGGCTCACTTGGGCGAGTAAAACGTTAAAAGGTCCAACGTTGTTGGCGCTATCTCACTTAAGCGAGATCCACTGATGACATTTTGGATTTTTGCGAATTTGGGCAACTTTGGTCAGTGTTGGTGCATTCCAACTTTCTCTATTTTCCTTTTGCCCAATTATCTCCTGATGTGAGTTGATTTTAAGTTGCACATTTTATGAATTGCACTTTGTTTATGGTTTTTGGTTTTTAAGCAGAAAATGGTGAGAAACCCAAAGAAGATTCCCACTGGACACGAACTTAACCAAGTGGTTAAGTAAGTGTGAAGGTTCACTTCTAGAGGGCAAAGAGAAAACACAATTATATGGTGATGATGATGAAGAGGTGCAAAATTAAAGCATATAATGGAAAGCAACAAGATGGAAAAACCAAAAAAAAGGAAAAGAAGAACACAAGAATATAAGAGGAATGGAAAATAGAAAGATGAAAGGAAAGAGATGAAGGGATGAAGAAAGCTTATGGAGAAGGAGCAAGGAATCACGCCACTTGGAATGATGGATGGTTCCAAGATGAGTGGTGAAGAGTCGCCACTTGAGGTGCACCACTCTCAAGATAAGACCCAAAACAATTTGGGAGACAAAGCTCACTAATCACTCAAGTAGAGGTTCCTTCTTAATTCAAATTCAATTGTCAAATACATGAGGCAAAGCACTCTATTTATAGGAGAGAGTGTCTTGGAGAACAAGATAGAGGGGTAGGGGTGTCATTTGTGAGAAGTCTTCTAAAAGATAGGTCAAAGAAACCCTAAACCTAGAATCACTTGTCATGAAAGGTGGGCTTGGCACAAGCCCAAATTACTAAGCACACCCTACTCTAGTTTATTATTCTATTTGGAACCCCCAAAGTGAGCCCAATTTATTTACAAACATTTTAGTCTTGTAAGAAAACCAGATGAAAGAACATCTGATGCTCTGGTTTATGCCCAGTTCTTCTTCTGCTGAGGTCCTTCTGATATTTGGCGGGGCCTTGTCTTGGATGTTGAGATGACTGATCAAAGTGTGAAGTGCCTCTTATGTCCTTGGTCATACTTGGCTATTTGGGTGTATCATCTCCATTCTTCCCTAGAAACCTGAAATTAACACAAATTTGGGAATAAATCGTTCTTATTCAAATTAAAATCATAAAATATGTAAAAATGTATAATTTCATAAATTAGGGGTTATTTTATACTTATTTTAGCAATTAGTACTCATAAGTGCCTATATTTTAATATGAAATATTACTGAAATTTGGCACTTATCAATGTTTATTGTAGATTGATATTTGACTTTGAAGGAAAATAACAAATAAATAGAGGTTACTATCATTGAGCATCATTCAAAGTTGAGCCTTCTAAAAATTGTATAAAGTAGTTAGGATTATTTTTTGGCATTGTATTTTGGGGCAAGTAGAGTATAGTATAAATAGAAAAGAAAATAGGGTGTAAAATAAGGAAAGAGTAGCGTAAATAGAAAATAGCCAAGGATGGCATGAATGTCCACATGTCCTCTCCTCAATGGAAAAGATTTTCATCCAATGAAAACATGCCACATGTCATTTGCGTCAATAAGGAGGTGACTCTCATTTGAGAAGTTTTGAGATATTTTCTCCTATAAATAGGAGTGTCTCTTGTACATGTATTTTCATCTTTGATTTGAGTAAAGAAATGTTGTCCAATTTTTGAGACATGTCTACTTGTTCAAAGTTTTCTCTAGAGTTTTCCAATTTTTGAGACACATCTACTTATTCAAAGTTTTCTCTGGAATTGTCTCCTTATTAGACAAATTTCTAGACTCCTCCTAGTAGTGTTGGCTCAACCTCACTCTAAAAAATAAATGTTGGCCCAATCTCACTTAGATCATTATCATAATTTCCATCTCCAAAATTTCTACAATTCTTCATGTACAAAATCAAAACATTGAAGAAGAATAACTACATTTGAAGATGCAAAGTCAAATTACATCTTGTTATATATTCATGGTCTTGTATCCATGGTCGTAGTTGGCATTTTTCATCTTCAATGACTTTTATATAACTTTCATATTATGACCGTTGAAATTTTGATTTCTTTTCTTATTGACATAGTCGTTAAACGTTCAATATGCAAACTCTTCAATCTAATTGATTCTTTTGTGTCTTGCACTTTAAATATATTTTAATTGTTTCTTCTTTTGTCCAAGTATAAACGTTGAACTACGAGAAAATAATAAAAAAATATATAACCAAATTATAAAAAAATATTAAAAGATATATTGATGTATGTTTATTAACTTTAAATGTATAACATGGGTTTTCTTAATAAATTAATTTTTAATTTGCAATTCAAAATTCCAACCAAAGGGTCCAGTTGAAAAGAAAAATGTGATTATCTTTTTATGAATTCCGTTTTAAACATAGTATTATAAAGTGGAAGTTGAAAGCATTGAAACAAGAGAGGATGGGACAAAAAGTGAAGGCATTGCCAAATCTTAGAGGTTAAGTTTTGAAAAGGAAAATATGATATGCATAATGTAATGATTGAAATTCAACCTTTTTTGGCTCCATCTACGCTTCGAAACCTGTTGAAGAGGACACGTTTAATGAGGATTTGAAACATCGTTGCATTACGCAAATCACAACCTTTTCATGCACCACAAGTAAACGAGTATGATATATAAATAATTATAAATTAATTATCAAAACAAATACAACTTTAAAAAATCATTAAAATGAGTAAATTGTGTCATTTCAATATGATTTTATAATTAATTTTTTTAATTAATAAAATCGTGTTAGATTTCAATTAATAATAAAATCGTATAAATATAATATAACTTAACTTAATATTTTGCTTCACCTCAATACGATTTTAATTCAAATACACTATAATCGTTTTAGTTGAATACAAATTCTTCATACCAACTTGAATTGATTTACCCATTTTAATAATTTTTAAAATGTTATCCATTTTAATATTATTTTAAAATTTTACTTTTTTTCTGTAATTTACCTACAAAGTTAAACTAGTAAAAAAAACTATTTCATTAACTTACTATCCCTTTTGTCTCTTTCTAAGAAGAAAACAACTTTATCAAATTTGCAATTATTGTATGTACTTTAAAATTTAAAAAAAAAAGTATTAAAATATATATGATTTATCTTTAAAACTATGAAATTACTAATATTTCGTGTGTATTAAAAAATTTATAATCTAGTTAATAATATTTATTTTTTTCTACAATTACACTTTTTTTTTAAATTACCGTTACAAAAATAATGTATAGAAATAATAACAAAAAATTAATTCATAAAAAAAAATCACTTCTCCAATTTCTATAAGAGGGAGAAACCACACATACCATTTATATAATATAAATTTATAAAATTCCATTTTAAAATTAAGTTAAATCTATTTACATTTAAAATTAAACCAATTAAATAATAAAATTAGATTGATGTGAATGATAGGTTTTTTTTTTATTTCATGGAAAAAAAATTCAGAAATAAACCCCTATCGCAATTATCAAATATACAAAAGTAATTAAAGATTACTCAAATAACATGGACCAAACAATCTTCAAAATACAAAATTGTATTTGACATTTTCATTAGTGCCTTTGATTTTTGCCAGTTGCTTTCTTCTTTATTGTTAGAAAACCTTCTAAAGATTCCAAAATCATCAAACAGATGGTCAAATAAATAGTTTGAAGCTGGCCAAGGTCAAGAAGATCATAGCTTCTTTTTCAAACTTTGTTGTTTTATAATTCTTTTTGTTCCTTTATAATATCACCTTTAAATTAGGGTTTTTGTCCTTTAACATGTAGATAGCCTTAGAAAAAGTCGTGTATAATTTTCAAGATTTTAGAGAAGTCTACATTTCATACTTCATATATCAAACATTTTTTTTTTTAAATTGTAAAATATTTGTCAAAAATTTGTAACTAAATATTTAATAGATAAATTGCCAACTAGTGCAATTAATTTAATAGTTAAAATAATAAAACATTAATTTAGCCTCTAAATATGTAAAAGTGTAACAGTTATTTCATATGATTAAGTTTCATTATTAAACTATAAGTTTAAGGATCAACTTTAACATTAAGTTAGAGAACCGCATTTTATCATTAAGTTATAATATTGAAAAACCATTTTGAACATTATTAAATAAGAGTTTTTTTTTTTAGAGAAAAGTGTAAACCCTCATTTTGTTTTTTTGTTATGTTGCTTCTTTAACAAAAGAAATTGGTGAGCCTCTTCAAATATTCAAATATTCAAGACTTCTACAACTCTACAACTCCCTTTGTGATCGCGTATGGTAGACGATGATAAGAAGTAAAGTGTAGTATATAAGGGCTAAAAAGTTAGAGATAAGACCAAAGGAAGATGAAGAGGGTAGACTGGAAGGTGGTTTAAAAAATAATTAAGAAAATTTTGAGATACAGAGTAAAAAGCATCAACAAACTTGTAATTATTTACATCTTTTTCACATTCGTTTTCTAATAACTAACATAAAATATTATTTTTTATATTAATTAATTGAAGATCAAATATCACTACAAGAAAATTATTGATTAGAAATCAATTTTATGGACAAAAAGTAATTAGTTGCTATAATGATCAAATTAGAGATATTTTGGAGACTAAACTTTTCTTTTGTTTGTAAATTAGTTTTTATTAGGTTTAATTACTTTTTTCGTCCCTATATTTATAGCCAATAGTTAATTTGGTACCATGGTTTTTAAAAAATTCAATTTGGTCCCTAAGTTTTTTAAAATGTATTCAAAATGGTCCTTTTAGTTAAATATCACCAAACAGCGTTAAGTGGTGCTTATGTGGCAGACACGTGTAAGTTACGTGGATGGTGCTTACATTACTTTAGTGAATACTAAATTAGGGTTTAGGTTATTCAAATTGGGGATTTTGAATTTCTGATTTAGGGTTTCTAATACGAGGATTGCTCCCCTGGTTGGATTCTGTGGTGCGCTTCCCTGATTCGATTCCATTCGGAGGTGTGCTCCCCTCATTAGATTCTGTGGTGCGAGTGAATTCGGAGGTGCGATCTTGTAGTTTGTGATTCGTTCGTGGGTGTACTTCCGTTTGTGGTGGAAATGTCTGCATATAGATCTGCTCTGTATCATCATGTAGTTGTAACCGAATGGAAGTGCAACAACAACGATCGAATTCTAGCCATGGTGGTGGGAGTAGAACGACTTTTGTTGCTCCCATTTGCGATTGTGGGGAATTTGCGGTTTTGAGAACCGCAATAGGTCAAAAATTGTGGGAGGCAATTTTGGGGGTGTCCAGTTGTAGCTGCCTGACTTGGAGCTTCCTGAGATGGCTCTGATGCCCTTGTAGCTGCCTAACTTGGAGCTTCCTGAGGTGGCCCTGGTGCACTTGTAGCTGCTTGACTTGGAGCTTGCTGAGATGGCCTTGGATGAGATGGTCGTTTTTCACTTGGACCTTGTTCAGATGGCTTTTCAATGCAAGACTTTCTAGTGTGGCCAAGCTTATGACAGATCCCACATTTTTTCTTTAACTCAGTTTGGCCTAACTGAGTCCTGTTCTTCATTAGCTCCCATGGCTCTAACCTTCTCTTCTTTTTTGGTCTTCCAAGCATCTTCTTTGTGGGAGGCGGCACAACATCTAGCATTTCAGTTCTTTCCCATACTTGTTCACCATTTTCCCATAACAAACAAATTACAAACCAAACCTTCACTTAAATGTTGGACCACACATCACAAAATTATGTCAGAGACCAAATGTTGGACCACACATAAAAAAATGTTGCACATGGTGGACCCTACATCA
>Ga0123342_1008563_pt1 | contig 12768 bp, 3 predicted proteins | sample Turbeawhitnodule_FD_89960 | JGI IMG/M metagenome (GOLD analysis project Ga0123342, IMG submission 89960) | Root nodule microbial communities of legume samples collected from Mexico - Turtle bean Mexico white nodule | ecosystem: Host-associated > Plants > Roots > Nodule | place: Mexico: Nepantla...
AAACTCATTAAAACCTTTTATTTCTCTAGAATAATCTGTCTCCGAGATCATACTCTTCCTCTCCTCTTGCCTTCTGATTGAGTTAAAATCTCCAACAACACACCAAGCCTTCGAAAGTTGATTTGACCTATACCCATTAATCTCTTCCCATACCTCTTTCCTCTCCCGTAAAGAACCAGAGCAATAAACATTTACTATTGTTACAAGTATCCCATTACCAACCTTCCAAGAACCCTCAATAATAGAGAAATTCCTTGCATTAACATAGTTAGACATCTGAAATAACTTATTATTCCAAATTGTCAAGATCCCACCAACACTATTGTTTGTTTTATTTACAACCCAATCAACTTCATTACTTCCCCAAAGAAGACAAACTTTCTCCCTACTGAACTCAGAACATTTTGTCTCATGTAAACACACCATATCCGTCTGCTCCTTACTTACCAGATTGCTTAAATATCTTCTTTTCAAAGTTCCTCCTAGCCCTCTAACATTCAGATTAATTATTTTCATTGACAAAACTTACTGAACTCCCCCCTTGGCTTCCTCCCCTCACTAACATTCCGAAAAGACAAGGCATGTAAACTATTGATGACTGCATCTTCTTGCCCGGAGTGAGAATACCCTACTTCTTTACCAACACTCCATACGCTAGACGCCACATTTTTGCCATTCTTTACCTAGTAAATTCTATTACAATTTTCAATAATCAAGAAAAAAAAACAGAGATTTATTCGTTTTGATGATTTTTTCAGTCGTTTAAAAACAATAAGTTTGGTTCAATAATCTTATTGAAAATGGATAACCTTTTCAATTAAAAAAAAAACCTTATTGGTCGAAGACTATTGTTTATCACATTAGTTAATGTAATTTTAAAATTAATTTATTTTAATAAAAAAATATTTTTTTAATTATAATCAAATAAAACTTGAAACTGGACCGCTAAGCCTACACTTTTTTGTGTGACAAACTTGTAGGTTAAGTCTACACTTCTTTAAGCAAATAATATAAAATATATTTTGAAGGCTTAGTCCACACTAGTTTGTGACAAACATAAATGTTCAACCCACGCTTATTTAAAAATTGTGTGGGTTAAGCTCACGTTTCTTTTAAAATATGTAGACATCTCGAAAGCTAAACACACGCTCTTTTAAATAAATATCATTTTGTGTGGGAAAAATGTAGAGTAAACCCACGCTAGCTTAAAAATTTGTCATCTCCTTGTAGACTTGACCTATGCAAAAAAAACATCATATTGTTGTTCGCACCCACAATATATTCTCTTTTGCGTCCATTTTTTATAGTTAGGGTCCATTTTTGGTCCATATATTTTTTTTAGTGTAATATTAAACACTAATAGAATTTTTTTAATGTTAAATATTAAAAAAATCCATTAAATCAACTCTAATGTCACACAAGGTTCACTACGTCCTGTTTAAAAAAAAAAACAACTTTCTCATCCTTACATATATAACCGTGAATTAACAAAAAAAAAAATCAAATAAATAAGAAAAAAAACTACATTAATATATTTTTTTTTCAAAAACAAACTACGTAAAAAAAATTAAAAAAAACTATAATCAATAATACGTTATACTATAACATATAATCAATTATACATATAACATAATAGATTATATTATTATAACGTATAATGGATTACATAATCTATGCGATGATGTATTATAATATTTTATTTTATATTATAATATAATATATAATTATATATAATAAAAATAAAATAAAATAAAATTTTAAAAAATTCAAAATTTAAGTATTAAATAAATTTATATTATAAAAATATTTAATGATATTAATAAGAATAATTAATTACAATAATAAAATTATAATTGTAAAATAATAATAATAATAATAATAATAATAATAATATAATTATTTATAATAATTTTTTTATATAATAATAGTATTACTTATAACAAAATAAATATAAAAGTAATAATATAAAAATATTTTTTTTTATACCTATAAATATTTAAATGTTTTTAATTTTGTAAAAAAATACTTTTAATATTTTTTTATGATTAGACAATTTATATTTTTTAACTGGAATATTTTATTAAAAATATTTTAAAATATAAAAATAATTATTTGACTGGATCGAAAATAATTTATAAATTTTTAATTAATTAAAATCTACAAGAAATATTTTATATTTTATTATTCAAATACTTTTAGAAATTAAGATAAATTTGTAAACCTAAATTTTAAATTTTACAAAAAAATTAATATTCTCTTAAAAAACCCTCACAAATTTCAATAATTTACTTTACTTAAAAATTCTTAATTTATTGATAAGTTGACTAATTTAGAATTTATAAATCTTTTCATTGGTATAATAGGTTTTCATCTAATCTATTCTTAATATTTTTTATGAATAAGTACAATATATCGGTCTTATTAGTATATAAGTTTAGATTTAGTTCTCTCATATTTCATATTTTTTTTAAATAATATTTTTTTCATATAGTGACAAATAATTGTTATTTGAACCTAGTAATTGATGTCAGGTTACACTTAACATAAAGTTTTTATATAAAAAAAAAATCTTAATTTAAACAATTTTACTTTCTTTAAATTTTTTTTTTTTCAAATTACTCTAAATTTACTCTCTAAATTTCCCTTCCTAATCCAATGTATAATTATCCATCAACTTTTCTTTTATATGTAAATTTATTTTATCCATTAAAATATTACCTGGATAAAGGTCGGTTGGAAAACATAGAGGACTGGGTAATATTGAAAAAATCGTATGCAAAACTAAAATAATATTATAAAAAGTTTAAAAAGTATACTTTAATATTTTGTTTACAAATGATCTGCACATTGAGAAAGGTTTCCTTCTTTCTCAATATAAAAACACTTTTCAAAATCAGAAACTTTAAACCCAAATTAAAAATCCAAGTTGAAACCCTACTCCGTTCCAATCAGAAAGCATCATTTGATGATACTGTGTACACCATCACTGAAATGGATTAATAAACGTTGCTATTGCTTGCAGCGGCGTTGCTTCCTTTTGTTCACGGAGGCGAAAAATGAAATCTTGAGAAAGAAGGCCTTGTGAGTATCTCCAGCAACGCCAAAGAAGGAAGATGGAAAATCTCCAGCAACACCGCTCACTTACCCTTTCATACAAAGGGGTTGTATTGAAGGGTCATTGGAACTTCACTTTTTCTTCTAGAGTACACTTTTTCATATTTAAAAGAACAAAATGCTAAACGAATTCTTATTGTATATATAAACTATAAGGAACATATTACGTAGAGAAATTGGGGAGTTGCTAGTTCCCCACCTAAGCTCAACGATAAAAGGGGTGGTTTTACTTGGAGAATGCAATGTCTTAGTATTTATAGGGCTTATATGATTGCTGCAATAGGCAGCTTGAATTCATTGCTCTCATATGTAGTCATGTAAGATGAAAGTTTGCAAGGTCTTAGATTCCTTCTTTTTTGAGTTCATATTTGTAATTTGTGTTTTTTTTTTTTAATTATAGTGTTGCTGTTTATTTGCAGGTCTTAGTGACAAGGTTCAGAAGCCTTCCACTCTTGTTTGCAGATACACCTAATGCAGTTCATGAGTTAACAATAGCAAGTAACGTTCTTCTCTCCAATCAGTTATATTGTCACCCCCGCCTCTTCTGTGTTTATATTCCTACATGAACCTTCGACAAATGTGAGACGTATGAAACGTTTTTTTATCCAAACATTTGTTGTGGCTAAAAAAGCTTACTAAAATTATCTAATTCTTACAAGAAATTGTGCAGTTGACCAGCATTAAAACAATATGCATCCTTAGAGAAACTATAGCTAGCTATTTCACGTGCTGAGCTACTGATGTATCTATAAAATATCTCATAAATGGCATCAAATTGCATTGTTGGTGTTGAACCTATAGATGGTGGTTAAAAAAGTTGTTTATCTTCCAAAGGCACTTCCCATTTTATTTGTTTTTCAATTTTCTTTCCAAGCTTAGATTGAATCCAATAATCCATTCATACAACTTCAGTTAGCATATATGAATGTTCAAACTCTAGATTTAAAATTCCCTTACACTATCTATTGCCTTCTGCAAACTCCAGCATTTGTTATATAGTAAAAGATTTTATATGAACTTGTTTTGTCAGTTCATATAAATCAGTTCTTCATAATTGCACTCTCTGATTGCAATTTCCATCATGTTACCAGCATTAGAGGGCAACACATCACAACAGTGTCGTCTTGGAGTCTGCAGTTTAGTACAAAAGAACATTTTATAAGTAATATCATATATTTCGAATTAATATAAAATCATGCTCCTATTTATTAAATACAAATGGTCCAATATAGATTACCTGTTTGTTGTCAAGGTGTAACTTATTTGTCACCACTTTGATCACTTCCAATTTACTCATCGATGCCTCGTAGGAACAATTTTGAAAATCTCTCTTGTAACTGCTTATGATACCATCTTTCCCAGAAGACACTTTATCTAGATAGAAGATGGTGCCTCTTTTACATGGATCAGGGTGAACTTCTCTTGTATTGAAATTATATATTCCTCTCAAAACATTTCCTACCAACCATTGTCTGAATGTTCTTTCCACTCTCAGAACCTCTGGCAAAAGCATATTGTTCTGAAACACTTCAACAGCATAGCCCCATGACACTGAAATTGTCCATGACAACTGCTTTTCATAACAAACTGTTTGTTCTAGGATCCTCTCAGAATCAACATGAACAGCTTCAAATAAATGTTGCAGCGATGTTTTGGTTGACATGTTAGGAAAGATAGGATCAGTGTGATCTGGATGATGTAGGGACAATAAGGGAGTTAACGGATGAGCAGCCAATAGGCCAAAGATATTTCCCCGCAAATCAACCTATCAAATTCCATAATCACATAAATGGAGGACTAATTAGAAGCACACTGAAGGAAAGAAAATCATCAACAATATTTATCATTTCAATCTAGAGTTCAATATGCCATTTCAACCTAATTGTTACCTGATGAAAACCTGGTTCATGTGTTAATCCCACACCTAGTTCAGTTATGCAAGAGTATACCCTTGAATCACTTCCATACAGATGCGGATACCTTTGTATGCATGAATCAAGAACCTTGGCTAGGACTTGTGCTAGTGATGAACTGATGGCAAAACCACCTCCACCAAAAGCCATTCCAAAACCAAAAACCTGGGTGCCCTCATAAATCTCTGAGTAGGATCCAACATAGTACCAAAGCCTATGATCATATTTGGAAAGAGTTTTGACCAGATTGTGAGGGAAGAAAATGGTGTCATCATCCCCAAACACATACCATCTAACACCAGAATGGTTCAATGCCACAGTCTCTTTCACAACACGTGTCACACGGATTGCTGAGCGTAGACCACCCTTGTAGGTGTAGAGAAACTGGGAAGTGTCTTGAGAGACAAAAAGAGGAGGAAGAGAACCATCATTGTTGACATTTTCTTCATGTGGGAGGGCATCTACGAAAACACATCCTCTCATTGTTATATTTGGTATGCTGTTCCACCACAGCTTGATGTATTGCTTCCTCGAAGGCCATGAAGTTCCGGTTGAGGCAATTCCAAATACAAGATGATCAGCAGTGGTAGGATCAGACTCTGACACATCATGTTGTGGTGAATATCTCAGTTCTACTATCTTTGTTTTGGCTAGGAGTAGCACTGATACACACAGAGAAATGGCAAAAAATGAAGAGCAGACTAAAATGAATTTCATCAGAATTTGGGTTTTGATTTGATTCTTAAAAGACTCCATGATTAATGAGATGTTAATTGTAGTTGTGCAAATGCAGATTATTATATGTGTTAGAACCAATTTTTTCTATTATAGTTAGGCCTTATTAGGCAATGATTTAATTGATTTTGCCTATTAATTGTGGAAAAAAAATGAACTCATTTATTTTACTATCTGACCTTTCTATAAAAATTAATTAACTCTTACCTCTGTATATGTTAAAACAAGTCAATAATTTAGTTATATGAATAATTATGTAAACTTTTTAACTCTTGTGCCAAACATTAAGTGTCAAATAAAAATAGAATGAAATTAAAGTTGACAAAGAAGTTTCGGTTCCAAAATAAGGCATTATTGGACTATTAAATTTTAGGCAAATCCAAAAATGTAGGCTAACAATTATCAGATTTATTTGGTTCAGTATCATTGATTAATCTTATTTTATGTTCTTGTAAATTTAAATAAATCTTAAAAATGTGGATTTTCACCTAAACAAATTTGCTGTTCATAAGAAATTTTGGGTACGTCAGTCTTATTTGCTTTTCACAGCTTGACTCGTTGATTCAGTGAGGTGGATCAACAAATTTGCCATCTCTAGCGAGAATCAACATTACATTAATTTCCGTTAAATTGAGTTTGAATTTTTTTTTTAAATTGAATTTGAGTTTAGTATATATAAAAAATATTAGAATGAAAGGTTTCATTAAGATATTTTTGAAGATTAATCATTTGTAAATATTTTACCCCAAAAATATATGGCTTGTCTTTCATATTTATTAAATTATTTGACATTTATAATTCTTTCTTAATTTTCCCTCTCCACAATAATGTTTCATTAGTAATATAAAATGACAATGAAAACGGATTTTTTTTTTCTAAAAGATAAAATAAAATGAGTCTGTATTAAATTACGTAATATTATTTAAAATATAAATTTATTTTTAATTTATTCATTAAATATCAAACAAAATGGGAAAAAAGGATATCAAACACTTTATTAATACACTTAAATGTATTTTTATCTCTCAACTAAGACCTGACTGTAGTACTTTATCATAAATTATGGATACATTTAGACAATTTTTTCGATAAACATTTCTGGGAAAGAAAAAGAAAACAGTTTTATATAAACTGAAATTATAATATATAACTTCTTTAAATTTTGATTTTATTTTGAATATACAAATTAATTTTAATTCATAAACGTTTCTTTTTTTTACCCTTACTCAAAACAAGCCTAATATTATTTAGTATACTACTTAAAACACGAATTAAAAAAGTAATTTGATTCATTCGTAATTAACTTGATTATAATTAAAAGAGTTAACACATTTTTATCAAAGTTATTTTCGTCCAAAAAAAAAAGCGAAAACATGGAAATTTTTTAATAAAAATCAAAGAGTGTTGCCCTTTCAAAAAGGGCTACAAAAAGAAGTCAAGGATTTTATATTAAATAAAAATAACATACAAATTACAAGATATTTGTGTAGAGATAAGCCTATTAGATGCAAGTTAGTTTAAGCAAATCAATTAAATTAACTGTGAGCTTAAGAAGGAATTAAGTTAGTTCATGTACCCACCTCTACGTACATCACCTAATGCCTAGCCTTATTATATTCAAAATAGGTTTGATCATAAAAATTATTAAAAGAACTTACAGAAACTATTAATTTTTTTTATAAACTCAAATAAGTTTCATATAAATTCTTCTAAACTCCAATAACACCATATATATTACTCTTATTCGTCTCAAAAATTACTTTAGCTTTAAAAAAAAATTATAATTTGACTAGTGCTTGCTTTTAGTTTTCATAAATATTAATTTTTTTTAATTTATATTAAATTTTTATTGAGAGATTGTTTATATATATAACAAATACAAAAAATATATTTATTAAAAGAGTAAAAATATTTAGTAGAACATTTTTTGACAAATTATTAACTTTGTAATTTGTACCCTGGATTGTAGATTCTAACGTTAAAGTTGAAGTTAATAACTCTCAAACGCTATCTTTGAATAACTCTCAAACGTTAAAGTTAATAAAAGATCTAGAAAAATAAGATTAAGATTGAACAAAGATTTCATGTGATTGAGGTTTTAATATATAAGTATTTTGAGTGCTTAGGATATATTAATTATAATATAATAATAATTTGTTATAGAATTTGGTGTAATTGATATTATATTAAAGATAAATAAAAAGATAATCGAGTCATTTAGATTTATCTTGAACCATTAATAAAATTTATTTATAAGATATTTGAGTTAGTTAAAAGTATCTCATTATGAATAGGTATACAAGTTTCCATAAGCTTAGAATTTGAGTAGAATGTGTAATATTAAGTAGATTTTTTTTTTTTAATTTGATTCTCCATTTTTATTTTTATGACGATAAGCAAACTTGATTATGAATTAAAAATTATTGATATAACTTGAACTTTAAAAAGCTTAGCACATTCCTAGATAGAACTTTAAAAAGCTTAGCACATTCCTAGATAAAATATATTGACTTTTATTCAAGCTTACCTATTACTCTAAGAAACTTGTTATAAAGGTTTCATCTTCTCCAACCTTGCCTTCTTTTACAATCATTCTCCATAACCTCTTCTCTATTTTGTATGGTAGAATATAAGAAGTTATTGTTACTTCCACTCTTTTGGTTAGAATAGTTGATGGAAGAAGGCCAAGCTCAGGTCCAAGTTTAGGCCAAACAACTAGGTCAATGATAAGGAAGATCCAAGACTGGGACTCTGCTACCGATGGCATAGAAACTTTCCTATACATGTTCAAAAAAACCATAAACCTAGTGTATAGTAGAATTTATTTTTGTCAATAGGAATTTTATTGTAATTTTTCTTAAATGTAACTAGGGTTGAATTTAGGCATCTAAAAACCAACCAAGGTTAAATTAGGGTTTCGAGAAACTCCAAATTAAACATTGGCTGATCCTTTAGACCTAATTTGAGTCACATGATGCATACCATGTCACGCCTCCATCATGAGCTCAAATAGGCGCCTATTTTCATTTGAATTTTCGACCAAATTATTTGTACAATGGTTGGACCTTAAAGCTATATAAAGGGGTGTTTGACTCATGAATTGAGAAGATTAATGAATGAGTGAATTGCTGCCAAGATTGCTAGCCATCTCACTCCCTTGTCTTGCTTATATAGGATAGACACTTTAATCTTCTTCTTCACATAGCTCAAGTGATATGGTCCAACCAATCACTCTCCCTACCTATCATGCACCTTCAAGGAATTCATAGCTCCATGAAAGCCATCCTTGCACATTTCCTCCTTTGAAGCTTCTGCAAATCCTCCAAAAATTCAATAAATCAATTCGGTCATGAAGGCACAATCCATCACTTGGTATCTAGAGCCAAGGTTCTTCAAGAGATAAGTGCTTTCTCTTCTTTTATTTTTTGTGTTGTTCTTAATTTCGTGTTGTTCACCATGTTCTTAATTGTCTTACTGTTTTTAATTTTGATTTTAGTACATGTTGCTGTTTTTAGAATTCTGTATGGTTTATTTGGTTCAATTTGTTCTTGAGCTTGTTTTGTTTTTTATTATATTTGAGTCTTATTGAGGTTTTAATCGGTGCAATAGTCTTATTGATGTCAATGTCATGTGTATCCAAAATTGTCATCAATTATATGTAGTACTTTTGTGGTTAATTTTGGTTGTTTGATTTTAATTTGAGTTCAATTTCTATTTTGAATTTGATCTTGAATGCATTTTAATTTTTCCAGATTTGAGTTCATACTTGCTTGTGTGTTAGTTCCATACAAGTTCATTTTCCACATAACATGATCAAAATATAAGAGTGAAAACACAAATATTATATTTTATAATTTATAACTTTGGAGAATCATTTGCATATATTTGAATGATTTGTTCCTTTTTCAGCTTAAAATCCATTGAATAGGTACATATGCAATAGAACATAATCAAGTCATCCAAAACATTTAAATTTTAAGCATTTTTGTTTGAAACTTTTAAAGCTAGAAATTTTGCGACACATACGCAATCTTAGGATATGCATGACATTCATATCAAGGAAATAATAATTATCAAATTATACATAATTATTGTACGTTATTGTACGCAATTATATGCAATTAATTTAATTTAATAATGATAGAATTCCATGATTAGTGAATCCTATAATTAGCTTATAATTTGGGGAAAGAAAGTCTCTACACTTTATATATTTTTTTGTATGTAAATACACACCAAGAGAATAAAAACATCTTCATTTTTTTTACCATTTTCTTATATAATTTTCTTATAATTCATCACCCTAAATTTGTTCCTTCTGAAGATTTGATTTTTTTTTCTGTGACACAAAAATTAGTCAGGGAAAACCTAACTTTAAAGATTGAATCACATTTGTAGAACAAAGTCGTCAAAATTTTTTATCATTACAGTGTTATTCTAATTCTTCTTTTGAGAGTTACACGTCATAGTAATTTGACTAGATCACCTTTAATAAATGTTATACGCTGAATTTTACCTATCAAACTATCTAAAAAATCTAGCAAATGATTATAAAAAAATATTATTATATATGTTTATGTAGATTTTCCTTTATGGTAGCCATTTAATGAGTTTCCTTAGTTTATTTGTGATCTCTAAATGGTTGTGATTTGTGTCGAAGTGAAGGGTCAGAATTGATGGCAAACTATTTCTACGTCATCATAACCTAATCACCATTCATTTTTTTTCTTGTCCATCAAATTATATAGGGGTGGCAAAGGGGGTCAGCCCGCCCCATTTAGGCTCGCCCCGCATGCGGGTTGATCCACGAGCTTACGGGCTGACCCATTTTTTTTTGAAACGTATAGGAGGAGTAGAGGCAGTAGCGGTGTGTGACAGATGCAAGTGAAGCCACGCGAAGTCGTAAGCGGAGGGAGCGGCGACGCTACAAAGGAGAGTGCATCGTGTGTTGTGTGCGTTTTTTGGAACAGCATAACTGTGTTGTGTTTTGAGTGAAAACCTAATTTTCTTTCACTCAAAGTTGTCACTCCTCCACTTGACCGCTGCTGGCCCACGCAGGCCGTAGGATATGCGGGGTGGGCTAATGCGGGTAAGCGGGTTGAAAACGTCAGCCCGCCCCACGTTTTTTACCGTGGGCCGACCCCACGACCCGCCCAACTTTGCCACCCCTAAACTTATATCTTTGTTTGGAATCACCAACTCACATTGGTGACTAATAATGAATGGTCATTTGGATGCTCCTTTGGTTTCAACCATACAAGTGGACTAATATGTCAACCTCAAGAACAATATATGGACAAGGACGTGTTTTGTTATGGTGAAAGGATACTTAGTTTTTTGGTCCAAACACAACCTCTCTTGCAAATCTGATGTCATCGACAATACATTCCTTTTATACGAATACAACGTAAAAAAACATCTTAGAAGATTAAAGAAGTATATAAATTATTGTTGAACTCGACTTTTAATCCATGTATATTGGATGTACCAGAACCATAACATGATCAAAATATAAGAGTGAACACACAAATATTTTATAATTTATAACGAATGTCTTTCGAAAAATAATTTGCATATATTTAAATGATTCGTTCCTTTTCAGCTTAAAATTCATTGAATAGATTTCTTCGTGACACACGCAACAGAACAAATCAAGTCATTCAAAACATTTCAATTTTAAGCATTTTTGTTTGAAATTTTTGAATCCATAAATTTTTTGGACACATATGCAACCAAGATGCATGACATTCATATTAAAGAAATAATAATTGTCAAATTATACGCAATTATTGTATGCAATTATTGTACGAAATTATATGTAATTAATTTAATAATAACATAATCTCATAATTAGTGGATCAATTTTTCTTACCATCTTCTTATATAATTTTCATATAATTCATCACCCTAAATTTGTCCCTTCTGAAGATTTTTTCAGTGACACAAAAATTAATCTGGGAAAACCTAACTTTAAAGATTGAGTCACATTTAAATGACTTTGAGAAACATGTTTCTTTTTTCATTGTGTGCTAGTCGGTTCAAATACAAGGGTCAAAGCATATATCTTTTTTTTAATTGTAATATTATTTTAAGAACTTTTGCCTCCCTTATTTTGTAGTTTCTCAAATTCAGCTATATCATATACTTCAACAATCTTAAAGCAATAACAAAAATAACTTTGGTGTTCAAATACAAAAGGTCAAAACAAATATCATTTTTTTTAATTGTAATATTATTTTAAGAACTTTTGTCTCCCTTATCATACATTTCAACCATCTTAAAGCAATAACAAATATAACTTTGGTGTGTTAATGATGGATTCTCCCTTCAATAAATGAGTATGGGAAACATGTTTCTGTTTTCTTTTGGGTGTTCAAAACTACATCAAGCATAGATAGGTTCAAATACAAAAGATCAAAGCAAATATCATTTTTTTTAATTGTAATATTATTTTAAGAACTTTTGTCTCCCTTGTTTTGTAGTTTCTCAAATTCAGCTATATCATACACTTCAACCATCTTAAAGCAATAACAAATATAACTTTGGTGTTAATGATGGATTCTCCCTTCAATAAATGAGTATGGGAAACATGTTTCTTTTTTCTTTGGGTGTTCAAAACTACATCAAGGTAGGTTCAAATACAAAGGGTCAAAGCAAAATTTTTTTTTAATTGTAATACTATTTTAAGAACTTTTGCCTCCCTTATTTTGTAGTTTCTCAAATTCAGCTATATCATACACTTCAACCATCTTAAAGCAATAACAAAAATAACTTTGGTGTGTTAATGATGGATTCTCTCTTCAATAAATCACTAGTACAAAATTTGAAAACAACGACTATTTATTTAGTGCGGCTTTGCGTTTAAACGCATTTGTAAAAAACACGGTGGCATTTTTGTAATTAAATTGATTTACAAATGCGGTTCTAGGGTAAGACCGCATTTGTAAATCAATTTTACCCTAAAAATAGAAGCGCGCCACTGGTTTTCACTTTCACTTTCGTCTTC
>Ga0123342_1008564_pt1 | contig 12768 bp, 14 predicted proteins | sample Turbeawhitnodule_FD_89960 | JGI IMG/M metagenome (GOLD analysis project Ga0123342, IMG submission 89960) | Root nodule microbial communities of legume samples collected from Mexico - Turtle bean Mexico white nodule | ecosystem: Host-associated > Plants > Roots > Nodule | place: Mexico: Nepantla...
AACAGACAAGTTCTTCGAGATTTCCCATCGAATTTTGCATCCACCCAAAAAAACTGATCCACAAAAGGGTAAGCTCCTAATTTTTCTTTATATATATATATATATATATATATATCATCTGAATCACTAATTAACACTGATTTTATCTTAAGTAAATGTGGTTGTTAAACATCGCACTATCCACGAATTAGGGATAAAGAAATTTTATAATATATAATTTTTATAATATATAATCTTATCAATTTTATAAAATTGAGTTAAATTTAAAGTTTACTTTTTAATATAGTATTAGAATCATTTAGAGTGTGTTTGCTTTCAAGTGGGAGGAAGGAGGGGGTGTTTTTTGTGTTTGTTTCCATGATTTTAAGAATGGGGGAGAGGATGGGAGAGAGCGTGGAGAATTTTTTTTTTTCATTCTTCTCACAATGAAGAGATCTCTGGAGATTTAGTAGGATTGTTGCATTTTACCAAAATATCCTTGTGCATGCATTTTATTTTAATATATAAAATTAAATATTACATAAATTTATTTATTATTTGTAATTTTAAAAATATTTAATTATACTATTAATAACAACATATAATTATAAATAATAAAATAATAAAATTAAATTATAATATCAACAATATATATAGTTATATAAAGTAACAAATTAATATTATTTTCAATGTATTTAATAAATTTATTTCAATTAAACACCAAAATATTTTATATTATATTTTTTAATTTTTTAATTAAAAATATAAATAATTATGGATATTATATATTAAAAATATTTAATTAATTCAAACCTACACAAAAATATCATAATTCATTATTTAAATATTTTTTCATAAGAAGGATAATTTTGTAAACTTACAATAAACTATCCTCACAAATCCACTCTATCATCCCTCCATCCAAACAACCTCACATATCTCCACACATCCTCTCCAATCCTCAAAAATCCACTCCCTCCCTTTCTCATAAATCCCCTCCTCAATCCAAACAAAGTCTTAGAGTGTATTATAATTAGAATTTGTCGTTGACCTTATTAGCCATAACATGTAGTCTTATGTAGGAGTCGAATTAAAGGAACTCATTGTGTAAGAGAGATGGGTTGGAGATCTCACATTTATGTAGGGATAAAAACATTTCATAGTATATAAGTGAGTATAAAATTTATCATAAAAATTGATTTTATTAAAGTGAGTTAAACATAAATTTCAAAAAAATTGGATTGTTAATGTTATTTTTATCAAGGTAAAGATTTTAATTGTATGATTAACATTGTATCAACCTCCTATTGTTTTTTATCTGCATCAAACTCCTATGTATTATTTGATATATGTATTTTATATGGTTTATAGGGAGTGATAAGCCATCTTCAAGTGATGAGGCAAAAGAAAAGAGTGAGGAAAAAGATGAAACGATTGATGGAAAGTTGGAGAATTTGACGTTCATGTTAGAGCATTTGAAGGACAATTTTTCGACGGTGAAGAAAAACGAAGAGCTACGAAAAACGTTAAGAGAAGTGGAAAATTTGCTTCAGTGCTTCAACTCTAAGCTTGCAGAAGAGGCAAATGAAAATGAAACAAAAAGATTAGAACAACCAAGCCAAACCTCAACGGAGGAGGAGATGCATCAACACTTCATTGATGAAGAGTTTAAAGTCACAGGTATGTTATCTTTAAAACCAAGAGCATCTCATGTAGAAATAACAATTAAATGATATATCATTGAGAATTAAAATATGAGAAAGAGTGCTAAAGAGATTAGTTCATCCATCTCTTACTTGGTTTGTGTATTTATAAGAGTATGTACATTATAGATACACATAAAAAGAGATCTAAAGAGACTTCTACTAGGTCATAAATAAGTATTACAAAAATAAGTTAAATTATTTTTTACAACTTAACTTATTTAAACAAGTTAAACAATTTTAAACCTTAAGTTGATAAGTTGGAGTATATAAATTGTATATATCAAAATTGAAACATATAAAACGAACTTAAATATTTGTAAGCAGTATATATCAAACTTGTAACATATAAAATGAATTTAAATATTTGTAAGCAGATGAGTTGACAATTTTTTTTTTCAAAATTCTTTTAATAACAACTTCTCTTGATCAAAATGATAATAAAATTTCTTTTTTTTATCTTTTATAGTGAAATACAATATTAAAATTAATATGAGTAGTTTCGTAGTTATCGTTTTTTTTTATTTGTTGAATTTCATAAAATTTAACTCTTAAAGATTTTTTTATTTGCATAAGTTTACAAATGAGTGATATCCATTAAAAATAATAATTTAGTGATCTATTTTAACGATCGAAATAATTAGTCACAAATTGTAATTAAAATAAAATTCGACTTAATTTTAGTTATTAAATCAATATAAATTAATAATAAATTTGATTTTAATTACTAAAACACAACAAAGGATCGATTTAGTTTTGATCACTAAATATAAATATATTTTTACAAATAAGCACAAATTTTATTTTTCATTAAATCATTATAAATTAGCAACTAAATTTAATGAGAAAATTATAATTTTATCAATACGATTTCTCTCCAATTAAAACATAATATAGTGAAACACCTATTTGTATCATATCATGCCTAATTAGCATCAAATACCTAAACATATATGAGTATTTTCTTTATCTTTATATAGTAATCATTACCTTAGCTTTTTAAGGTATACAATTAATGTGAATGAAAACATTCGAGTGATCAAGACAAGAAACTTGTATAAAGTGACTAACCACTTCAGGTAAAGTCGGGTCTAATAATAATAAGGAGTTAAATAAGTTTTTTTATTTTTTGAGTTTAAGAATAATTACTATAAAATTATTAAATAGAAATTAATTTAAAATAAAAATTAGTTACTATATTGACTAAATTAGGCCCCACAAAATGTGGTATGGGTTGGCTCGCCCCGTGTAAGGAGTGCAGATTCATTTCACTGGTCTGTCCCACATAAGAGGTAACCCGTGTGTCAGCTTGTATAAGAAAAATATATATATTTTTAAAATTAAAATTTTTAAAAAATTATTTCTACTATTGAAAAATTAAAATTTTATCTTTATTTCAATTCATTCAATTAAGATAAAATATAAATAAAAGTATGAGGATTATTAGAAGGGCTTGATTAAAAAAATAGTTAAAATTTGGTTTTGGATTTATTTTTCCTATATATATATATGTGTAAATGTATAAGAGTATCTTATCAAAGTTTTCTTACAAAATATTTTAATGAAGATGACTAACTTTTTAACTATCCAATTGAAGTCTCTTCTTTATATTAGTTTTTTTATTAACACATTTTAAATATAAAAATTTACTTAAAACTAGATCAAATGTCACTCTTAATACTAACTCCTTTAAATGATTAAAATAAAACATTCCTTTTTTTAGTACATTAAATTCAATATTTTTTGCAATAATGGGTGAATGAAGTATGATTTTTCTTTTTCTTACAAGAAAAAGTAAAATATTTATTTATTTATTTATGCGGACCAGCGGGACGGGCCTAAACGAGTCAACGGGATAGATTAGTGAGTCCGCTCCGCGCTTTTTGGTAGCGGGCTATGGACCGACCCTTATCGCTTGCCCCGCATTCCCATCCATAGGCTAAACTAAATACTACTTTAGAGACTAACAATATTATTGGTATCTAAATTAGTGATAAATAGTTTCTAAATTGGTATCTAATTAATTGTCAAAACTTTAGTTAATAACTAATTAGATTCTAAAATTGGTAGCTAAAATCTTGGTAGTTAATTAGATACCAATTCAGAAACTATTTTTTCAATAATAAAAACTAATTTAGATATCAATAATTGTTTTAGTCTCTAAAATTAATTTTTATTTAATGATTTTGTTGTAGTGATATGATAAAAGATTAAATTTGTAATTAAATAATATAAAAAATTATTAAAATAATAATGTCAACAGTTGTTAACTTTATTACTTAAATGACATGTGTGATTCACATAAAAAAAAACTTCCATTGGTTTATCTGATAATTTAGAATTTTTTAAATTATTCAACAAGGCAAACTTGACTAGGTGCTCATAGGAGAAAAAATGGAGGTCAATAATGAGCAATGATGGTTTGCGGGAGAGAACAACAAAGCTTTTAAGTCATAAATATACAATAATGAAAATACAAGACCTAGGTGATAAATAGGTATTAAAAAAATAAGTTAAGGTATTATGACAAGTTAATATATTTAAACAATTCTAACAAATATATTCGATGTATTTTGGACAAAAATTTCCCTAAGCACCTCTAAGAGAGAGAAAAAAACTTTCTGTAAACTAAAATTAGATCATATATAAATTATTTTGCAAAATTTATTTTTTTATTAATTTCTTCGAAATGTAATTTTTAATTAATGTACTTATGTGTTAATTTTAGTCTATGAAAGAACTTATTTTATTTTCTTAGTTTTCTTCTAAAAGAATTTATAGAGAAATTTCTCCACGTATCACATTGATATCTGCATTCTATTTGTGCTAACAGATATTGGTAAGCCACCTCCAAGCCAAGAGACACAAGACAAGAAAAGTATTGTAGAAAATGATGTAGGGATTGATGAGAAGTTTGAGAGTTTGAAGTTTAAGCTAGACAAAATGAAGGCAATTTCTTTCACGGTGAAGGAGGACAAAGAACTCAGGGACAAATTAAGAGTCATGGAAGATCTTCTTCGCAACTTCAATGGTAAAAGCTTGCATAATATTGTAAATTCTATAGAGGATTCTAATCAAAGTGAAAAGAAAAGTTCAGAACTACCAGACCAAACATCAAGGGATGATCAAGACTTGAAAACCACTGGTAAAAACATCCATTTCTTTTATATCTATTATGTCATGAAATATATCTCATGATATTTTATTTGTGCTCATAGGTGAGGATAAACCATCTTTAGACCAAGAGCCAGAAAAATATGTAGCCATTGATGAAAAGTTGGAGAGTTTGAAATTGGAACTAGACAACATGAAGGCCAAGTTTTCCCCAGTGAAGGAAAATGAAGAAATGCGTGACACGTTAAGAACCCTGGAAGATCTTCTTCAAAGCTTTGACAAAAAAAGTTTAGCTGAGATTGTTAATCCTGCAGAAGATGAAAACCAAAGTGAGACAGAAGGTTCAAGCCAGATATCAAGAGGACAGTTGGAGGATCAAGACCTTAAAGGTATTTGTATAAACATCAATGTCATAAATAGTAATAATCATATATTATCACCTCACCATGGTTTTAGGTTATGGTTGCGATTCCAAGTTTTATCTTCATTATTTTCACAAGAAGAAATTTCACAGAAATGTAATTGCATTTGTAGAATCTTTATAATTTTGACATGGTGATAAACTACAGAAAAATATGACTACAAACACGACACAACATACACTACAAGAAAATCATGAAATAGAAACCAATTTTAGAGACAAAAAATAATTAGTTGTTATAGTAACTAAATTAGAAACCATTTTATAGACTAAAAAAAATTTTGGTTTCTAAATTAATTTTTATTATTGTTAAATAGTTTCTAAATTGGTATCTAATTAACAACTAAGATTTTTGCTACCAAATTTAGAATCTAAATAATTGGTAGTTAAAACTTTGATAGCTAATTAGATACTAATTTAGAAACTATTTAACAATAATAGAAATTAATTTAGAAACCAATGTTTTTTTTAGTTTCTAAAATGTTCTCTAATTTAGTTACCATATCAACTAATTATTTTTGGTTTCTAAAATTGGTTTCTATTTCATGATTTTCTTGTAGTGATATTACAAAAACTTGAAAAACAGACAACCACTCACATTTGGATTTTTTCTGAAGAAACACTCTTCTTCTTATTTCTCTCTATTGTATTTCTTTTCGTGGTGCATGTTACAACTGAGAGAGCATCCTATTTATAGGCTTTAGGAAGCTCTTATAGAAAAATCTTCATTATGACCTTAAAACTCCACTAACAACATAATTAAAATTCCACTCAATACTTTTGACCTTTCACAGATGTGAAAATGAACGTCAATGTGTTTGCTTCTTTCATGGTTCACTGGGTTGCCAACTCAATTGATGATTTGTTGTCAACTTGAATCACGGTTGCACCTAGTTGCTTTAGCTCCATCTTGCTCAACAAGTTTCTAAGCCATATCGCATAACATACACACTAAGATGCTGCCACATATTCAGCTTCACACATCGGTTGCTTCTTTGAAAGCCAAGAAAATGTTGTGTTGCCCATAAAGAATACATATCTCGATGTACTTTTTCGATCATCTATGTCTCCACACCAATCGTTGTCAGAGTAACCCACCAACTTGTAATCTTCTGCTTTCGAGTAGAACAATCCGAGTGATATAGTACCTTGGATGTACCGTAGGACTCACTTCAACGCCTTCCAATGTGAGTAAACAGATTCCTCCATGAATCGACTTATGATGCCGACACTTAATGAAAGATCCGACCTCGTGCATGGGAGATAACGAAGGCTTCCTACCAAACTTCGGTATCTACTTGCATAGACACGTTCTCCTCCATCGAACTTTGAGAGTTTTGCACTTGGTTCCATTGGTATTGATACTAGGTTGAAATTTTCCATCTTGTACTTCTTCAAAATCTCTTTTGCATATGTCTCCTGTGATACAAAAATACCTGTCTTTTCTTGTCTAACCTCCAAACCAAAGAAAAACTTTATCAATCCCAAATCGGGCATATCAAATTCTCGTCTCTTTGTGCCCTTAAATTCTTCTATCATCTCGTTATTGTTACCCATAAAAATGAGATCATCAACATAAAGAGCAACAAATATCTTGTTACCTTCACTGTTCTTTGTGTAAAGAGAATGCTTGTAAGGACATTGCCTGAACCCATTCTCCTTGAAGTATGTATCAATACGAGTATTCCATGCCCGCGGTGCTTGCTTCAACCCGTAAAGTGCCTTCTTCAATTTTAGCACCTTCTTCACTTTTTCGATTTTCATGTACTCGGGTGGTTGTTCGATGTAGACTTTTTCTTCAAGCACACCATTCAAGAAAGCCGACTTGACGTCTATTTGAAATATCGACCATTTAAATTGAGCCGCTTGGGAAATGTGCAACTGAATTGTCTCCATTCTTACAACGGGAGCAAACACCTCATCGTAGTTGATTCCCTCCTTTTGTTTGTATCCAATCACAATGAGTCGCGCCTTGTACCTCTCTATATCGCCTTGAGTATTCATTTTTTTCTTGAATACCCACATCACACCAATGAGCTGACTTCCTTTTGGCAATTTTGTTAACTCCCATGTGTTGTTGTGGTCAATCACTTTAATCTCCTCATCCATGGCAATTTGCCACTTCTTGTCTCGCACCGCCTTTTCAAAGCTGATATTTTTTACATCTGCCAAAAGACATACAAGGTGTACCTCATTTGTCGAATCATACAAATTTTGCAAACTTCTCATTTTAGGTTGTCGTGGTTCATCTTCATCATCGCTAGTTTCAAAATTTATACTTGTTGGTGCAACGACTGATGATTCTCCAACTTCAATCATAACCTTTGAAGAATTGTTCCAATCCCACTTGCTTGCTTCATTTATTCGCACATCACGACTCACCATCACCTTCTTGCTTATCGGGTCAAGGAGCTTGTATCCTTTTGTCTTTTCATCATACCCAATAAAAATATACCTTTTGCTTTTGTCTTCAAGCTTCGTTGATCTAGTACGTGTGCATAAGCCACACTACCAAACACTTTGAGATGACAAACTATCAGCTTTTGTCCACTCCATGCCTCTTGTGGTGTTTGATCATCTAACTTCACATGTGGACATCGGTTATGCACATAGATGGCGCATTGCATAACTTCCGCCCAAAATTCCTTTGACATTTTTTTGCTCTTAAGTATTGATCGAACCATGTCGAGAATGGTCCGGTTCTTCCTCTCGGCCACACCATTTTGTTGCAGAGTGTATGGTGCGGTTAGAAATCGCCTTATGCCTTGCTCCTTGCAATACTCCATGAAAGTTGTCGAAGTATACTCGCCACCTCTATCGGATCGTACAACTTTGATATGTCTATCAGTTGCCTTCTCCACCATCACCTTGACCTTTTTGAACACCTCGAATGCCTCAGATTTTTCCTTTAGAAAATAAACCCAAGTTTTTTGTGAGAAATCATCAATAAAAGTAATGAAATACCTTTTACCATTGAAGGATTCTGGAGTAATTGGTCCACATATGTCTGTATGAATCCATTCGAGAGGTTGCTTAGCTCAATATTGAGCCTTATTTGGAAACGAGGTTCTCACATGCTTGCTGAGCACACATTCTTCACAAAATTTCCGCTCGTAGTCCATGTTGGGTAGCCCGTGCACCATATTCTTCTCCGCTAACTCTTTTAGACCACCATGATGTAGGTGACCAAAACGAAGATGCCATAACGATGCCTTATCTTCAATGTTGACTTGCAAACATTTTTCTCATATGCTTCTTAAATTCAGTTTGTACATCCAATTTCTTGCCATCTCGATTCGAGCAACCAAACGTCCTTGCTTGTTCTTCAAGTGTAGTAGCCGATCTTTTAAAAGTATCGAGTAACCTTTCTCCGTGAGTTGCCCCATACTCAAAATGTTGGTTTTGAGGTCTGGTATGTAATGAACATCTTCGAGTGACCCAATTAAGCCATCTTTTTGTAAATAGCAAACCGTACCTCGGCCTTTGACCTCCACCTTTGATGCATCTCCAAATGACACATGTCCATCTTCAATCTTTTGCATCTCTTTGAATAGGTACTCGTGACCGCACATATGGTTGCTTTCTCCCGAGTAGAGATACCACATAGTGTCACTATTAATGTTGACTTCATCTTGAGCCATCAAGAGAACACCTTCATTCATTTCATCTTCTAAGGCTAGGTTGGTTGTCTTTTCTATCTTTATATCGAATCAACAACCTTTTGCAAAATGCCCCACTTTAACACAATTATAACATTTGTCGGAGTTGCAATCCTTCGCATAGTTACCATATTTGTGACATTTGTAGCACTCGACGTTGGAGTAATTTGATCGGCCGCCTCTTCCTCGACCACGTCCTCTTCCATGCCAATTTGATTGGCTCGACTGTTCCTTCTCCTTATAATACCCTTCATGACTATTGCCTTTACCACCACGACCGTTTCCACGACTTCCACGACCACGCCCTCTACTTCGAGAATTTTGATGATAGAGTACCTTTTCATTTTTGATTGATGCCTTGGTTTGAAGTTTTTGCTTGAGTGTTTCCTCCTCCTTCTTCTTCTTCCGTTGTTTGTGTGCCTTGAGAGAACCGGCAAGCTCATCGACTGTGAGCGTCGCTAGGTTCTTTGACTCTTCTATCCCACACACAATGCTCTCAAAATTGTCAGTTAATGTTCTCAAAATATTGTCCACAACTCGTGCATCAGTCAACGTTTCACCATTTCGGTTGAGTTGATTCACCACAGTCTGTACTCGCGTGATGTAGTCAGATACACTTTCCGACTATATCATCTTCATGCTCTCCAACTCGCCACAAAGAGTTTGTAGATGCACTTGCTTGACTCGGTCGACTCCTTTGCACCTTTTTTAAGATGTCCAACGCTTATTTTGAAGTAGTTGCACTAACAATCTTCTCAAAGCCCGATTCATCAACCACTCGGAATAACATGTATAATGTCGCTTTATCCTTTGATCGTATCTCTTTCAACGCCTTGGTTTGAGCCTCCGTATAACGCGTGGTATCTGTTGGTTCTTCGAAACCTTCTTTGACCACCTCCCATGCATCTTGAGAATCTAGAAGGGCTTTCATTTGAATGCTTGAATTATCATATTTGGTTGCCTTCGTTAATCATGGTAGCGGTATTTGACCCGTCACATTCGTCATTGGCTCTTGATACCAAATTGAAAAGCAGACAACCACTCACACTTGGATTTTCTCTAAAGAAACACTTTTCTTCTTCTTATTTCCCTTTATTGTATTTTTTTCTTAGGTGCATGTTACAACTGAGAGAGCCCACTCACAACTTTTGACCCTTCACATATCCAAACTTTCATTCTACTATTTTCCAAACTTTCATTCTACTATTTTCCAAACTTTCATTCTACTATTTTCTAGTAACTTCTAATTTTAAAATCCATAAATTACATTTAAAGTTTATTCAACAAAACTTTCATTTTTCAGTCCATAGTTTGAAAGTATGAGCATACATCAAATCGTATTCATTTGATACCTATATTTTGTAATTTGTGCTTGTAGATTTTGATAAGTCGTCTCCAAACCAAGAGACACAAGACAAGGAGAGTGTGGAAAAAGATGTATTAGTTGATGAAAAGGTGGAGAGTTTGAAGTCTGACATAGACAACAAGAAGGCAAATTTAGTAAGATTGAACACAAATGAACTCCCACACGTGTTAAGAGATGAGGAAAATCTGATAAAAAACACCAACAAAAACATCTCAAGTGAGAATCGTGAAGTTTATAAGGAGAAGATGGTGGGTAAAGTGGTGGACGCCATTAGTAAAGAGATCAAGAAATCAACTGAAAAGCTTGGTTTTAGTCAAACTAAAACAAAAGCTGATGAGTCATCAGGAAAAGGAAAAACATCCAAAGAACTGCATTACCCCATACTATCTTTGAGCCAAGACCATAATGACGTGGAGCTAGTCTTGAAAAGGTTCCAAGCCAGTTATGATGTCCTTGATTCTCATTCAAAAGTTTGTTGTTTGTCTCTCTCAATTTTCCCTGAGAATGTTGTTATAATGAAAAGACATATAATTTACTGGTGGATTGGAGAGGGGTTTGTAAAAGAGTCAACAGAGAAAACAGCTGAAGAAGAAGGTGAGTATGTTTTTGACAAGCTTCTGAATTCTAATCTGATTGTAGCATATGGTATGGTCAAGTGTCCCGTTGTGAGTAAATTTAAAATTAGTCCTTGGATCCGCCACATGTTGGTATCATCTGTTCTGGGAGAAAATAAACAACCCTTTGGATTTTATTCACAAATAATAACCCCTTCCCATCACAATGGTACTGGTCATGCTTGCTTAGTACTTGACCAAGAAAAAGTTCAAATAGGTGGTGAGTTTGATTCGAAATCCGACCATTGTAAAAGTGTTTTCAATCTTGGTGCTAATTATCTTACTATTGAACCTCGATGGATGGCTAAAATGAAAAAGTTGGTGGTGCTTCAGCTTGGTCGTTGGCAAGAATCTCCTTCACATCACATTGAAGTTGCTAGTACAGAATTCATGACAGATTTGAAGGCTCAAAAGCATCTGAAATATTTAAGCCTTCGTGGTATATCAAGAATATCAGAATTGCCACCCTCAATTGCTCAACTTGTTAGCCTACAAATTCTTGACCTCAAGGCTTGTCACAATCTGGAAACCTTACCTAATGAAATTACTTCATTGAGAAAGCTCACACACTTGGATGTGTCCCAGTGCTACTTGTTGGAGAGGATGCCAAAAGGGATTGAGAAGCTCACTGAACTCCAAGTACTCAAAGGATTTGTAGTGGGCAATTCCGACAAGACACCTAGAGTATCAGATCTTGTAAACTTTAAAAAGTTGAAACGATTGAGCATACACATTGGAAGTGAGGCTGTGATCCAAGATAAAGAGTTTGAAAGCCTCGAAGGCTTGTTAGTTAAATGTCTCAAAATATCATGGGGTGTGTCATCTAACACCAAATACCAAGATATTGATATCTCTCTCCCACAATCTTTGGAAAAGTTAAACCTTGAAGCCTTTCCTTCTTTGAAAACTCCAAAATGGTTGAAGCTTAACACTCTACCTCCTGGATTGAAGAGACTATACATAGTAGGAGGAAAACTCACAAGTTTAGAAAAAGAAAAAGGTAGTACAATAAGTTGTAAGGTGGAGATTTTGCGTCTCAAATACCTAAGGAAACTTCAAATGGATGATCTTAAAAACTTGGGAGAGTTGTTTCCTTCACTGAAGTATGCAGAGGTAAACAAGACTCGAATCATTCCTTTGAATGGAAGATTAATTAATGATGGAGAAAGCACCATTTCATAAAATGTTTATTTGAAGGGAAATTTAGTTCACACAACTAATTGTTTATATATATGATTCAAACCAAGTATATATGTCTGGTGTGTTCCAAGTCAGAGTGTAGAAAAGTTCAGAAAAAGATATCAATCGATTCTGTGTAGTAGGTTCATGACTATTGTAACTAAACTTGCTATTTCTTGTTTTCTTTCCTATCTCTCAATCATATTGAATTGATCAATAATATGTCACTTCTAGCCACACCTCAGAATAGCAATAATATTGCAAGCAACAAGCAAACTTCTTTCCATTGATCAGGAGGAAGCATTGACCACTAGACCAAACAAGTTCTTTGGTCATATTATCATTTTTATTATACTTATACATATTAATATAATTTATACATATTAATATAATTAATAATAATAATAATAAAATAAATTATATTCATATTATTAATATTATATTTATATTATTAATATTATAATTAATATTATTATTAACATTATATTCATATTATTAATATTTATTAATATTATTCATATTATTAATATTATAATTAATATTATTATTAATATTATTATTATTAATATTATTAATATTATTATTATTAATATTATTAATATTATTATTATTAATATTATTAGTATTAATATTCATATTATCAATATTATATTCATATTATTAATATTAATTTTGATATAAATATACATTTAGATATTTATTATGTGTGTATAGTAGTTTTATTTGACTTGAG
>Ga0123342_1008565_pt1 | contig 12768 bp, 9 predicted proteins | sample Turbeawhitnodule_FD_89960 | JGI IMG/M metagenome (GOLD analysis project Ga0123342, IMG submission 89960) | Root nodule microbial communities of legume samples collected from Mexico - Turtle bean Mexico white nodule | ecosystem: Host-associated > Plants > Roots > Nodule | place: Mexico: Nepantla...
CAAAGGCCACCAAAATGCTACATTTAAGGCAATCACTAGAGTCATAGTCAAAGAGGGGTCAAGGGGACATTTTTACATGTCATAGACTCTAGTGTGAGATAGTTCTTCTTCCTTTTCTAGTTATAGCATAGTTTAAATCTTTTTGTAAATGTGGTGAAACATGCAAAGTGGTACTTAAAAGGCTAAACCTAAGTTTAATTAGAAATAACCATTTCTAAGTAAACTTAGGACCGACCCAATTAACTAGACCTAATGGGCGTAAATTCTAGACCAACCACACAAGGAATACTTCTAGAATTTACCTCCATTTAGGCGCCACTTCAGCCATGTGCTCCCATGTGCCATGTGCTCCATGTGCTTCCATGTGCTCACACTTGCATGTAATTTGGCTAGCATTTCATTTGTATTTGGCTCTTCAAATTCCAACCCTCCAATCCTATATAAGAAGGTGCTTGGCTCTCATTTTGCAAGATTAAATTGAGTATTGCTATGCTGCCAAACTTGAGCCATACTTTACTCCCTTGCCTAAGATTTAGGTCTTAATCTTCAATCCTTTCACCTACCAAAGGGGGCTGGCCGAACCTCCCTCAATTTCCCTAATCTCATGCACCTCCAAGGCAGCCACACCTCCTAGGAGGGCCTTGATCCATCAACAAACCACTAAGCTTCCGCAAACCACCCAAAAACCACAAAAGAGAAGAGCTCAATGCTATCATTAAGTGCTCAGATCGGACCTCGAACACGTTTGGCCAGTACAAATATTAATATTATTATTATTGTAATTAATATGAAGAATAGTATTTTTAGTATTAGTAATAATAATAATATTTTTATTCATATTATTATTAATATTAATGTTATTATCTATATTAATATTGTTATTAATGTTGTTAAAATTGTTATTAATATTATTATTATTTTTATAATTAATAATAATAATATTATTATTATTCAAATATTATTAATATAATTATTATTATTTATAATAGTACTCATAATAATAATATTATTATTGTTATTATAATTATAATCATAATAATAATAATAATAATAATATATATATGATAATAAGATGTATCTGGTATAATGATTAATTTTTTTTTTCACTTTAAAGTTTTTTGGATTCCATTGGTTGTAAAAAAATACCTAAATTTAAGGAACTTGAATTAGGATTTTAGTAGATTTTATTTCAGAATATTTATTTCCTAGAGATTTATTTCTTTTTATTAGGATTTCGTTTTTCCTTTAAATACCAATGTATTGTTTTTTTCATTAACTAATTTCATAATTATTGCTTATTGCCTATATTTTTTTCACAATGATAACAAAGACAGAAGATTCTAAAGTAAAATTGATACCTTTTTCATTTTTTTTTATTAGCAAAGAATTAAATTAAATTAAGAGGATACAAAAGGGGTATCCCAACCCTTTACACAATTCAGACCAAGTTCTATAACCTCATAGAGGAACACACCCCAGAGCTAAAAGGAAAACATATTCTACTGAACTAGGATACCCTACACCATTACTTTCTTAATTTGTAATGGTCTACTGGTCTGCTACAAGCGAACCTTCAAAACCACCAGCAACCAGCAGTCACCAGCAAAACACCAGCAAAAAAACCCCTCCACCGGTTCAAAGACTAACCTTCCCAGTGGCTTACACCACAACATCCTCTTCTATTTCTTTGAAAAAGGATGTAAGTTCTCTAGCACCTAAAGCATGTGACAGAACTTCTACCATTTCAAAATCTTCATCCACTCCCTGTGCTTCTTAGTTTCACCCTATAACATCCAACCACATCCACAACCAGTCCACCAGCTAAAGCTTTTCATTCCCCTTACGCCCTTGGATAAGAAATCCACCCACCATACTTTATAACAGGCCCATTCACTTGATCTAGAGCAGAAAAAAGCAACGTCCTATGTGCCTTAGCCCACCTATCTATAGAAAATTGCATTTCAACAGCAACTTAGACCCCCTTTCAGGACTGAACCCACCCCACAGTACTACCAACTTGAGCACGTGACTGTCTCTTCCTAGCTTCACCATACAACACCAAATAGCGCATTAACTCCCCCCATCAGCATACCTAGCTCTGCTTGTAGCCATTTGGGCTCATGCCATCATAGGAAAAGCAGCGATTGTTCCTCCACCAGACTGTCCGTCAAAAGACCACCATCAGCAGCACCAACCATTCCTCTAAACTTACATCACCTGCCACCACCGAACTCCCATCCCCATCTTTCAGAACGGACCAGGTACCACCAATCTGTTCCACTAAAACTATATACCAATCATACCCTCCACCTCTCTTCACCATTTGGCTTCAGCATTGTACTCTAAAACCTTCAGAACTAAGATAGCCACATTGGCCTCTCCGCCCCTTCAGCCTGAGCTACCATCAACATCAGCTTGGTTACTTGTAACAGATCCACCTAGCCCACCTTACACCCTTCTGCACCAGTAAAAAACGCAGGACCACCTCCTCCAAAAACGAAAACATGCAAAACCTTCCATCTCCCCCCACACAACTAGGCTGCTGCAGCTCTCCTACTTATAGCTAATAATACATGGGATAGGATTCAACACCCAGTCTGTTAAAGAGTATGAAAAATTATGGCATTTGTGCTTCAACCATAACCACGACTTAAGCTTAGCCTTGTGTAACACTTCTTCCTCGTCCACTACTCCTTAGTGAAACATAACAGAATTTCTATGCTCCCACAAACACCACACTATGGCTGCCCACACCCCTTTCCAAACTAGATTTTGCTTGTGATTTGCCTGGAACAGATGAAAACTCTCGATGATACCTTTTTCATTAGAAGAGTAACTAATAAATATACATTTTTAAGAGCTCTAGTATTTCATTTATTACTATTAGGATTATGATAGTGAAAAAAACAACACATCTAAATACTTTATAAGGTAGACTTAAGAGTGGAGGAGAAGAAAGAATGAATAAATTAGAGTAGAAATCCAACAAAATTGATATTATTTAAGGCGTGGGTGAGTAACCCTATATATGAGGTACGTGGAGGTTAACAGAGTCTCTCCCCGTAGTAGATCTTGAGAACAAACATACTAAAGAAAGGCTTTTAGCTACTTCTAAACCTTCTAACGATTCTTTCTTTCTACAACTTGGTATTGTTATAAAGTATTTTATGCACAATACCACTATGAGACAAATTTCCAGCATTCCTTATTTGAATATTTGATATCACTATTAGACCTAATTCTTTTGATGATTTCTTCAAATTCATTTTTCGTGTTGACAAAAAAATTAGCAAAGATTTGAAAGACTTAAAGATATACTTTTCATAGTTTATATTCATATGATAAGATTACAATAATCAATAAAAGTAACAAACTATTTTGCTTCATAAATAAATTATAACATAGGTCTTAACAGGTCAAAGTGAATTAAATTAAATTACAAATTACTTTTTTTTATCATATAAGACTTTACTGATTCTTTGGTAAACAAACCAGGTAACAAGGATTATATTCAAATCTTCTAACATATAATTTTTGCTTAGTTTTGGTCCTTGTAGTCCAATAGATACAACCTTCTTTTTTTCTTAGCATTTAAAGTTGTCTTTTCATAGCAAGATCGTGAAATACACACCGGATAAATTTGTGTAAAGAGATCTCATGATGAAAAACACCTTAAATTTTGGTTTCTAATCCATTTAGCTTGTATCACTCAACGGGATACTTTTGTTCTTGTTGTAATAGAATTTGGATGAGATTGCAGAGTAGTGTAGAATTATCTTAGAAAACAATTTTGGTGACGAGAAAGTGAGAAGAGAATCAAACAAGCCCTTATTCTTAGTGATTAAATAACTTGTGAACTCTGAGCAAACAATTTTGTCACAGCAACCTTACACTTTTGTAAAGAGGTTTACACCACTGATCCTTGGCTCTTGAACTTGCAGGGAGTACTGCAAATTCCAGAGAATATCCTCTATTGAAGGGCGATCACTGGGATCCTTGCTGAGACAACTGGCGGCAATCTGAACTGCACTCCTCAATGATTCATACACACAAGTTTCCCGGATGAAAAAATCGGCCACACCCCTTAGTATTGGTGATTCACCTCTTAGTGATGGTGATGCAGCTTCTAATAAGCCTTTCTGCAGCTGAACATGACAAAGAGGACACTAAAGATAGGGAAAATAAATCCAATAGCACATATCTGACTAAGAAGAAAAATGTCATGCATACCTCATCCTTCAGCTCCTCTACTTTCCTGGAAGATGTAATCAGTTTGCCAGTGATAACTTCAAGTAGAATAACACCAAATTGATATATATCTTCCTTTTCTGCCTTATTGGTGCTGGTGCTGCATTTGGGATAACAAGTCATACTTTGGATGCATCATTTGAAGAAAGATATACATTAAACTGAGAAATACCTGCCCATTTGGTCACAAAGTTTTCTTCTGTGAAGACTTTTCTAAAATTTGACAAAAGCAGATTTCATTGAGGTTAGAGACTTTGAGAGAGGCACTGAATGCAAATATTACTGAGAACTAGTCAAGTTACTTATATTTTGTATTAATTCTAACCTTGGATGGCCATGGAATGCTGTATCCACTAACTTTTGCATTGAGGGTATCATCCAAAAGAATATTCACAATCTTTATATTGTTGCCAAATATGCCAGGACGAACTCTGGTGTGTAAGAACTGGATTCCACTTGCAATGCCTATGCTGATTGCCATTCTTTGTGGCCATTTCAACATTTCCCTTTTTGTCCCATCTGTTACAAAGAACTTCCATGTTACATTTTTTTGTCACTCCAGTATCAATTTGCTCTAGCAGATAATTCGGTGCTTATTTTTTGTTCACCTGCAAGGTAATCCCTCAATGACACGTTTGAGACATGTTCAAATACAATGAAGATTGTGCTTATCATTTGGGGATGATCTTGTTGAGTAGTGACACAGTGTCCTAAAATACTCACCAAATGCCCGTGCCTTAAATAGGGTAATACCTTCAAGCACTCAATACTGTTTTTGTGCAAACACTTCTGCTTTAGTTTTACACGATTCACCAAAACCATTGAACCATTTATGAGCCAACCATTATATAGCTGTGAAAATGCAAGAGTATATAGGACGTTACCACTTGGTCTTGTATAGAGTATCACTATGAAACTAATGAACACATGAAAATTCTTTTACCTGTCCTTCTGATCCATCTGCTATTAGATTTGATGGGTCAAAGTTATTTGTAGCATTTTCAATTTCTTCTAATGGAAAAATGTAGTATGGTGGGAATCCAAGAAAAGGTTGCCTCGTAGCTGGAGGAACAGATCCTATCTCCACACGGCCAAAAGAAAACAATTCGTGCATGAGTTAAACAAAGCATTAAGAATATTACAGAGCACTAAACTGCCATAACAGGGACGAAAATTATGATCTGCATTTAACATTTACACGATTTATCATATCACCATACAACAACAACCAAGCTTATTGTATAATATCTTATCATCGTATTAATTGAATAAATAAATCGCATTCCCCCCACCTGATAGAAGCTTAAAGTATAATGTCTCTAATTTTCGCAGATGAAATGCACTACATTTTGTTCTAATTAAGCAAGCATCTTAGTAGAGATAAATAATTACAAATTAATCACCCAAAAACGTCTTTTCTTTCTCTATTACATTCACTATGAATGACAACAAATTTCAAAAACTCGATTAATGATTTTAGAACTTCAGGAAATGGAATTTTGAACCTCCTTGTTGTCATCTACTTAGAAACATTACTAAAAATCTGTGTTTATATTCTAAAGTTCCAAAACTAATAATAGAGATTCAAAGTGAAATACATATTTATCTCTAAGAGATAAGTGCAGTATGCAAACATACCTCAGAAGATGAGATCGTTATTCATTTAAATAATAATGATACTAATGTCCTTACTTGCATTAATATTTGATCTTTGATATGCACGGACATCAGCAGCAGAGGTATCTATTCTATAATTAACATCTGCTTTTTCTGCTTTGAACTTTCTGAATATACACGGAATGAAAAGAACCAGAAGAAGCCCTGCAATTCCAAGTTTTACGTCTAATTGCATCTCTGATTTCCTCTTCTGCCATTTAGGTGAAGGTTTAACAGCTAAGGCCTCCACTTTCTGGCAATAAGAAGATGGATATTGATCATTTAAGCTCCTGGTTGACAAACAATTCCCAGAACAACGTGTTGTTCGGTTCAAAGCCTTTGAACCAATACATGATGGCAATGTTCCCACCAAGAGGTTGTGTGAGATATCAACAAATGTTAGAGCAGAACTGCATGACACATTCACAGAAAGGGAACCACTCAATTGGTTTGCAGCCAAGTTTAGGTACTTGAGGAAAGGAAGAGAGAAAATATATGATGGGACATTTCCAAAAATTGCATTGGAAGAGATGTCTAGTAGCTGAAGTTTATAAACATGCATGAGTTGGGGAGGGATTCTACATCTCAAAGAGTTGTTGCTCAAGATAACCCTCACGAGATTCTTGCTCAATAAAGGAAATTCAGGACCCAGTTTGTTGCCACCCAAGTTGAGCTCTTCAAGAGAATCCAGTCTTCCAAGATCAGGAGCACTCCCATTGAAAAGATTATCAGCCAAAACAAGACTCCTTAGATTTTTCAAAGAGGAGATCGATGGTGTGATTTCCCCATACATGAAGTTTGAGCTTACGTTCAGCACTTCAAGAAACCAGAACCTGTTAATGTTGGAAGGTAAAGGACCCCACAAACCAAGTGACACCAATGACAACACCTTCAGATTTGAGAGCTTTGTCAAGACAGTAAAGAAAGACTCAATGGAGAATCTTTTTGAGAGAGTCTCAGATGAATTCCAAGACACAAGTTGGATTCTGTGAGAAGAAGGAGAGCTTTTGTTCCCAATGATGGTTAACTCAGTTACATGGCCATTGGAGCACACGATGTTGAGAGAAGGTAAGGGGGGGAGGGAGCAGAAGTTGGTGAAGTTGTTCCATCCTTGAAGAACTTGAGGATATTCAAGAAGCTTCTGAACGTGGAGAAGAATTCTGTTCTCACTTGTCGTTAATTGTGCACTGGAAATTGGAGTAAGCAGCACAAGGATGATAGTAATGATTGCAGGAAACAAGTAATACAAAGAAACCAAAACATTCTTCATTTTCTGAAGCTGGAACACCTGTGTAGTAAGACAAAGAATGCTGAGTGACTCTATAAAAATTATATATATATATATTGCACTGTAGTCACTTAGAAGAAAATAAAGTTCATTTTCATTGCATTGCTATTATTATTATTATTAGAAAAATGTTTCATTAACAACCAAGAATGAGTACCCCAATATACAAGTTGCTTGAATTGATGACCTGGTCAAAGGTCTTTTCTTCATTATAATAGAATAAAAATTTGAAAGGTTGGAAAATTAATATAGTTAAATATAAGATTGTAAGGTTAAAATATTATTCTTTTAGATTTAAAAAAAATCATTTCAATAATTTTTTTAATAATATAATAAAATATATCATATTTAAATTTAAAAAATTAAAAAATATAATTAAAATTTTGTATAATTGTTAAGTAATTAATTTTTTAAAATATTAAAGTCTATCTATTCAATTTAGACGAGATAAATATTTGATAACAAAAATTAAAAAAAAATATCTTATTTGCGTAACATTTTTAAAAAAAAGTTTATTTTATGATTCCCAAAAACTCATTTATATAGAGCATATGAAAAATTAATTTTTCTCAAAATAAAATAAAAATTTGAATAATAAAAGTCATATGTTAGTATCAATAATATATTTTATCAATTAAAAAAATTATTTATTTATAAAATTTATAATTTATAAGATTCATAATTTTCAAACATAAAATAATTTGCATACTTAATGTCTTTTTAAAATATTCAAAAATTTAAAACCTTGAAATGAAAGTTATAAACTTGTCAAATAGTTATATTATTAATATAGTAAAATTTAATAGTTTTTTTTATTGATCATTTACATTCTTATTTCTTTCTTGTTAGAATATTAATAGATATTGTTTAGAAGCTTTTCCTAAATTATTGCAAGAAATTCACAAAGTTTGACCTTGTAACCTGATTAATAAAGTACATACTCATAATAGTATACATTGATTAGATGTAATATAACAAAATACTATCATCAAAAGAATCACAAAATTTACAAAAATAAAAGAAGTATTAAAAAAACAAAATGTTGATATGGATTACGAATTTCAAAATCATTTATTCAAAAGGATTTGTGTGCATTCATTTGTATTTGACAACCCTTTTGCAAGGTTTTCATTTTCATCACCACTATAAACCCCTCTTAGCTAAATATAAGTTATATATAGTTAATGCTACTCCAAGAAAATTAAACCAACCATATTTTAGGGTGTTCCTTATTTCAACAATCTCATCAGGAAGGTAAAACCCTATACAAGGGCTATCACTTATGTAAACATGTGAGCTTTGTGTTGTTCTTAGGTAGGGTGGTGCATGAGGTGTGTGTAAAGTGACCTCAGTAGAGGAGACCAAGGTAATTTTACCTAATTTCAATGTTAATGTAGTTAGTCAGAGTGAGTGGTGACCTGTGTAGAAATAAGTGGTGACACATGCTACAAACTTTTTACACAATTATTTGATTTTAAAATTTTTGAGGTTTGTGTTGTTCTTGTGTAGGGTGGTGCAGTATATGAGGTATGTGTAAAGTAACCCCATTGGTAAACGCCTGACAGGAGAAAGGGGAATCATTATCGTGCTCTTGGAGCAATTTGGAAAAGTAGCCCTTAACATCAAAAACCTTAGTCCTAAGGTGGTTGCACCACATGGTGATGAAACTTATATCAAAACCTTTCACATATAGTTTGTTCCAAAAACTAGCAGTCGACTTAGACGAGCTACAAAGGAGGTTTGCAAAATTCATGCAGTTAGAAGAATTACATGAGTTCAAAAGCTTGACCCGCGCCAAAATACTCCAGGACAAAAAGGAGATTAAGAAGTTAGAACAACAACAAAACCCCCTAAGCCAAAGAAGCATAGGGTATCAAGATTCACTCGGTAAACCCTTCTTAATGTAGATAGGAGTTGCAAAATGGATGAAGTGTTGATACCACCACAACTTTAAGCATACAATTGAAGAATGTCAAGCCTTGAAAGAAAAAAATCAAAAGAGTTAATACATGCAGGACACTTAAGAAAGTTTGTCAAAATACTGACCACCGAGAAAATGCTCGATCCCCTAAAAAATGAGACACGAGCAGCTAATGCATCAATTACCGTCAAGATGATGACGAGAACAAAGTGGGCGAAGACGAATGAAGGCTAAGATGTTATCCTAAGAGGGGTGATAAATACAATTGCGAGGCAATTTACAATAGAAGGGCACTCGACATCATTCGAAAATGCCATTTATGGATTGTCTAGTCCATCAATACCATAACAACCCCACCTCTAAGATGAATGCCCCCAATGACTTTCACCAACGTCAAATTCAAGGCCATTGACCCAATGCAGGACGACCCCATGGTCATTACGGTAGAAGTTAAGAACTTTGTAGTAGTGAAGACCCTGGTAGATAAAGGGAGTTCCATAAACATCCTTTACTCAAGAGCGTTCTGAGGACGAGATTCAATTGCATGACAAACAAATCGTAGGATTCTCTGCTGAAAGAGTCGATAGGAAGAGACACATTGACCTTGATATAAAGTTTGGGGAAGAGACTCTGAGTAGCCGGAGAATAAAAATTTGATACCTCATTGTTGAGGCTAACACATCGTACAACATTTTTTTAGGCATACCATCTTTGAATCAACTAGGAGCGATAATGTTCACCCCATAGTTAGCCATGAAATTTCCATCGGTTTTCGAAGACATCGTAATGGTCCATGTGGACCAAAAAATCGCTAGATAATCTTGTGCCTACGTCCCGAGCAGTCAATGTTGAGCACAAAACACCGGAAATCGAACACAAACATCATTACTTTAGTAGACCTTAACCCAAGGATAAACGATGAAGTCCGGGTGGAGCCAGGGGAAGACAACATGATCATCAAGCTCAAAGTGGACAATCAATGCACAAACATGGGCACATTCCTGACACCTTTTGAGGCCGAGAACATATTTGAAACCCTCACCAGGAATGTCGATTTGTTCGGTTGGACGACCATTGACATGCCAGGCGTAGACCTACTGGTTATGTGCCACAAGCTTTCAATCTATTGTGAGGCAAGACCAATTTCACAAAAGAATAGGAAGTTGGATGATGAGAAGAGACAAGTAGGAAAGAAAGAGGTCAAAAAGTTACTGGAAGTCAGTTTCATCACTAAAGCAAAATATACCATGTGGCTCGTGAATGTATTCATGGTTAAAAAGCTTAGCGAAAAGGGGAAAATGTGTACCGACTACACAGATGTCAATAAGGCATGTCCAAAGGTCACTTATCATTTGTCGAGTATAGACAAACTTGTCAACAAAATGACTGATAATAGAATCATTAGATTCCTTGATGCCTACTTAGGTTACAATCACATTCAGATGTACCAAAGGACAAAGAAAAAACTATCTTCATGATCAACAAAGCCAATTACTACTACGAGATCAGAGATTGATGGACATAGTACTCAAAAGGCCTTATTGGACAAAATGTCAAAGTTTACGTGGACGACATGGTGGTCAAATTCGAGTCGTGTTAAAAGCAGATTGAGGACCTAAGTGAAGTCTTCACCACACTTAGAAGATTAAATATACGGCTAGACCCCGACAAATGCATATTCAGGGTAGAATGTAGTAAGTTCTTGGGCTTCAGGTTGACATGTAAAGGGATAAAGGCCAACACACACAAATGCCTAACTCTATTCGAGATATGTAGACAAAAAGATGTCAAGAAAGTTCAAAGACTTATCGAGAGGCTGACGTCTTAGTCATGATTCCTACCAAGGCTAGCCAACAAGATGATGGCGATTGTGCATTTAATGAAGAAAGGTTCCAAATTTGACTAGACACCCTAGTGCAAAGAAATTTTAGCCGAATGAAGAATTTTCTAGTCGCCCCTCCCGTGATCCAAAATTTTTCACCTCACCATCCCATTTTGGCATACCTCTCGGTATTAGATGAAGTTGTAAGCTCAACTTTAGTACATGATATAGGCGGTGAGTAACAACCTGTCTACTTCATTAGTCGAACCCTACAAACAACAAAGATGAGATACCAGAAGATCGAGAAGGTTGTGCTTGTATTAGTTGCCACAACATGACTGATGAGACGTACTTTCAAAGCCACCAGATTATAGTAAAAATAGATTGCCCAATAAATAAGGTTTTATCCAAGCCTGACCTCGTGGGAAGGATGATAAACATGTTGATAGAACTGTTAGAATTCAACATTAAGTACGAGTCGAGAGGACCCCTCAAGTCACAATGCCTAGCTGATTTCGCAGTTGAGCTAAGTCCAGAACCAATGGAGCATGGCAACTCATGGATCCTACATGTGTACGAATCCTCTAAAAGTAAGGAAACTGGGCATGGATTGTCTTGGAAAGTCTCAGAAAGGATATGTCCTCGTCGTTATGTGCACTCTTCGATCTTCCAGGTGTCGACTCCTAGGGTACTTGGTTGTCGATCTTCGATCAACAAAAGGGGGATACCTATAAAAGGGTCCTCCCACAGTCAGTGTTCAATATCAATAATTGAGGGTATTAAATGCTTATCTTTGCATGGTATGGGTCAAGCTATTTATAAAGACGTGTTTTATCCTTACGACAGTAGGCCTAGATTAACACCGTTATCACAATTAGTCTGACATCCAGTACAAACTTTACCATGGTAAATGACTTACATGTCCAAGATGTAGTCGAACATACCTAATATATCTCGGCCATGACCGTGATAATCATGACTGAATTTGTATTGGATGTCAGACTAATGAAAAAATTAATTGTGATAATCGTGTTAATCTAGATCCATTACCGCATGAGCCCAACACATTTTTATAAATATGTTGACATATACTAAGTACATTTAATATCCTCAACAATCGAATACCAAACACTAACTTAACCGTTGAAAGACTTTTACATGTACTCCCTTTTACTAACCAAAGAACAACGACCGAGTACCATTAGGAGTGGATCCCTAAGGCTCTGTTTGGATTAGGGAGGGGATGTGTGAGGATTTGAGGGAGTGGATGTGTGAGGATGTCTGAGGAAAGTGTGAAAAAAGTGAAGGTGTTTGGATTGTGGTATGTTAGGGTGGATGTGTGAGGAAAGTTTATGGGAGTTTGTGAGTGATGTGATGGTTATGAAGAAATTTTAATTTTTTTTAAAGGTGTGAAATGTTACTTTACAGATTAACCCTTGCCTATTAAAAAAATTAATAATAAAATGAGTTGTTTTTACTTAAAAATGAAAAACTTTCACACATTTCGTAGATTTAAAAATTATAATTAAAAAAGTATATGTTAAATGTAAATATGTATAATATAAAAACTATAATTAAAAAAAAATATCTATTCAACAAATTAAATAAAAACATAACTTCAAGTAATAAAATTGAAAAATAAATCAAATCTTATATAAATAAAAAGATATTATTTTTTAATATTAAAAACCCTCTAGAAATGAAAAATAAAAAAAATACCACAACAACAAAAATATAACGTAATTAACAATAAAAAAAATTCATAAAAAATTATAATAAAATAAATTATAACTCATAAACATAATAACTATATATAGAAATATATTAATATAA
>Ga0123342_1008567_pt1 | contig 12764 bp, 7 predicted proteins | sample Turbeawhitnodule_FD_89960 | JGI IMG/M metagenome (GOLD analysis project Ga0123342, IMG submission 89960) | Root nodule microbial communities of legume samples collected from Mexico - Turtle bean Mexico white nodule | ecosystem: Host-associated > Plants > Roots > Nodule | place: Mexico: Nepantla...
GAGAGATTATAGAACCTGAACTTACGTAGAGAGGCAAAAAGAGTAGGAAGATGTGAGCAAAAAAGCATAAGCATGAATATTTGCTGAATACGGAGATAATGTTAGTGGAGGAATGGAGAGATGAGCTAGTAAAAAGGTAAAACTCTAAAAAATTTACTATAAGAGGTGTCTTTGTAAAAGATATAAAATATATTTATTATGATGGTTCTTTATTGAAAGATATAAAATATATTTATTATGATGGTTTTTTGATAAATGATATAATAAGTTCTTTTATAATTACCATTGTGTTACTGCTTCACTTATTATGACAGGTAAAATATAACCATCATAATAAATTGTCAATAAATATATTTTTTTATTAGTATTTTGTTTTATTAAAGTCTTAATAAATTCTCTTTTTTTATTTTTGTTTTGATTAAAGTATTTTACAGATTTAACATATGAATATCCACTATTCACCTATACGAGTTTTTTTCTTTTCTTTTTTCATTCTCTAACCAAGACCATGTATATAATTAGATAATATATATAAATTCTATTGACCTTTTTCAATATTAATAAATAAGATACCATTTTTTAGTAAATCAATAATAATAAACTCATGTACTTGTAAGTTTTACGTCACACAAAGAATATAAAGTACATAATTTTTATTAATTAGAATTTTTTATTTTTAATTGCTAAATGACATAAGTGTTACTTTAATTTAAACTTTGTATCTTCCTTGTTTAATCCTCTAAAAGATTAAAATAATGATTAGTAATCATCCACTCCTCAACAAATCAATCTTATTCATAACTTTAACTTTTATTTACCACATTTAGTATATACATGTAATACTTTTATCAAAACATTGATATCCTCCTAATATTGAATATCCCACAATAATAACCTAAACAGTAATTAAAAAATCATTTATATTTTCTTAACATAAGTAATAATAATTTTTATCTCAATAGATAATTTTTTTTTAATTCTAATAAATTTTATTTTAAATAAAAAATAAATCATATTAGGAGATATTGACTTTCCTACCCAAATATGAAACGATAGAAAAGGCAAACAAATATTGGAATGAAGCTAATGAATAATATAATAAAATAAAAGACGACAAATAGATTTGGACATTGATGAAAAGTCAAGAGTAGTGCCAAATAATTACCTAAAAAAGCAGATTTAAGAGGTTAGAGAGCTTGATGGGTCACGTTGCCCCATGCAGTACAGAGAGCACCGTTTGGGTGAATACCAATTTAGGGTTTCAAAAGGTTTTTTTCATTATTTGCAAAATTGTTTATGAATGAATATATAACGTTGATAAAACTCTCAGTCTTTTTTATTTTTGTTTATGAAATAGATTATGATGAATGTGTTTTATAATAATAAAATAACTACCAAAGCAAAGTTTTCTAATATTTTTAATTGAATAAATACCTATGGAGTCATAATGTAAACCATGTTTTTATTTATTTTTATTGAAAATGATAAATTCTTTGATGCAATGAGGTGAAATTTTTAATTTTTACAAGTAATGAGAAATAAATTAAACTTCAATAAAAAAAATAACATATACATATGAAATTTACTTATAAATAGTATTATGATACTAAGTTAGTAATTGAACAAAAGACTAATGAGTGAAAATGTAAGTAAGAGAATAAGTTAACATAAGTTTTATTTTTGTAGATGTGTTTTTATGTATACTCTTAATAGTTTTATCTTTAAGTTAATATTATGAGCACATTAAGTGGTCAAGTTTTACTTGGATCTTTGAGTGACCACTTGAACTTGAAGCTCTAATCTTGATTAGTTTGGAGTGTTGAGGTTTGTCTCTTTGTTTGGTATCCTTTAAAGGTGTTGTGAAAGAAAAAATAATAATTTTAGAAATGGAGTTTGAATGGAGCTAATGAAACACTTTTAGAAAGTTCTTTTCACAAAACTTTACACATTAGTTAGGGGGTTATCTAATGGTTTGATAAACACATTTTTTTTAAAGGGTTAGCCAACCTGTAATAACAAGTTTCAATAATAACAAAACTATTATACTCGTTTATTTTAAATTGGATTATTTATAATTATCTAATGTTAAATGTTAATGTAAAAAGTTTTATTAAGACAAACATATAAAAGTATTATTACTATCGTTTTTAACTTAAAAAGAGTACATAAAGTTCTTCTAAATTGCTTAAATACACAATTTCTCTCAAAGTTTAGTACTCAGAATCTCTTTAGAATATTCACTTAAATCTCTCACAAGCACAAGTAATAAGGTCTTTTTAAACAAAGGTCAAACAGTCTCTTCAAGTTATACAACAATTCTACAAAAGAGTTGTTGCTTAAGTACAAAATTTATATATTACTTTTACATATTCTACTTCATAATAAAAAAAATTACAATGAAAAATTTTCTCTATCTAAGTTATTTAGGATTATTATAATTACAATACTTGAAGGTTTTTACACATTAATCTTTTTCAAATGAGACTTGTTTATATAATATATATATAATATCCTTATCCTTTATTGTATGGAAGTGTTTTTCTATATAGAGTACAAAAAGAACGGTTGAAGGTTGCGTGCTTATGAGTATCTTAGGTCAAAACTTTTATAGAGGTTTGTGACTTTCTACTAATATCTTTTATTTTGTAGTACGATGAGATGAATAAACTAAAATGAGCTTTTATGCATTGATAAATGATGGTTCTATAAAAAAAAATAGATGATGTAATATGACAATGATGCATATTGTGTTGAAAACATATGAATTGCATCTATTTCACTAAGTATAGGCAATAATATGTTGTCCATGCTTTTACTAAACTTATCTGCTTTAATTTAGTGTCTAATGATACATGTGTCTAGTATTGTTTTATTCATCTAGCATTTATTTGTATCATGCACATATGATCTTTGACTTTCACTTCGTTACTTTGACTTATGTTTATTAAGTTTTCATGTAATTTTATCATCTAATAAGACATGTCTACGTTGATAATGTATTTTATGAGAACAAGATATTGTTAAATCAGTGTATAATTAGCATAGTTATTCAAGATTTTTTTTATTTGTTATTAACTTATCTATCCTTTTATTATAAAAAAAAAGTTTTTATATTATAGAAAAATTCTAAGGTAACCTCTATTCTTATCTTTTAATTAATAATATAATTATGCTATAACCATATATTTTAGATATTATTAATAAATCACAAATTATTATTATTATTATTATATATATGTGATAAATTTGTACTTTTCTCATCATACCTATTCTTATATGTTCAAATATTTTTTTCATGTATTGAAAATATTTTTTTTTAGATGAGAAAGTAAACTTGAATGTTTAAAAAAAAGTATTTTACAAGTTGAAATATTTAAATGAAAATGAAAATATAATTGTTTTGGGCAAACACATGATGACATTTTTTATGCTAATAAAAAATATATAAATCATAATTATGACTACTAAACTCAAATAAGATGGAAAAGAAAAATTTATATTTTAATATAACTAGAATCACGTATCTTAATCTTTGTCAAAATGAAGAAAAAAAAAGAGTACAAAATCAACACTCCATCCTCTAGAATTCAAACGTTATAATTGTAATGAAAACTGTAATTAAATAAACATATGAAAATATTTTATATTATGATTGCATGAAATATTTATTCTTTTTTATATCCTAACCTTCATTTTATATTATGATTGCATGAAATAGACGTTGCAGGTATAGATTAATTAACAAATACATATCGAAATATCAACAAGCACCAGTGGTCTAGTGGTAGAATAGTACCCTGCCACGGTACAGACCCGGGTTCGATTCCCGGCTGGTGCAAAAGTTTTTGTCCTTTTTCTTTTACAAATCTTTTATCCATTTACACATTGAAGAACATGAACCTTTTAGTACAACTCCAAGGGTTTTTTCCTATTAATTATCAAATAAAGTTTTATTGTCATTATGAAGCAAAATGGTGGTGTTACTCATTCTATTAATGCCTTTGGATTTTGAGGGTGAGGTAGTTCTTTTGCCAAGTCATGTGAGTGTGCTTGTTTTTGAGTTTGGGAATTCATGTAAATAAAAATTGGTAGGCTAGTTTATAAGGCTTGTTAGTTGTTAACTCAAAATGTTAAAATGGTTGACATCAATGAAGGATGAAAGTGATCACCATAAATTTAAAACTTATAATCTTTCTTGTGTGAAGGCTATTTTTTAATGCATCTTTAAACCATTTTTCTATAAACTAATCCAGACAAAAATTGATTTTAATTATAATCAATTACATAATAATCCCTTATATATAACCAATTGATAAAATAATTTAATTCAGAAGCTATTTCAATTACAACCTAAGAACATCTTCAATAAAGAAGCTTTAATAAACTCATTATTATCAGGTTCAAGAAGCAAAAGCCTTACACTCATTATTACACACTCTACTATTCGTTAAATTTGATTGAAAACTACAAAATTATACATAAGATTCATTAATTAAGAAATAACACAACAAAATTGTGGTTTCTGTTAAATTTGAAATAACACAACAAAATATATTACAAAGTGTGTGCAAAGTACAATGCACAGTAATCATATGGATTGCTGTCCTTTACTAGGTTTCTGAGATGCATGTACAAATTCTGGTTGGCAGAAATCATATGGATAATCAGGATAAACGAGTATCATTTTGTCATTTGAAAGAGGAAACACAGACTGGAAAAAATATCTATTCATTTGAAATCAATTCCTCCACAAAAGTATGTCAACAAACAAAAATGATAGCCAATACCAAAATTTGCCCTCAAGTGATCAGAAAAACAACCAATACCCACGGCTTTTGTGGTGTGTCTGAATCCTCGGTGCAGAAGAGCACCTTGATCTTCACAGAAAGAATTTACGGAGTCATTGCTGAATCCAAACTGAAAATTACTGTCACTCCTTATGCTGAACAATTATCACAAAAAGTAGCAATCTTAAATCTCTGCCATGCCCAATATGAAGGAATGTTTGAGCTTCTCAATTATGTCCACACAACTGGAAACTCGGCTTCAAACCCATTATTGGAAGAAATGGACCTCATCCTCAACAAAACTGGTGCAGTGAATGTTTTCTCTTTTTCTCTCCAATTATTCAGCAGAAGTGAATTATAGTTACCAATTATTCTGGGATTTCCCCTTCCTCCAATTCATTTGGAGGAGGGAATAATTCACTAGCACCAATTATATCTATTTTATTTTCTGTTTTATTCGCAAATTCACTATCAAAATCAAAAAGATCATTAGGATTTGTTTGATCCAGAATGTCGGTATAGAAATCCATCAAATCTTGATCGAAGTCAAATACCATGTCATCAGATAAGTTTATATTATTGGTTTCTGTCAAAGAATGTGGAAGATCACCCCCAGTGTCTCCTTCAAACAGAGACTTATCAGTGGAATCATTTGGTGCTATCTCAGAACTCCTATTTTGGGTCATCACTTCATGTAATAAATTTGATTCCACTTGCTTCATGATATCAAAAACCTGAGGATCTACAGAGTTGCTGTCATCTTTTATCACCTCCTCCCTAAATGATAACCCTTGCGGGATTTGGTTTTCTTCACTGTCTTTCTGTGGTGATTTATTCTTTCTTGTATTGACATCCGTAATAACTTCAAAATTGATTGTGTGAGTCGGCAAGAAAACAAAAACAACGGGAAACTCCAAAAGGAATATATCTGCTAATTGCTTTCTGATTGGCAGTTTAATATCTATCTCCTTGAAAGGTGATTTGGGACCCTGTATTTGCATGAACAAGATAGAATTAATGAGTAAAACAAAACCATTTCTTGATTGTTCGGTCAATGCACTCATACAAGCCTGCAAGATCCGTAGTATACTGAATTTCAACAGTAGAAAAAGGCAAAGAAAACCACCTTCGGGTATTTACGAATGAAAAGCCTTAGACAATCCAGCTGAACTTCACAAAATGGCCTTAGCTGATTATTCCAAGGACCAGGTTTAAGGTGCTTCTCTAGAACGGAGTAGAAGCTTGTATTTTCATCAACTCTAGAAAACATTAGCACAGTATCCTTTCAATATTCTATGGACTTCAAGCATGCAGCAGGAAGGAAAAGTACAGTATTTGTATTATAAATCAAAGGTACCATCAATGTTACTCACCCATGGTCATGTAAAACAATATCTGTTGAGTGAAAACGCCATTCAATTGTCCATGATATAAACTTCTTCCTGAAAGCATTGTATGAAACAAAAGTTACCACCTTCACAATCTAAAATGAAACATTAAATAATCTAGATATCCCTCTGACATTGTGTTAGAATAAAAAAAACCTAATAATCAGATCACATCCACTTGGTATGCTACAGATCACATCCGGTATACACCAAAAGATAAAAAATTAAACAAGGAAACATTAATGAAACTAAAGCTAGTTATAATAAAACGATGAAAAATACCTTTGATCATATCTAGACTGATTTTTCTCTCTTTTCGACATTCCACGAGGTAGAAACATCAGTTTGGTTTTCCTGCTCACAGCAGCACCCTTTAGGCTTTTAAGTTGATGGGGTAACTTGAAATATGAATGAATGCCTAATTTAGATCTCATTCTCTGAGCAGATTCAGCCACCCTCTTCACCTCCTCCAGCAAATTATAATCTAACCAAAGGACATCACAAAGTACACAAACACATTAGCCATACGGATTTTTAGAAGAATCCACCAACAAAGTATAGTGTACCCATTAATCAAAATCCATACCAGACAAAAATGTCAAATCCAAAAGTGTAAAAAAAAAAATTGCACATACAAATACCCAAAAGAAATCAATAATAACAACAGTAAAATTCATGAATAACTGAAAAAGGACTCGTACAGTCTACTATTAAAATAATACAAAAGACGTAATTTTTACCAAATGTAATTAAAGGGTACTTCAACTAATTTTCTATTAAGCAAACAATGTGTTTTCTCACTCAAACTAACATGGCATGGCACAAACAACGCTTAGGTGACTCGAAGAACATTAAGGAGTAAAACAATATTATTGTGCTTATGCAATCAAGTTGAGAAAAAAAAAAAGGTTATCAACATTCAAGACAGACTACGAGGTTTCAGAAACAAAGTACCTGATAAAAGGATATCATCATCGAACTTCGAAAGAGGAACAAACAGAGTCTGGTTCCTCTTCCCGCTGCACCCAGTTCGCTCTTTGTGAGATTTCACGCAAGGAAGACTGCACGAGTGTAAGGAGCAACCGGGGCACGTGTATTTCCATGGGTTCGATTTGCACTCTTCACACAATGTTGGTCCTTTCGAGGGTTTTTGAATTGTAGCTTGTCCTTCGGTTTGTGACACAGAAGAAGACATGTTTGGGATTCCAATGAGAGCTTTGCTTCAAAAGCTCGTCACGGACGGTTAGAGCACGTCGTCGCCGAACGGTAAGGGTCGAACGGCGCGGCTAGGGCACACGATGGAAAGAAACAAAGAGTGGTTTTGTATGAAGGAGGAAGACGAAACTGAAGACTACTAAATAGTAATTTTTTTAAATATTTTATAAATTTTAAAATATTAAATTATTTTATTTAATTAGTAACTAAATAAATAAATTGTAAGTCTATATCTATCATCTATCACTCTTAAAAATGAGAATTTTTTTATAAATTATTTATTTATAATTACTTTTTTAACATTAATAGTATTTTTTATTATCGTAATTACAATAGTGAAAAATATGAGTACACATACACTAATGTTTTTAAAAGAATAAAAAAGAGAAATAATAATGATTAAATAATAAAAAAATGTTAGTCACTTAGAAGAAGGTGATTTTTCTTTTCTTATAAGTTAATAAGCACATGTTTTCGTTATACCATTTTATGTGTGACTATTTAATAAATACTATATGTAATCATTTGCCCTATCATTTTGATTATTTAAATTTTTTTTTCTTATTATTATTATTAAGAAATATATGATTGCAAATATTTCATGTATATAAAGTATTTATTTTTATTTGTATTTGTATTCTAAAATTATGTGTTTTAAATTTAAATTATAATTAGTTATAGGAACATGTTTTGTGTGTATATAATGATAGTTTATTATCATTAATGGCTGGCAGCTCAAACACACTTCATCCCTGAACAGCTGAAGTTCATTTATTTGGTCATTGTCATTATTTATTTGTAGCTTATTTTCAAGTATTGGTCTCTTTGTTATTGAAAACAAAAGTTAGTTTCAAATCCTTGAAATTGATTTTCAATAAGCAATTATTCAAATGCAATTAACCTTAATCTCCAATATTTTTCTAATGGATGAATGATAACCCTAATTTATGTGATGTTATGTTATTAGGAATAAAATCACATTATAAAATACCACACTATATAATTGAAGTATAATTTTTATCTTATAAAATAATTTTGTCAGATTAAATTGGTCATGAAAAATAATTTAAAGTATAGAAATAAAATGAAAATAAATATTTGTTTTGTTATGGTACATGAATCATTCAAAATATATCTTAATTGAATTTTTGGAGTAATTATATTAATGGATTCATATAAATCAGTATAAATATCTAATGTCATAAACGATATATTTATTTATCAACTTAAAAGTATATTGGAGATCTCAATTAATTATTGTTCTACCATAAATCGGAAGTTTGAGTGGTCGGTTACCACAAACGGCTTAACGGTCTTTCGATGAAAAACAATAGTCACGTCAGATCACAGGTTAAGAATGTTAATCCTAATTATGAGTTACAAAGCATAGTTAAATGTTCATTGGGCCTACCTTAATCCTTCTAACAGAATGAGACTCACAGTATAAATAAGAGGGGACCCTTATAGTGAAAGGTAATGGTTGTTTGAACTCTAAACTAAACCAATTGAGTTTACCTCGTCTAACTTGAGCAACAAAGTATCATTGCAGGTATAAAACCCTTTCAGACTTACAAGAAAGATGGTCGGACTAGAGAAGAGAGGAACAACTCGATAGGGGATATTCGGTCTCGAAATAGTTGTAAGAATAATTATGATTAAGATTATATTATAATATAAAAGTGAATAATTCTTTTACCAACTGCTTTATAAAATTGATTTAGATATAAATTCACTTAATCAAATAACAATAAATGTTTAATTCTATATAAACAATTTTAAAAAATAAATATATAAATAGAGAAGAAGAAGAGAGAGGAAGGAATAAGTTGAAAAACAATGATCTCCAAAAGATTAAATTGAAAAAAATGACAAATTGGCTCTCATAGAAAATAAAAACATGAAAATAGGAATAACAACGTCAACTTTCTCACTCTTTTAAACATGAATAAAGTGAGAAAAAAAAACTCTAGAAGAGATATTTCATGATTATGAAGTGTGATTTTTTATTTTTTTTTATAGTATCAGTCATTCAGAATATATTTTAAACAAAATTTTGGGGTAATTATATTATTGGATTCTTATGAATCACTCTCATAAATATCTAACTTCACAAACAAAATATTTATTTGTCTCACTAAACATATATTGAAAATTTTAATTAATTAAAATAAGATTATATTATAATATATGTAGAATCTAATAATTTCTTTACAAAATATTTTGTTTTAAAGCTTTCATGTTAGACATCACTATGCAATTTGACATCTCAGCTAGGCTGACACCCCCAAATAACAACAATCATCTTCCATCACATAAAAAAAAATTATAAAATACAAAAAAAATATGGGGGATTACACCAAAACTCATATGTTAACAAAAATGATATATAGGTAAACTATACTTATTTATAAAGAACTCTAAGAATAGACTACATGGAAGCCTATTATACCAATGAAATGAATCGGTAAGAATGAATTCTAAGTTAGCCAACTTATCCGCACACGCATTCCCTTCACGAAAAATATAAGTAACCCAAAATCTTATTTTTCCATAGTAATTAAGACAAGTGTTCCACCGATTACTAAGCATCCATTGAACTTTAGTCCTAGCAGTAAATGCGCCACTAACCAAAGCAGAATCACATTCAAGTCATAGATTAGTAAGACACATATTTTGAGCTTCCTCCATAGCATATATAACTCCATAACATATAATACTCAGCAACCAAAGCAATTTGAACTTTAATAAACGCAGAAAAATCACCAATAAAGTCCCACATACTCCCACTCCCATGAAAAATACCTCCACAAGTAGCAAGACTAGGATAACCCTTAGTTGCCATCAGTGTTAATTTTAATCCAGTCTGGTGAAGGAAACTCCCATCTAACAGGAAGACGACGAACAAATTTACCATTATGAGTATTAATACCAAAAAACTTAATCACGTTGAAATCTAACATATCATTTTTCATTGAAACTTTAGACAAATTTCCCATTAGACACGTGAGATCTTTAATGACCGAAAGAGCCCGAGAAACATCAATCTTATCTTGAAATCTAGCATAATTCCTCATATGCCATATCATCCAAATAGAAAAAGTGATTACAACAAGCTTAATCAATTTAACCAAAAGACTACCATCAATCTTAATTAAAGAAAGAAGATCATCCTTATTAGAGAAATGAGAATTAATAAAAATATGTTGAACCCAGCTCCAAATATGTAAAGTAGTAGAACATTCGAAAAAGAAATGTTGAATAGATTCTTCATGTTTTCCTCAAAGCAAACACATAGAACATATATGCAAACCTCTATTCTAAATATGTTGATTTATAGGAAGTCGTCCACGAAAAGCTTTCCAGAGTACTAGAGTTTTGGAATGAGGAATATATGAAGACCAAATGTTTTTACCCTAACCAAAGGGAACTCCTGAATCCAAGAAAAAAGTCCTAGTTGATTAAGAGTGAAACATCCATACTCATATAGAATTCAATTAGGAATATCTTGTTCCTCCTTAACCATGATATGATTAAAAAAATTAGGCATGTGTTGTAAAGACAAGGGAATATTCCAATCACAATCAATCCAAAACTGAGACTGTATCCAAAATCCTAACACCATCAGATAACCCTGCAATATTTGTTAAAGAAGTAGTAGAACACCATTTATCATTTCAGAAATTAATAAAAGTACCTGTACCAACAATCTAAGTAGTATAATCAAGTATAGTAGTATAAAACTGCTTACTTTCATACCAAAGGGATGAGGTCTTGATAAGTGTCTAATTTCAGTAATATTTCATATTAAAATATAGGCACTTATGAGGATTTATTGCTAATTTACATATAAAATAATTCCTAATTTATGAATTTATACATTTTTATATTTTTATGAGCTTTATTTGAATAAGAGCATTTTATTCCCAAATTTGGTGTTAATTGCAAATTTTTAGGGACGATTGAAGATTTGGAGTAAAGGAGAATAATTGAAGTAAAAAGAGAAAGTTGGAAGGTCCCAAAATGGAAAAAGATGCAAAGAAAGATTGGGCATTTTTTATGTTTTATCACTTAGCCCATTAGCGCGACACAACAAGTCACCTAACCCTAGAAAAGAAAAGTAGGATAAATAGGGGGCTAGAGGTTCAACCCTAGTGTGCCAAATTGAGAGGAAAACAGCATAGAGTGAATTGTAACCCAATTGGGAGAATGGAAGGTGCTAGAAGTATGCGTGGCTAATTCTACCCTTTGGAATTGAGAGTAATCTGCTCGAACTCTTATGTATTGAGGTGATATCTTATATATTAATATTCAGTAGTTCTTGATTGATTATTGGTATTGTTGTTTTACTTTTAACTTTCCGTGACAAATTGAGAATCTTAAATCTGACCTAGAGGTATTTGTAGAGTTCGGACCTAAACAACAATACTTAACATACATATTACACATATTTGAGTTGAGTGTTAGGGATAGATTTGAAATGTTAATTGCCATTAACGTCTGAGTGTAACTCTAATTTGTTTTTATAAATATGCGAGGGATCGATATTTAGGAAACATTCTTAAGGATTCTATATACGAGGGATTGATATAAATGAATTTTCTACTGGCATCAATTTCAATCAAAGAACTTAATATTAACATGCTAATCAATATTTTTCCAATTGAAGCAACTAATTCTTTGTTTGTTTTCTTATTGATCAGTGCCAACATAATCAACTCAAAACTCTTTTTATTGTTTTAGTGTTATATTTAGCGAATATTGTACTCGATAGTTCACTGTTGCTTGTGGGATCGATATCCGTCCTTGTTGGCAATGATGATCAATAAGAAACACAAACAAAGAATTAGAAGAATTAGAAGAATTAGTTGCTTCAATTGGAAAAATAAGGATTATGTTTCATCTTTCTTACTCTCATGTATTTTGATTAGCATGTCAATATTAAGTTCTTTGATTGAAATTGATGTCGTATAAAAATCATTTATATTGATTACTCACATATAAAAATAATTTATATAGATTACTCGCATATAAAATCCTTAAGAATGTCTCCTAACTATCGATCCCTCGCATAATTTCAAGTCTATTCTTAGCACTCAAATATGTTCATTATTGTTGTTTAGGTCCAAACCCTAAAAATACCTCCCGGTCAGATTTAGGATTCTCAATTTGTCACAGAAAGTTAAAAGTAAAACAACAATACTGATGACTTTTTACGGCAAGTGCACCGCGTTTGTCAGAAGTAATAATTGTCCCCTAAGGACGGATATCGATCCCACAAAGAACAGTGAATCATTGAGTACAATATTCGCTAAATATAACAACAGAACAATAAAAAAGAGTGTGAAGTGATTATGTTGGCACTGATCAATAAGAA
>Ga0123342_1008568_pt1 | contig 12763 bp, 8 predicted proteins | sample Turbeawhitnodule_FD_89960 | JGI IMG/M metagenome (GOLD analysis project Ga0123342, IMG submission 89960) | Root nodule microbial communities of legume samples collected from Mexico - Turtle bean Mexico white nodule | ecosystem: Host-associated > Plants > Roots > Nodule | place: Mexico: Nepantla...
AATATATATATATATATATATATATATATATATATATATATATTTTGATAACCAAGAATACATTTTTAGTAAATTTAAATGACTAAGAAACCCAAATAGAAGTAAAAAAAGAAATTAACAAAAAGCTAAATCACCTAACTTATTTTATAGTGGTAAGAAATTCTTTAATCCTTCTCTTGACAAGCTTGAATGGCACGACAAAGGAACTACAATAGTGTGTTTCTAGTCATTCTTTAATCTTCCCCTCAAGCTTCAAGCTACAATATTATAACAAGAAGAAGAACCTTGCACTTTGGGTGAGTCTTTGTGATTTCTCGATTTGGGAAAAAACAACTAAGGTTATTGAAGGTAGGGAACAATATTTGGTTCCGTCGAGTGGAGGTTAATTGGGTTCTTGGATTGATTCTTGAAGAATGAAGGATGGTTAAAGTTGTATAATCTTATGATGAATTTTGGTAATGAACTTGGTTGGTTCATGATGAATTCTTATTGAACTTTGGTGGGTATGTGGTGGATGGATAAAGGAAGCCAATGAAACACTTGGTTTGAATTATGGAAATGGTTTAGTGCTTCAAAATACAAAAAAATTGTGAGATTTAGAAGGTTCTTGTCTTGATTCTTAGTGTTTTTGGCTTGGTTTGGTATTTTGAATACAATTCATGAACTGGTTTAATGGTTTGTGGGTTGAGAATAGTGTAGTTCTCGATTAGAAAAAATAAAAACATGTATGCAAGGTTCCAAGAAAGGATAAGAGAAACTAAGAGAGATTTGAAAGATTGATTAGAAAAGATAAAGATATTTATGCAAGTTCCAATAAAGGATAAAAGAAACTAACAAAGATTAGAAAGATTAAAATGAATAATTAATACTAGAATTAGGTAATTACCTTTGGATTATAAAAAAGGATCCAAGAATGGAGCACAACATTATCTTTAAAAGAGACACATCATCATATAGAAATAAGTCAACCAATGCATGTTACAATAGAGATAGACTAAGAAAGGAGGTTTGTCACTTGAGCCTTTTACTCAAGATAAAAACTCTTTCAAATAATTATACAAAGTTTACATGTTAATTAATTGATTCTAACATAGGTGAGATTATACACAAAAAAAAACTCTAAACTAAGCACAATTAATATGAAGTTCTTATTGAGGAGTAAATGAATGTTGTTAGTATAGGTGGTGAATGAATTTTGTTAGTATAGGTAGTGCTACTTAATTATGTAAGTCATTCATAACTCTATAATCCCATATTTTTCATATATATAATTGTGTGTGTTCAATGCATTTATTTGTTCCTCATACTATAAGTATGTCAATTTCTTTTTTCATGCTTCATCTTTGTTGAATCAATGATTACTCCTTATTCTTATTAACACTTTTAATATTACAATAAATACAAAATTAACTATTATTAATTTGAGATCACATAATAAACATACAAAAATATATGATAAATAAAAAGGGAGAAATCATTTATAAGAACTAGATAATTTCTTCTTATGTCCTAACATGTGATCTTTCTATGAATGAAAGTCCTTGTTTTTATTTTTCTTAAAACTCTAATTGTAACAAATAGAGATAAAAAATAAAATAATCATATTTTACAACTCACCTATTTAAGTGTCATTAAGTGAAATATTAATAAAAATACAATTATAACTAGAAAAGTGTTAGAATACAATCCAATAGACTTGTTGATTTTGATTAAGTGTTGATTAACAATAAAAATACAAACATAGTTATGTTTTATATGTAAAAAGATAGTTTTTAAACAAATAATGTAAGACGCAAAATGTTTCATTTTGACAAATGATATATCACATATGTTCTCTTATTTTATGAGACTAGATTTTGACAAATGATATAACACATATGTTCTCTTATTTTACAAGACTAGATCAAAACTAAAATCTCCACTCATCCATGCACACCCTGTTTGTAGACTATGCTTGATTTTAATTATTTTTATTAATATAGTTTTACTCTTAATTAAAAAAAATATGATTCTCTATTGATGTTTCTTTCTGTTTTAAAATTGACTTTTTCGTCATGTAATAATACTTCCTAAATTCGGTATACATTGGCCATCAAATTTGAAGCAAAGAGTAGAAAAAAATGGGGCATAGTCTCCACATGTACAGAATTTGTGTCATACAGGTTTCTTAATAATTTCACTCGGGATTTTGTAACATTAAATATTGTGTTGAAAATAACGAGTTGCTACATCAACACCTGCTAGGAATCTATTATTAGATTAGGGTTTATTGGTTAAAAAATGTAGTACTGTTAGATTTAATAGTTATTAAATGAAGTGTTCTAATATTTTTTCTTTTTTCATTATCCCAATTTCTCCTTCGGCATCTCCTTCTCTCACACCAATGGTGCAACTTCTGTTGCAATGGTAACATCATTACTGAAGTTATCGCTTACGGTGGCAGTGACAACACGGAAGCCAAATCTAACAACTCAACAATTATTTTCCCTACTAGGTCCCCATCCAGAGCTTCACCTTAGATTAGATTAACGTGTCTCAAGTCTTTAAGATGTTCTGCACTAAACAGACTAAAAGTGAGAAACAAAAGTGACTAGGTTACTTTATTCAACATTGCTTTGCAAACAGTATTGAGACTATTACACAATATGTAAGCATCATGTATTAAGATGAAGCAGCATTCTTTTACAAGAAGAATGATCATTTTAAGGGCTATGTTGAGTACAGAATACAAAGCCTAAAAAGTCCTCTATACTACATATTGAGTAAATGAATTCATTTTCCAACACACCAAACATATGGAGATGCTTAAATAAAAACTGAAGCAGTCCTGTCAAAAACAGTAACAGCTCCATGCCTAGTGTAGAAAATGGGAATGAGGTGCCCATTGGACTTGCTTCTTGAGTCTTTCATTGATGTTTTCTGGGAGCTAATGAAGGACGGAATACCTCTGGTTTCTGTATTTATTACCATGGGATCTCATACACTACGTTGTTCTTTCAAAACCACCTCCTACCTGCATATGTAACCATTCAGGTGAAGAACCTCTGCTGTACTCTCTTGGAGCTTGTGAACCGAACGGTATGCCCGCGGGATCAAATGCATGCTGGCCAAACTGGAATCAAAATTCATGTTTTTCAAGACTCAAGATCTTTCAAGTTTCAACAATGATGAAAAACTCGACTCTACCAACATTTACATTTCAACCAAACCCACCCAGCTCTCGATCAAAAGCACTTCATTTCTTCCAATAAAGAAGCAACTGAATATTCCACCCAAAAAACAAACTCTTACGAGACAAATAGTATCTACAAAAGAGATAGTTCAACCCTAACAGCCATCCTAGAAACATAACAGGTGGAATTGCACCCATGTCTTGTCAAAAAGAAGAATTTAACATTCAGAAATTCAATATTAAAAGCAAGAATGTTCAAGACTTACATCCTTAGGAGGAAAGGCTTCGATACCGGAGTTCAGTCTCGAATTCACTGCTTCAAGCTTCATTGACAAAAACTGTGACATCCATCCAATAACAGCAAAATCCTCAAAATCAATTTCAAAACAGACATAATTTTAAGAAAATCTTTAATTGTACAAAAATATGAAAATCATAAAAAGCAATGATACCCACCTCAACTTGGCGCTGAAGAGATTGGATATAATTAATTATCTCATCAAGGACCAACGCTTTCCCGATAACCTAAATCAGAGAAAGTATCTCTCAATTCACACTTTCCATGAATCATAAATCGATAATCATACCAATAATCACGAATAATTTTCCATTGTTATCAATATGGCCATCTTGACAGAGACGTTTATATACAAATATTCAAAAGATAACATTGCTCTTTTCTAACCCACAAGCTTTTTTTTGTTTGTTTTAATTATGCATATACATCCGTGAGCAGAAACAAAACTAGACAAGTACAAAAACAATACCTTATTACAACCAGGGACCAAATCCTGAAGAATTTTCATCCTCTCACTAATCTTTTCCCTTCGAGCCTGTGGAGCATCCACCAAAGTCCCAATTAGAAATCACAATCAAGAACTTTACTTAATCCAACCACACTCCAAACTCAATCTCCCCTTTAAATTAACATAAAAAAATAAAGGTAAACCCATACTATCATATCTTGACTTTACATTTTTAACAGAACAACCCACCCATTAAGAAAAGAAACAAAAGAACAAAATTTACTCGTTCTGCAAGACTGTGGCTATCAGTGGCTTGACCCCTTCTGGCTCGGACGTGAATGTAATCTTGCTTGGGAGCTTCCGAAGGAGGCTTTGCGCTTTGCTCCGCAGGCTTTCCTGAACTGACTTCTCCTTCACCTTTACCATCACCATTCCCCGTTGCTTTAACACGTTTTCCATCACCCTCATTCTGCGCAATCCAAACAACCCTTGACCACATCCTCAATCAATTCAAGTAAACAAAACAAAACAACAAACGCGAGTGAGCGAATATGTACCACGGCATTGCTGGTGGACACGGCCTTAGCGGAATCGTCCTCGGAGTCTCGCCGCTTTCTGGTGTTACTGGGCCCAAGCCCATTGTTGGGTCCGGGAGCGAAATCCCCAAACTGCCCCGGCCCATGTCCGAACTGCGGGCTTCGGAGACCCAATCCCCCGCCGCCATTAATCGCTTGCGGAAACTGCCAGATCTCCGCCAAGCTATACGGCGCCGTATTGCCGCTCCCATTATTCGCATAGGAACCCTCGTTCATCATCGCACCCGGATCCATTAACGAAAACCCGAACCGCAAACTCACTTTAACATCCACTAACGGAATAACCAAACCGCAAAAAAAAAAGAAAAAAATAGAACAGTGAGAGAAAGAGAAAGAAAGAGAGAGAAGGGTCTCGGCTTTGGTGCTTGATCTCCTTGGACAGTGGAGAATGGTGCGCGCTGTGGGTTTATATTATATCTCTCTCTTCACTCACACTGTTCCACGGACACAGACCTCGGTGGCAGCGTACAAAGTCGTTTCCACTGAGGTTTGAGCGGTTCCCTCTTCCCTGCCGTGCGATCAAACTACCCTGCCTCGTCCTCTCGGATATCTCCACCGTTGATTCCCATCACCCAATCCCGCACTGCCACGTGGTAAGGGTTTAATGTATTCGGGATCTGAGAGTCGTAACAGGTGCGGGTGGGTTACGAAAAAGGCTTTGGAGTAATTAATCATTGTTGGGATTTAAATAATAGGAGTGAGTGAGTGAGTGAGGGAGATCGAGAGCGAGAGTGAGAGGGGTCAATTTGTGGAAAAGTTTCCATTAATGATGGTTATGGAATTTTTAAGAATTTAATTAGAATGAAAAGAATATTCAACGCCTTTTTTGGTTAACTAATTATAGTTTATATGATGAAAGTGATTGAATAATGGGAAGTAAAAAAAGATAGAAAAGTCCATAAAGCATTAAGACGAATGGAAGTAAAATGATTAGAGAAAAAAGAGGTTGTAGTTGGAAATGAAATAGTTAAAAAATTTGGTATGGAAATTTGTTTTGTGCGTTTTGGGGGCGTCAAAGGATAATAGGAACAGGAGAACATTGGATGCATATTTAGAAGGCCCACAAGCTAACTGTTTCGGCATGGAGCGAGGTTTTGATGGCGACACTAAACTAGTCCCGTTACAGTGATCCGTTTTAATTTTTGGGCTTATCTGATTTAAATCTTTTTTCCCTTGTCGTGTGTTGTACCAGGATGTCCTCATAATAATGCAATGGCAGGTCCCATTTCATAACTGTCAAAGGGAAACTGAGATGAGTATTAGATTTAGAAAACGGTGTAATCTTACGTTTTGGCACTTAAACATTCTTCAATCCTGCATAATCATATTTTCATCACTCATCATTACACAATTTATGTTTCATGTTGTGGGTAGCAAGATTGACAAGAAGCAAGCGCGTACGCTGTGAACACTGGCCCAATTGGACATCACCACGTGATCAGCACCACCATTTCCTATGACTACAACATTTTTTTCTTTCATTCTTTATCAAATATACATATATATTATTACTATTATTATTCAATGACTTCACTCTTAATTAACTGTGCTCCAAAACCAGGACATCGTGTTCGTTTCAATGCACTTAAATTTGGTAGAGGGGAGGCATAAAAGGAAGAGTTTTTAAGAGACACTTGCTTCCTCATCATTGCTAATGCCATTCAATTATATATTTATCTTCAATTTAAACATCTTATAATCAAATTTATCATGAAGTCTATATTAATTTTTATTTTCGTACTTTTTTTTTCTCTTTTTGATTAAGAATGTGTCATACCTGTTTGCAAACTTTTATATAAAAATCGGTATTTCAATGGATTTACCAAGCCTAACTTTCACAATTGGCTAAGCCAAAAAAAATAAAATAAAAAATCCAAATTTAGCCTTTTTTTTCTTAGAAAAAGATCAAAGCTATTTAAATAAACTATAATCTATTTTTACTTCTACATAATGTGATTTATGTATTTATTTATTTTAGTCTGAATCTTCATCATTTATGTTCATTATTGTGTTGATTGCTTTTAAGAAAGCTTAATTTTGTAGTTTCCACAAGTGGACACTTTTATTATTATTTTGGAAGTTTCATAAAGTAGTGGTTAAGAGTCTTTTATAAATGAAGAAACTGAAAAATTATATGATTAACTTATAAATTTAATTGACCACTATAAAAATATTTAATAAAATAGTTAAAGAAGTTTATTTTTAAAAAAATTAGCTTTTAAGTTACTTTAGTTAGTTTATAGCTTTCAATATATATTTTTTAGTTTATTTTCATATATAAGCTAAAGTAGTTTTATATTTCAATATTTTTTTACTTATTATTATATATTTTTAATTTTATTGATACAGTTAATTATGTACTATTCTTAATATTTGGTAGATTAGTTCTTAATTCTTTATGTAGTTTAAATTAAAAGTAATATTACAAAATTAAAGTAATAAATATGTCGTTACATAATACAAAAAATTTATACGTAATGAAAATTATAAAAAAATAATGTAACAGTAATTTAAATTAATATATAAAATTTAATTTATAAAAATGAATAAAAATTCAATTTTATTAACACTCATTAGATGAACTAGTATGATATAAGTTATTTAAATAAATAAAAAAACATATAAAACTTATGTTAACTAAAATAATTTATTATTCATGTTAACTAAAATTTCACTTCCGTAAACTATGTAAACAATATAAATATTCTCTATATGATTTATAACTAATAATTAATATCATCAGATTATATCCCTAAAAGAGTAACACTGGATAGATTATAATAGAACAATCAAAATCTTAAGCTAACTAAGTTTTTATTTTATCTATAAATAATTGCGTGGTTTTTCTTTTTTTTAATCTATGAGAATTTTATACTCCATTTGTTGGAATTAATTGAGGAATAAGAATGTGTAGTAATACGAACTGGTGGAGATATAGATTGTATAAGTGGTGATGTTGATTGTATAAATTGAAGTTTTGGAAGTTCCATTAGCTTATTTTGGAAACTTGTGGATATTGGTGTGACTTCTCTTACCAGGCAAACTACTTCTAGGTAAGTAGCTACATTTTTTTCTTTCTTTAAGTCTCGGTTCAAATATGTTGAAATGACATAAAATATTATGAAAATTGAATTGATATAGGTAAGAAGTTGAAATATTAATATTTTTTAGATTATGATTATTTAGTCATAAATTAGTTTTTGAGTTCAATTTGAGCGTTGATACCATGTTTTTTTATTGGGTTGATATTTATAGTATTTTGAAGAGAAAATAATTGTGTGTTGATGTTTAAACTTTTTTTTATTATTAAATAATTAATTAAATTAAATGGATCATTTTATGAGTGTCACAACTCTTATATAAAAAAAAACTACACTCACAACCTTCTTTCCAACCTTACAATCCAACAAACAAATATATAATCTGGATATACATTTTCCAATATTTCTATAAATTATTCCTACTATATCTTCCTTCCTAAGAAGATACTTTAAGGCTTATAACAAAAACATGAGCATAATTCACACAAAGCCTTCAACATAATAGATCTATTAATAAAAACAACATTCATATATCTATAAAATGTCTCCCACTAATCAAACCATCCAAGGACCTCCACAAACCCTCATTGGTGGCCCCTGCATCATCTGAAGCCATTCATTCCCCTACATCTCCTTCAAAGCATATCAACCGGGACTCCTACTCCTTGATAACCACCACAGTTTTTGTGATTTTAAATGTTGTCCTAATACTACACTCCAACTATTGCCCCCCGCTCTGCTGCTATCTACTAAACTTGAGACATCATCATCTTGCATAGGTTAAACTTCCTCAGTCTTACAACATAGTGTTAGGTAACCCACTCACACACACAAAACAACAAGTAGCTTTACATACACCTCAAAGGATTCAAAACCCAGTATGAATAAGAGAAATTAAAAGCACGCACTTTGTGTTTCAGGCTTAACCAACTTTTAAGTTGTGCCATATAAAGGATTTCTTCCATGTCAACTTTACCTTGCTTGAAGACAACTCTATTTCTATGATCCTAGATACTCCACACTATTGCCACCTAGAGACCTTTCCACATAAGATTTTGTTTTGCAGTAGCTTGTAATAGATAGAAATTTTCATAGTGGGTCTTCAAATCATTATGTTGGGTGGACAATATTCCTAACCATTTGTAACATCTATTCCATACTTGGTATACTACCTTACATTCCACAAACAAATGTTGTGTAGTTTTTGCCCCTAACTGACATAAAGGGATTTTGCCATTCCCATATCTACTCCTCTTCTAGATAAGTTCGTTCTAGTAGACACTCTATCTAGAAACACCATCCAAGCAAGGGTAACATTTGGTAACCCTCTTACCTTCCATAAACTTATAAAAACATCACTTTTTTTCCTATGGTAGGGCATAGTTTTTCATACGTAGAGTTTATGAAATATTGTCCTGACTCCTCCTCTACCTATATCTTAAAGTCCATATCCTCCCTGTTCACATGGACATTAGATAAGGTTGTTATAAGTTCATCCTTTAGTGCCCGCCCTCCCATTCAAATCTAGTCCTTATCTAACTTAGACTACAATGCCAAATAGATCCTGCCCATCCACCTACCTCTCCTACATTTCTTCCTTGATCTAGAGATATGGTGTAAATCCCAGGGTACATCTCCCTAAGGTTGCACTGTCCAACCCACCAGTCCTCCCATAACCTAATTTTGTCCCCTACTCCTACTTTCCACCTTACTCCTTTTTCAAACCATCTCACACCTTCTCCGTCTCCACATACGTTAACCAAATCTTTCCACCACCCGGACTGATATTTAGCTTGAACACCTGTTTGTCCCGGGGCTAAGCCATATTTTACTTGAAGTACCTTTTTCCATTTACCCTTTTCTTCATTAAATAGCCTCCACTTCCACTTAGCCTATAGGGCATTATTGAACCAATGTGAGTCCTTAATACCTAATCCCCCCTCTCCTTAGGTTTGCACATTCTCTCCCAACTAATCCAAGCTATTGTTCTATTTGGTTTCCCCCACCCCCACAAAAATCTCCTCTATTTGGTTCTGCAAAGGTCTTAAAACTACTTCTCTCTACATTTATAGTCACAATCTTGGACTTGTGAAAGTTTATTTTCATCCCTGAGGCTAACTCATAACACCTTGAATAGATTTTACTATAAAATCACTCTGATAGTTAATATGGCACCTAAAGAGTGTATCATTTGCGAATTGCAGCATACTGACCTTAACCTTAGGATTTCCTAATTTCACCCCTTCAAGTAGGTTAGCCTTATCTGCTTGTCTTACCAACCCAGACAACCCTTCAGCAACAATTAAGAGAAAAAAAAATAGGCTAAGGGATCCCCCTGCCTCCAACCCCTGGTTGGCTTAAATTCTGTTGTCGGGCTACCATTAACCAGAAAAAACACCGATGTTGATTGCAAACAACCTTTGATCCAAGTGATCCGTTTGTTGTTGAATCCAAGCCTAAGCATCATATCATACAAGAAAGCCCACCTAACTGAGTCATATGCCTTTTCATTATCCATTTTGATACACAACCCACTTTTGCCTTGCCTCTTGAGATCTTCAACAACCTCATTAGCTATAATTACATTATCCAATATCCCTTTATCTTTTAGGAAAACGGATTGACACTCATCAATAACCCCAAGCAAGACTTTCTTCAACCTACATGATAACACCTTAGAAATAATTTTATACAACGCCCCAACAAGTGAAATCGATCTAAAATGGTCTAGCTTAAGGGGTCCCAAACTTTAGTAACTAATGTTATGAACGAAGCTTTACACCCTTTTGGAATATTACCCGTGTTCTAGAAGTAGTTTATCACCGACATAATATCTTCTTTAATAACTTCCCAACTATTCTTAACAAAGTTTAGGTTAAAACCATCAGACCCCAAAATTTTTGAGCCATCACGCTGCCACATAACTTCATCCTCTGTGATATTAGAAGTCAGGCTTACATTCTCCTCAACAGAAATAGATTTGAATTCTACATCTCCTAATCTTACTCCAAAATCTTTTGTTGTATTGAATCTCTCCTCAAAGAATTTTTTTGCCTCTCTTCTTACAACTTCTGGTTCCTCAACCCACTGCCCATTCATTTTCACCCTTTTGAATTCATTTCTCATCCTTCTCCATCTAATAACAAAATGACAATACTTTGAGTTCGTATCACCATGCTTAAGCCAACTCATCCTTTCCTTTTAGCATAACAACGACTCAGTCTTTTTCTGAACTACCCTAAGTTGACTAACTATTTCCATTTTTTTTAACTTTAAAATGTCCTCAAGCTCCCTAATACCATCTTTTGCGTCCAACTCCTCAATTTCTCTTACAATTATTTTCTTACTTGTTTTCATCAATCCGAACACTTCATAATTCCAAATTTTAAGGTCGTACTTCAAATGTTTCAGCTTTTCTTTTAGTTTTCTTACTTCATCGCCTTGAACCAAGTAAGAATTGCATTTTTCCTTCACAAGATCCTTGAAACCTTTCTCCAACTGCCATGCCCCTCTATAGACCTGAATGGTCTAGGTCCCCAGTATTTGAATGATGATTTCAATATAATAGCTTAATGGTCAAAGATTTCCCTTGGTTGGATATACTGTTTACACATTGGCCGATTTTGGATCCACTCTTCAGAGACCAGGGCTCTATCTAGTATGCTTTTAGCTGTACCATTTGACTTATACCATGTATATTTCCTATCAACTAGTACATCCATAAAAAATTATTTTCTAGGAACCTATTAAACTGCCTTATTTCCCTTTTTTGACTTCCCCCTTGACTGACCCCCTTCTTCTCATTAGAGTTCCTGACTGCATTGAAATCACCTACAAACACCAAGTTATATTATGTTGGGCTTGTTTCATACATGTCAATTCCTCCCAAAGAGCTCCCTTATATTGCAGATTACATGATGCATACACATTAATCACTGACACTTGTGTGTTCAATTTCAAATGTTTGCCATTGACAAAAATAAAACCTTCTCCAACTACATGGCTTTCACATTGAAAAGCTTTTTTGTGCCACATTGTTAACATACTTCCAACATAATTTTCCCTTTCATTATGTATCCGTCCAACATTACAATTTCCCCAAATAGAAAGGCACCTTGTATCCAACAATTCATTAATTTTAGTTTCTTGTAAACAAATCAGCTCTGCACCTTCTTTAAAAATAAGTTGTTGCAGTACCCCCTCCTAACCCTCTTATGTTGAAGTTTATAATTATCATACAACACAATTTTGATTCCCATCCTCACTTCTAATTCTACACTCGTGGTCTCTATCTTCCATTCATTTCAATTCATTGATTACCTGTTTCTCATCCCCACAACACGTAATACCAATTTGTTTCCCTAACTCCTTTAGTTTAATTGGTTCAACAATATCTAAGGAGGCTAAAACACGTCTATTACAATTACTAATGTCACTATAAAAAACAACATGATACATAGAAGTAGAGACTAACCTGGATGAGTTGTTGTTTTCCAACTGGAGGAATTCCATACCTGAAAAATTCTTCCATCGATGATGCGAACTTGATTCACCTTCTCCCACCTTCCATGTCTCAGCACCCTTTGTAGAGTGATAAACTCTTCTTCAATGACACCACCCTGTTCTTCTGCCTCACCACTGAATCTCGTGCATGCACCTTCAATAACACGTAACGCCGAAACAAGGTCTTGTGTTTCCCTCTGTTCACCACTATCACAGACCCTAAATCCAATACCTACTATTTGAGGACCTTCCACCTCTGGGTTACTGTACCGTCCCGTCCCCGGGCGTTGACCAAAGTCAAAGTCAAAGTTAAAGTCAAAGTCAAACATATGGTGGGACCCATCTAGGGAGTCCAGGGAGGAAAGTCAACAGATGGACCGTTTAAGGCGTCGCCAAGATAAGGCGTCGCCAGGTTGAGGCGTCGCCAGGTTGAGGCGTCGCCAGGTTAAGGCATCGACGATGTCACCCCCCGATACCCACGGGTAGGAAAGACTGTGGAGGGGGCGACACCACGAGAAGCCTCAGTACCTCAGAACAGTAAGAGACAGGTGGCTTCAAGGCCATAGTTCCAGTATCAGGGAGGAGTAACCTGACTTGTGAAGTACCCACGCCACCTCTAGGAGACCCCTGGGACAGATACGACCCATGAGAGGGCCACGCCCAGGGGCGAACCATGTGCGTGGTACGAGAGGAAGGTAGATACAC
>Ga0123342_1008569_pt1 | contig 12763 bp, 10 predicted proteins | sample Turbeawhitnodule_FD_89960 | JGI IMG/M metagenome (GOLD analysis project Ga0123342, IMG submission 89960) | Root nodule microbial communities of legume samples collected from Mexico - Turtle bean Mexico white nodule | ecosystem: Host-associated > Plants > Roots > Nodule | place: Mexico: Nepantla...
ACAAATCAGTTTTCTGTTATGGGACCAAAACAAACAATCGGTTGTTTCCACGAATCAATCGGTTGTTTTGGTTTTGACAGCAAGTCAACCATTTGAAAACAGTTTTCAATCTTTCTAAAAACATCTAAGTTTAAAACAATCGGTTGTTTCGAAAAAACAACAGGTTGTTTTTCACTTAGTTTGAAAAACACTTTTCTTTTAAAAGATTGAGAATGCTTATGCTTTGGATTCAATCAAGAGTGGAATATACATAAAATCTACCCCATATCCTAACTAAAAGACTGCTCAGCAACAACAAGCACAACTACCCTTTCATCACCCTTCAAAGGATTTGGATTCTTCAAAGCTTGAACACACTTGGTTCAACAATATCACTATGAAACTTAACATCTTAGTTATAGTGACACCTCAAGTATCAACAATCATTTGCCACCACATGGAAAAAAGTATTATTAAAAAAAGAAAAAAAAGAAAGAAAATACAAGCAAATATGAGGGGACAAGACCAAAACCCATATATTAAAAACCTAAGAAAAACTATACTTAGGTAATCTATACCTATTAATAAAGAATTCTAAGAAAAGACTAGAGAAAAGCCTATTATACCAATGAAATTGTTCTCTATGAATAAACTCTAAGTTTGCAAGCTTTCAGCACATGCATTCCCTTCATGTAAAATGTGAGAAGTCTTAAACCTAACTCTTCCAAAGTAATAAAGACAAGTGTTCCACCTATTACGAAGAATCCAGAAAACATTAGTCCTCGCAGTAAAAGAAACACAAACCAAGGCAAAATCACATTCAATCCATAAACTAGTAAGACCCATCTTTTTAGCTTCTTCAATGGCATGTATAACTCCATCAAACTCATCAACCAAAGTAGTTTTAATATCAAAGAAAGCAAATAAACCACCAATAAACTCTTTCATACTCCCACGGTAAATACCAACACAAGTAGCAAGACTAGGAGAACCCCTAGCAACACCATGAGTATTAATTTTAACCCAACTTGGTGAATGAAACTCCCATCTAACAGGAAGAGGATGAAGAACTTTACCACTATGAGTATTAATATCAAAGAATTAAAGCACATAGAATTCGAACATATCATTCCTCATAGAGCCTTTAGAAGAATTACTCACTAGGCAAGTGAAATCCTTAATGGTGGAAATGGCCCTAGAAAGATCAATCTTAACTTAAAATCTAGCATGAGTAATTTTCATATCTACTCCTTTTATGTGTGAGACAAGATTGTTACCAACAAATTGGAGGTTGGTGTAGAAAACTCTAACAAGGTGAGCATAAATGTTTTTTGACATCTCCAAGAACCTTTTCAGCAATTGTTCTTTAAGAAGAACCCTCACTTTAGTAAGCTTTTGCTCCTTCAACCAATTGAAAGAGATAAGTTTTGGATTATTGACAACTTTTCTACTAGCCTCATGGAGATACTTATCATCCTCTCCCGAGAACCATCTTTCTAAGCGCCCTCCTCTCTTTATTCCATATGTTTTCATCCTTTTAGTGGAAGGAGGTGTGGAATCCATGGAGGAAGAAAGAGATGTCTGAAACAAGAAGAAAAATGTATCAGATTTGAGAAGAGACAAGAGATATGGGCAATTGGTTGATTTCATGAAGAAAAACACCTAAATAAAGTATTGTTATATAGGCACCAAAAAAAGCTTCATATTTTGGGTTTTAGAGGGTTGTTTTCCTCAAGAAAAAGAGTCTGTTTAGAGGCACACAGTCCCACGTAAGTCAGCACCAGAAATCACATGGAAAACACATGTAGACTTTGACTAGTCATAAAGGCTCTTAATTTTCCAAGATATGGATTATATTCCCTTTATGGCCAATGTAACTTCCTTTCAGAGTGAAATCAAACCCATGATAAATGAAAATTGAGTTGAAACAGCTTGGAGAAAGAATCTGCAACAGAAGCAATGCATAGAGAATTGAATCCAATTTAATGCAATGTTGTCAGAGGGGAAACAATCAATTGTTTCATGAAAACAATCAGTTGTTTTTCTGTTACATCAATTAAGACATTTCACAAACCAAGGATTATTGGCAAAGAAGAACTAGAATAAAAATACTTACACAACCTTTCTATAGATGAGTGATTTTGTATTTAAAGACATCAAATGAGATCATTCATAATTCAAGTGAAGGAAAACATCATTTTTAAAAAAAGAAGTTATTCTTTAGAGAAAGTTTTACTGTCAAATAGTCGTGATACGTTATTAAAGAAATTCACTTGACATTCAAGCAATCAAAATACAATTAAAATCTGCAACAAGAAGTCTAAGTCAAATATTCTCTTTCACACTTGATTCTTTAGGAATAGTATCCAGGTGAACCTAGAAAAATCATCAACAATAACAAGAGCATAGTAATTCCCCCTAAGACTCATAGTTCTTGAAGGACCAAATAAATCCATGTGGAGCAGCTTAAGGGGTTTTGAAGTGGAAACCACATTTTTCAGCTTAAAAGAATGCTTAATTTGTTTCCCCTTTTTACAAGCTTCACATATATGGTCTTTCTCAAACTTGAGCTTGGGTAATCCTATTACAAGATCTTTAGATATAAGCTTATTCAAATGATGAATGTGAATATGAGTTATTCTTCTATGCCATAACCATGATTCCTCATGTTTGGTTAAAACTAGGATGTGAGATATCAAGAAGATAAATGTTGTTGACCCTTTTACCAATCAATAATACTTTTGGTAGAAGTATCTCACAAGTGCTGGATTTCAAGGTTACTTGATAACCTTTATCACACAGCTGACTAATGCTGAGTAAACTATGCTTCAGCCCTTCTACATATAGAACATCATGAATAAGGAAGTTGCTCTTGTCACCAATAGTGTCTCTCCCAAGAATCTTCCCTTTATTGTTGTCTCTTTAGGTCACATTCCCTTCTTGCTTGAGGATAAGGTTGAAAAACTTGGATTTCACCCCTGTCATATGCTTGGAGCACCCACTATCCAGGTACCACATATGTTGATTTTCTATCAAGGGATCCTGCATAAGACAAAATCAAGTACCAAGATTTGGTCCCCTTACAAATTTGGGTCCTGTACCGGTACTGGGCGAGGCTGGGACCCACCTGGCTGCCTGATGCCCAGTCAACCTGGCCGAGGGACCGAGAGGCCGAGACTTTTGGAGACTTGGCCGAGGGACCGAGAGGCCGAGACCTTTGGAGACTTGGCCGAGAGACCGAGACCTTTGAAGACTTAACTGAGACGGCCGAAGACCACAGGTATTTGGCCGATGGCCGGCCCTCACCATGAGAATTTGACCGATGGCCGAACCCCATTACAATTAACGCTCAAATCGAGATCAGTGAAGTTAATCCATCATCAAGAATTAGGTAATGCAACCCTAAGCGGTATCCACCTCGATAAACGGGCCTAACAAGGTAGGCCCACTAGAATAATATAAATAGCACGCATTTCAAGAAGTAAGGTATGTCATTTATTACTATTCACCTACCTGAGAGCTGACCACCCGCTTTACTGACTTGAGCGTCGGAGTGTCTTCGCAGGTACCCCCACCATCCGGTGTTCACCCGACGACCGAGTCCCGAGTGCCGAAGGATAAGCAGGAAGACGAGAAGAATCCCAGTTCATCACCTAGTCACCTGCCCGACCGAAGGAAGAAGAAGAAGACTTCAATAGTTCTCTAGGTCCCATCTCCCTAGTAGGAACAGGTCCATGAGCATCAATTGGATCCTTTAAACCCTTAGGATTCTTGGGAATCCACTTCATAACACCTTTAGGAACAGAAAATTTCCTAATTTTATATAACCTAACAGAATGCCCTCTTTTCATGCAGTAAAAACATGTAACAACCGGTTGTTTCAATTTTTCAATCGGTTGTTTTTCTATTAAAGTGGAGTGGGGCTTTGAAATTCCATTTTTCTTACTCTGTGGATAGAAACCCAAACCAGATTTTCCAAAAATACAATTTTGAGATGCTAGAACAGTCTCAAAGTTTGATTTTCCTTTTGAAAGCTTATCCACAGTTTTTACAAGGTAGTGAACCTTCTTTTCAAGAGATTCATAGTTATCACAAAAACTAGAGCTACACTTGCAAAAAGAGCTTTTATAAATCAATTACAAATTTTCAAAATCATTTTTCTAATTTTCCAGCTCTTCTTCCAGTGCTTTAACTCTATTTTCCAACCAATTATTTAAACCATTCAATCGATTGTTCAAGAGAGCCAATATATTAGCTTCCTCATGTGTTTCTTTGAAAGCTTTAAGAAGCTGACTGTAATTTTCAATATTAACAAAGGAGCAGGAACTTACATTGCTTGTGTCGTTTTCACCTTTGGCCTTTAGACACAAATTTGCTTCTTCTTCTTCACTTGAAGAGCCACTTGATGCTGAGACATCATTGTCATCCCAAACAATGTCGGCCTTTTTTTATTTGCCCTTATTTTCAAACCACTTGCTGAACTTTTTCTCTTTGCTTTCTTTACCAGGACATTCAGCTTTTATGTGCCCCTGCTCACCACATCTAAAACATGTACATTTGTTAGTATTGAATTCAGTAGGTTTCTTGCAAACATACATGTCATTGGTGTGATTTTTGTTGTTGTTCTTCTTTAACAACTTGCTGAATTTCTTTGACAGCAAGCTAAAATTCTCTTATTCACTGTCATCACTTGAATGTTGACAATTTTTGTTCTCAGCAGCCTTCAATGCAATTTTCCTCACATGTTTGTCCTCATTCTCTTGAATACTTAGCTTGTTCATCTCTACTCGTGCTCTCTCAACTTTCCAAACAATGAGGCAGTGGTCATGGAGGTTAGATCCTTTGATTAAGATATGGTAGTACCCTTGGGTTGCCATGATCTATCCAAACACTTGAGAATCTTGATATTTAGCTCCTCTTTATCAAATGTCTTCCTAAGACTCATAAGATGAATTACTATGTGAGTAAATCGTTTTTGCACTTCTACGATTGTTTCTCCCTTCTATATTTTGAACATCTCATACTCTTATATGAGAGTGTGCTTCCTTACTCTTTTCACATCATTTGTGCCTTAATGAGTCACTTCAAGAGTATCCCACATCTCCTTTGTATTTTCATATTGAGACACCATGAAAAACTCATCAAAACTTAGTATAAATGTGATAATGCTCTTAGCAATACAATCATATTGTGCCGTTTTACTTTCTTGCTCAGTCCATTGGGACCAAGGTAGGGATAAAAGGATCATTTATAATTGCATCCCAAATACCTTTGTTAATTGGTTCAACAAAGATCTTTATCCTTACCCTCCAAAATTGGTAATTCACCACAAAACAGTGGTGGTCTATTTATAGAAGCACCTTCCGCAAAAGGAAGTTTATCAGCCATGAGAAACATATTTTGGATCAAAACTTGAGTAACTTTCAAGAACATTGCTCTGATACCAATTGTTAGAATTGTAGGCCTAAAACAAGAGGGGGTGAATTATTTTTAAACATTTTTTGCAAACTTTGAAGGTATGGAGAAAGTCAATGAAGAACCAAAGCCAAAGGAATGAGAATGCACAAATCACAAAACTATTTTAGTTGATTTATTGAAAATCAACCGGTTGTTTTTGCTATTCAACCAGTTATTTTTATCATCAGTTTATAAAAACAACTCAAAACAACTATAATTGAGATTAAGGAAAGAGAGAATCACACAAACAGATTTATACTGATTCAATCCAAAAATTACAATCACATACACACCAAAAAAAGTGATCTTGAACCCTTCAAGAACACACACTTCCTTTAACAATACAACACACACCACAAATCTAAACAACCTCTGAATTTGCACACCACAAACCTTTACAGAAATACAATTGTAAAAGATAAAGAAAGATCACAGCTGATAATATTATGGAATAGAAGAAAGTACAGGGCAATCCTATTTCCACTCTTACACAAAATCCAAAGCCTTATCTCGGAGAAATCTTGATTTCAAAAGCAATCTTGTAAAAATGATTTATACCCCAATTTTTAGTTAAAAACATTTAATGCAATACTAAATCAGTTTTAAAATCACTTCAAACAGATTTAACTAACTCAGCAAAAATATGTTAAGAAAATTCAAAAATCAATTGGTTGATTTATCGAAACAACCGATTGAATTGGTTTGACAGCAAAGTCAACCAAAGCCAAACAGTTTCAAACCTTTTTCACAAACCTTTAAGTGTAAAACAACCGGTTGAAACGATAAAACAACTGGTTGTTTTTCCACTTCTTTGTAAAACACTTTTTTTTCAAAAGGATTTGATTTAAACCATCTTTGAATCCTAACTAAGAGTGGATTTACAATTCCAACTAATCAGAACACACACACACAAGCTACATCCTACCTTCAAGAAATCCATAGAGATTTGGAGATATCAAATCCATGTTCAAAACTTAAGTTCTTCCACAAATAGCACATCATGAATCAAGAAGGTTTCTTGTCACCAATGGTTCCTCTTCCAAGAATTTTCCCTTTGTTGTTGTCTCCATAAGTCACATGACCTTCTTGTTTGAGGAAAAGATTGACAAACTTGGTTTTATCCTCTGTCATGTGCTTAGAATAGCCATTGTCTAGGTACCACATATGCTGATTTTCCATCAAAGAACCACTGCTTACATCTGATTCTCCCTTTTTTTTTATCAAGCATAGATTTGCCTCTTCATCTCCATTTGATGATGAGCAAGAGGAAGAAACATCATTGTCTTTCCAAGCAGTGTAGGTTCTTTTAGTTTTTCTCTTCTTCTCAAATTTCTTGTTTGGTCCTCTCTCCTTGCTTTCAGTGTTGGGGCAATCAACTTTGATATGACCCTGTTTACCACATCCAAAACAGGTATAATTGTTAGCATTAAAATCATTGAGTTTCTTGTTGTTATACCTATTTGAGGATTGGTTCTTGTTGTTTTTTTCTTCAAGAACTTGTTGAATTTCGTGGTTAGTGAGTTAAGAGTTTCTCTATCATTGTCCTCACTTGATACTTGACAATCTTTATGACCAACAGTCTTCAAAGCAATGCTTCTTACATGATTCTCTTCATGCTCTTGATCATTCAGTCTATTCATCTCCAATTCGTGTTCCCTAAGCTTTCCAAACAAGGAGGTTGTTTTCAAGGTAGTCAAATCCTTGGATTCAGAGATGGTTATGACTTTGGGCTGCCAAAATTTGTCCAAGCACTTGAGGATCTTGATGTTGAGTTCCTCCCTTTCAAATATTTTTCCAAGGCTGATGAAATGGTTGACAATGTGAGTAAACCTCTTTTGTACATCAGCATTGGTCTCCCCTTTTTGCATTCTAAATATCTCATACTCTTTAATTAGAGCATGTTTTCTTTCTCTCTTTACATCATTTGTTCCTTCATGAGTAACTTCAAGAATATCCCACATTTAGACCCTTCAAGAACACATACCACCTATGGCAAATACACCACAGATTTCAGAACAGCCTCTGAATTTGCACAACAACAATTCTCACAGAAATACAGTAGTCAAGAGAGAAAGAAATGAGTACATCTAGGTACAATCACAAATTAAAGCAAAATGAATAGAGGACAATCCTATTCCACTCTTAGAAAAGGTTCAAAGCTTTTAGTAATCTTGGAAAACTAATTTGAATGTTTTTCTCTTGAATCAATCAAGACAAGGAGCGTAAAACAACTTATTTAAACTCCAATGAGTTGGTCAATGCATTTAATCCCAGAGCCAAAACAGTTTTAAATCAATTAAAACAGATTAAACCCACTTAACAAAATTTTGTTAAGTTTTAGGAAAAACAATCGATTGAAAACACGAAACAATCGATTGAATTGGTTTGACAACAAAGTCAACCAAAGTCAAGCTTTTTCAAATCTTTTTCAAAATACACTAAGTGTAAAACAATCGGTTTAATCGAAATTTCAATAGGTTGATTTTTCACTTTCCTTTGAAAATACATATTTTTCAAAAGGATTAAAATCAAACAACCTTGGATCATCAATTTGAGTGGATTAAGAAATTCAAACTACACAAGACACACACACAACCAACAACAGCAATCCACTTGGATTAGGAGACATCAAAGCACCTTGTTCAACAGGAAATGTGTGTGCTGATAAGTTGGCTAATTTAGGATTTATTCATAGAGAATCATTTCATTGGTATAATAGGTTTCCTTCTAGTATGTTTTATAATTCTTTATGAATAGGTATAGTCTACCTATGTACCGTTTTTGTTAACATATTTGGTCTAGTCACCCAATATTTTTTTATTTTCTTTCCTTTTTATTTTATTTTTAATAATACTTTTTTTCGTGTGATGACAAATGATTGTTGTTACTTGAGACGTCAGCATAGATGAAATGTCAAGTTGAATAGTAATGTCGAACATGAAAGTTTTATAAAAAAAATGACAAATTCTATGTTTTTATTATTACATTGGTAACAAAATGAAGCATTTTAATCATTATTGCATTGTCTAAAGATTACATACTAAATGAAGAAAATTGTTTCTAATTGACTTGTATTAAGAAAATTGTTTCTAATTGACTTGTATTGGGCATTGGAAAAATTGAAAAGGACCTATTAATCCACCAAATTGCTCAATAAGATAAATTCAATTTTGTCATAAAAGTGAAAAATTTAATTATAATATATTCAACCCAGAAGAATCTTGTTTAATTCTTTATTATGTCTATTTTTATGACTGAGAACAAATAATACTTTTATGTTTATATTAATTTACCTTTAATTTGTAGACTTTATTCTTTATTTCCTTTATCAAATGTTATATTTAATTATAAAATTCAAAATTTTAAAATGTATTTCTTTTATCATTTTTTAGTTGTTTCAAATTTTATGTGTATTAAGAAAATAACCCATTGAAAAAAACACAACTCATTTAAAAAAACACACAAAAATTGGATTTAATGGGGTTTCAGAAATCCCTAAAAGTAATGGGAGTATGGGAAACCTCTGGAAGTAACACTACAAGAAAATCATCAAATAGAAACCAATTTTTAGAGACCAAAATAATTAGTTACAATAGTAACTAAATTAGATACTATTTTAGAAACTAAAAAAAAATGATTTCTAAATTAGTTTCTATTATTGTTAAATAGTTTCTAAATTGGTATCTAATTAGCAACCAAGGTTTTAACTACCAATTATTTAGATTATAAATTTGGTAGCAAAAACCTTGGTTTCTAATTAGATACTAGTTTAGAAACCATTTAACAATAATAGAAAATAATTTAGAAACCAAAAATTTATTTAGTCCCTAAAATGGTCTCTAATTTAGTCATTATAGCAACTAATTATTTTTTGTTTCTAAAATTGGTTTCTATTTTATGATTTTCTTGTAGTGTAATGGGGGATTGACAACCCCTAAAAATAACGAGGGTTTGTAAAACCACTGGAAGTGACAAGAGTTTACATAACCACATGAAAATAATAGTTTTTCCAGGGGTTAGTAAAAACCGTCGGTAATCCGTTAACATATCGTTGAATGTTCCAGGAAAAAAAACCAGATAATGCACTTAACGAAGGTTAAAATCGTCAAAAACACTAAATAGTTTAGGCGATTTGAATTTCATAAGCTAAATTTAAATTTGAAATAAATATGTAATTTACTAATATCATAATAAATAATTTATAAAGGTATGAAATATGAGTATATGGATAAAGGTATCAAAATTGGAATATCAAAATTGGAATGTGACACAATGGAAATAAAATTGTTTTTTTTAATAAAAGACTCGTGGGTTCAAATTTAAAATAAAACAAATTTAATAGTTTTGTTATTGAAAAATGAAATTAATTTTGACTGATGAAAAGAAGATATAAATTCAAATGAATTTGTTACACATTCTAAAATGGGATAATGTGAGTAAAGTTGTTTCATTAAAAGGTTATTAGTTCAAATCTAAAGTAGACAAAATTTAATATTTTTTAATAATTATTAATGATATAATAATAATTAAAATTAATATTATTTGATTATTATTAATATAAATAATTTTTTTTATTAAATATAGTCTTTTCAAAAAAAGAAAAATAATTTTATCATATATGACATTTTATATCAATCAGTAACTATTTGTGACATATATGTTTTATTATTTTTAATGAATTTTTTAGACAAATTAAAAAGTGTCATAAATAATATAGAAAAATGTGACAAGTTATATATATATTACTGTTAATTGTGTTATGAAAATGAAAATATAATGTTAACTTACGAAAAAATCATAAATTCAAAATTTAAAATTACATAAATTTAATATTGTTTTTCCACTAATATAAATGTACATGTACCTGTAAGTTTTATATTAAATACATAAATTTATAACACTATTCTTGACACAAATTTTATTTAGTTTATAAATATTTAATAATTATATATTAATTATATTCTTATTATAAGAAAAATAATTTTATTATACAATTTTGTTAGTAATTATTTATGATAGGTATATTTAAGTTTTTTAATATAACTATTGTGACTTTTTTTTAATTTTGTCATTATTATATTTATGACAAATAAAAAAATGTCACAAATAATATATAAATTGTATCACAATTTATATTTATTACTAATTTTTTTTTAAAATATATATTTTTTTAATGAGCTTTACTAGTTGATGTTAGTTAATATGCAAACAAAGTTCTTCTTAAATATTAATTAAGTTTCTTAAAAAAATATTTTTTTTTTTGTAATGAGCTTTACTAGTACGTATTATTATTATTCTAAAACAGTGTGAATATTATTCCTTTTGAAGACAATTTATGATTTTTTTGATAATGACTTTCGAAAACTACTTTGAATTGAAATTTTAATCCTATTTTTCGAAAGTGTTATAAATTTTTTAAAATATTTATATATAAAATAACGGTATATTAGTAAATTAGAGAGATGTAAGTAACAATTTAAAAAAAGTATATAGATTACAAAGTCTAAAAGCCGTACAAGTCAAAATCGTAACTTACAGTAGAATATATTTGAGAATCTGTGAAGAGAACATACCCTTGGATATTATTTTCAAGATCATGCACGTAACTTGGTGATAGTTATATTCTCTTCAAAGAGTTCGTGTTTCAGGACAATTTTATGTTTCTAGTTCTTGGTCTTTCTAGATCTAAGGTTAAAATAATCAATGATTTGGGCGCAACCAATTAACAAATGTTGAAATTTGTAAAAGCCTAATAAGAGAGAAACATCTAAAGAAAATGACAGTTTGACTTTTATAGTCAGTCTACACACGAAATCACTTGTTTTTTTTTCACTCTTTTGTGAACTTTCTTTCTCTTTTAGTTTTTTCCCACTTTATTGTTTCACGTTTTCTAGTAACCCTAAATAGAAGAAAAATAGATAATATTGCGTGGAAGGTCAAGGTTGGGGTTTAGTGCAAATTTTCAAGTTGTAGTGTAATTGATTATAGATATTTAACATAGAATTTGTGAAGGTAGCAAATTCAGAGGTATTAATGAGTAGGATTGGATTTTATATGTTAGACGTATTCAAAATAATTTTGGTTGGATCAACTTAATGTCATTCTTATATTAAGTTTGAATTAAACTGATAACTTTCAATAATAGATTAAATTGGATAATGAATATTTATTTTACAATTTTAATAATTACTTTCTTTTCTTTGTCATTGTCTTTGGATCTAAATTTCAAATAATTATATTATATATATACATATATATTTGCATTTTGATTGAATAATACATTTAAATAAATTAAACTAGAACTAACTTAGAAACATGATGTAGATGTTAAAGGATATAAATATTATATTAATAGGTTGGATTAGATTTATGAACTAAACCCTAAATCCTAAACACTAAAATCTATTTGACTGAGTTTATTTATATTTGGCTGAGTTTGACCAAAACTAAAAAAATTAATCTAAAATGTTTGAATTATGTTAGCAATTTTTGTAAGGTGTTTAAAAATAGAATATGTTTAAATGAGATGAAGTTTAAATATTCTATTTGTTAAGTTAAAAGTGTATATAAATAAAAAAAATTAACTATTCAAATTTTATTTCACAAAAATTATTTTTCTAAAACAAATTCAGTTGTTTCTCTCTAATTTTTTGAGAAATTTGTTTATCCTTTTCAAAATTAGAGTATGTCCTAATGATGTTAGTAGAAAGGAGAACAAAACTTACCAATCAATTTTTTTTTATTTACATTAAGTTTCTTTTTGCTACTTTCTCTCCAATTTGTTGCATGTTGGGTGGTTTATATGTGTACCGACCAGGTAGTCGGGAGTGATGACGTGGCAGCAAGCGATAATATAGGCGTGTTGAACGGAACACCTGGCAGACAGAAGGGAAGGAAATCGGGAAGCTCGTGTAGTCGCCAATCGTTAAGTTGGCGTGCTCCGATCTCTAGCATATCTACACCAGCGGTCACACGGCTCGTGTTGTAATCGCCGTATGCGAGCTTAGGCGACCAAGTGATCAGAAGTCGCCGAGAGGGGGACATCGCCGAAAGGTCAGGAAAGCTTGTTCAAGGCTTTCAAAGGGCACAAGTGCGAAGGATGAAGTTATCAGATGATCATTCCCTAGCCAGAGGTTGAGGCCAGGGAACAGCTTACCAGAACATACACGATGAAGCAAGTGAAGCAGATCATGATGGCGGCCGACGAGACCACAGAGAAGGTGTGCATGGTGACACCCCGTACTCGCCACACAGAAGAGATCGCGCTCCAAGGCAGCTATACACCGAGTTACTCCTTGCATGGGTAACTTAGTCGAACAGCCTGAAG
>Ga0123342_1008570_pt1 | contig 12763 bp, 7 predicted proteins | sample Turbeawhitnodule_FD_89960 | JGI IMG/M metagenome (GOLD analysis project Ga0123342, IMG submission 89960) | Root nodule microbial communities of legume samples collected from Mexico - Turtle bean Mexico white nodule | ecosystem: Host-associated > Plants > Roots > Nodule | place: Mexico: Nepantla...
ATGATGATATTATTGAAGATATAGAAAAGCATGGACCCCCAATGAAGGTTATGTGGTATCTTCCCATCATTCCAAGGATGAAGCGTTTGTTTGCAAACCCAAACGATGCTAAGAATCTTAGATGTCATGTAGAAGAGAGGAAATGTGACGGCATGTACTGACATCCAGCTGATTTTATTCAGTGGAAGAAATTTGATGATGAACTTCTAGAGTTTGGTAAAGAATCAAGGAATACCTGACTTGGTTTAGCATGTCCTGTTTGGTAATATGAGTACAAATCACAGTTCATGTCCTGTTTTACTAGTTATTTACAACTTACCTTTTGGATTGTGCATGAAGATATCCGGTCCGAAACAGCCAAGGAATGACATAGATGTTTATCTAAGTCCCCTAATTGAAGATTTGAAGTTAATGTGGGACTATGGTGTTGAAGTATTTGACGGATTTGCTAAGGAAACTTTCAAGCTTCATGCCATGTTATTTTGCACCATCAATGACTTTCCGGCATATGGTAACTTATCATATTATATTGTTAAGGGTTATAAAACATGTCCAATATGCGAAGAAGACACTGCTTCTCAACAATTAAAGTCAAGACTGACTTCGAGATATGTTTTTGCCGACCTTAAAGACGAAAATTCATGTTTACAGTACAAACATATTGATGAAGAGACATGGCATCTTTTTAAAGAAAGCCGTGAAAATGAGGCTTGGATGGTAAGTGAAGTAACTTAACTATTTTTATCTTATTTAATTCACTTTGTTTATTTCAATTATGACAGGATCGTCGGAAGAAAGCTCAGGAGATAGCTTTGAAGAATGTTACCCCGCATGTACTCTCTCATTTGGGGTATCGAAAACTTGAGCAATCACTAATGGTGGAAAAAGAGAAATCTAGAAAGAGACGTCGTCTGAGAATGTGGAAACAGGGGTCACTTTTCCTCCATCACCACCTTTTCGCCATGTAAAATGGAAGAGTACCCGAATTAAAAAGTCGGGTGCACCAAGTTCTGAGCAATCCGGGGTTATCATCGAAAAAATTGTAAGTTATTTTTAGCTTTTTTTCATTTATTTTAAAGCATTAATTATATTAAAAACTGATATGATTTTTTTCTCTTGCATGATTCCTTGGAATCTCATGGTAATTTTGTTCCTGAAGGTCGTCACGATATCCTGGTTGAAGCAATTGGATGACCTGAGCACTATGGTCGTGTTCGTGCAGCAGGACAAAGGGTTGGAATTAAACTATATTTTGGAGTTTCAACACAACAGTCATCCTCCTCCCCCAAACAGAGCGGAGAAGAAATGAAGACTAAGATACGTGAAGAATTAATGGAGGAAATGAGAAAGGAGACTGATCGGATGCGACTAGAGATCAGAAAGGAGAATGATCGAATGCAACAAGAGTTTCTATCGCAACAATTTTGTGCTGAGCCGATTCAACCCATTGTTAGTCCCACTCCCAAGAGCATAAAGGGTAGTTGTGCGGCTCCCACAACATCAGGGGTGGATATCATTGGGCAGACGAGGGAATGTGAGCTACTGGTAGCGGGCGACAAGCTTCCTCAAGTGGTTGCCCTTGGAAAATTCTATGAAGAGGTCACCACCTTACATAAAATTCCTCTCTCCCGTGATGTGGCGAAGGTAACAGTTGAAAAGGTACGAGTACTTGATGCTCGTGTTCCACTACCTTTAGATGAGGTAACCACTGTGGCCTATGCATTTCAGACATTCGTTGCCTGGCCCAAACACCTCATTCGATTTATGCCAGAACCTCATGTAATAATTTCATTTCATTATATTAATTTATATTTATATTTATATATTACATATAATTTAATACAAATGTTCTTTATTTTGTAGAAAACTCGTCGGAAACCAAGTCCTAAAAAGAAGCATGAGGTTCCGGTTGACGATCCTATAGCTTCCTTAGCTCTAGCTGCTAAACAGATTGGTCATGATCCTTTTGAAGTTCCCTGGGATGATACATTTTTTCAAATAAACACTAAACTGCCACTGTACATGTACATGACAAATTTATTAGAATTTGTAGCTAAAGATCAAGAGCTCAATAGAAATATAACTCAATTTTTTATGATGTAAGTATCTTTACCTATATTTCAATTTACTTTATGTTAAATTATTATTGATTATGCTTTAACTAATAACTTGTAGGTTTTTGCATGGAGTCTGTCTCACTGAAGAGAAGGAAAATGTGTATGGATTCTTAGATCATGCATATACTAATCCCATTGGACTAAAGACAATTGAGACCCAATCATACATCACTAACACCCTGGAAAAAGAGGGAAAACAAATTTATGTATGCCCTTATATTAATGAGTAAGTTTAATTATATGTCATCAATTATTACTATTTCATGTTTTAAATATTTACTAACTCTTTTCATGGATGATATAGGCGTCATTGGCAATTACTTGTCTTATCAATGGTTGATAAGATTACTGTGTGGTTTTGTTCCTTACACAAGAAGATACCCCCAAATCTTAAGAATATCATTGATACGTAAGTACACTATAAACTTAACTTTGTATGTTATTAATTAACCATCTACTAACGAGGTTTTTGTATTAACCAGTTCATGGCGTGGATATAACACCCTAAGCGGTCGATCCAGTTAAAATAATTTGAACTGGATAAGAATAAAGGTTTGTAATTTTTTTCTTTCTCTTTTCATTGTTTATCAATACTTTTTATTGAATTATAGTGTAATAAACAACCAGGAAGCTATGAGTGTGGCTATTACGTTATGCAATGGATGATTTCCATTGTAAGACTAGGCGTTAAAACTGGTCGGAAAGAGCTAACATGATATGTTAAATTATTTTTATAATTCTTGAACATATATGTATCTTAAAACTAATTTATGTCAACTATATTTTGAAATGCATTCATCCACAGAAGAAATACCAATGAGTTCGGAAGCCATAGTATATGTGAGACATTCTCAGTCCACATATTTCATAAATTTTTATAACTCTATGATAGTTGATCAATAGTGTAGGGATTATATGTAATTTGATTAGTGTTTGTAATGTACATTTGGATCAATATATATTTTATTCTCTTAATTTATCTGAATTTATGTATTTGTCTAGTTAGGTATATATAATTGAACAGGTTAATTTATATGGAATTAACACTAAACATATTGCACTAAAAAAACCACTATTTACAAGGGCGACTATTTACCATAGCCGCACTCGTAAATGCATTACCCCTAAACCCCTAAATCCTAATTCAAAAGCATATACAAGTGCGGCTACCAGAAATAGTCGTCCTTTAGTATTTATAAATGCGGTATATAGCTGCCCTTGTATCTTTTCGATTTACGAATGCGTGCTGATCAAATGTGGCTATATAGCCGCCCTTGTTTAGCCTTTCTACACTAGTGCATCCGACAAGGTATATAAAATTTAATCACTCTACTAATTTTCTATTTAAATAGGAATGAAGTTCTCATGATGATGTATTCACTTGGAGCTTCTAAGCCATGAAATCAATCATATTTTTGTACTTATAATTACTTACTCTTTGTTCTTCAACTTTATGAATTTCTTTTAAATACATTGAGAAAGGAGTAGTAATGCCGATATTTGAATAAACTTACAATTTCGTTTTTACTCATTTGTTAAAAGTAATGTTAGAATTTCCTAAATTACTTTTTCAACACGTTGTCACGTTCTCTTTAAATATATTTTTTATTGAAAATAACAAGATTTATTAAAATAGGAGATATATAGCTCACAAAGTTATTAGATATCCAATAAATTATAATAATCAATAAGAATATGTGTTGATATGTGGTTCTAATACTTCTGTTTAATTATTAATACTAAAATATTAAAACTTTACTATAATGATTTCGTTGATTTAATTAACAATCACACCGAATCAAATAACATAAAATGATGTATTTTGTGAAGGTTTTAGCTACAAGAAACCATGAGATAATGAATTCCAGTTTTTAGGTGATGAGTAAATTAAAAAGACTTGACTTTAAGATTGGTCTTATTCTCTCTCCCACAATAAGGTCCTACAATGTGGGAATGGATCCCAGTCAAACCTTGCTCGTGAATTAAGGCAAAATGTATGAAATTATAAGTTCTTCTTCATACTTGGTTGCTGTAAATTATCGATAGAGACCGAAAACCTTATCGATGAGAAACAAAATGAGGAGAGGAAAATCAATGCCAAGAAGCAATAACGTGCATGACTTGCAAAACCTGACGTTGCATTTCTTGTAGTCATCTAAATGGGAACACAGGAGTCAAATGCTTGAAATTAAGTAGGAACATTTTGCTTTTTGGCATATTCTTCAAGATATTTTCCTGAATACCTCATTTTTCTTCATTGATTTATGTTTGATATCTACCGGTTTCTCTCTTAATATTGTGGAATAACCCAAACACAAACAAATCCACTAGCGTTTAGTACACAACACTAATAAAAATAAGAAATTTTACAAATGAGAATTCTCAACTTAACCTGTTGTTTGAACTCATGTATTATTTATGTTTTAATATTTACGAATAACCATCTTTTCTTTTAGAAAATTTATTTACAATTGATTAACCTAGAACCCAAATGTTTATGAACACTCTCTCTAAGTAAAGTCTTACATTTTTGTTGATCAGTTTTTGAATAGTGAAATTTTCTTTAGAAAATCAATTTACAATTTATCAACCTAGAACCTGCAAGTCTACAAACAAGAGTCCAAATATTGTTGAGTGAAGTGACTTCATCTTCTCATTTATGATGTCTAATCATTTAGTCTTCTCCTTACTTAATAATGCATAGAGTACACTAGAAATTTCATCTTCTAACACCTAACGAGCAACTATACTAAGAGTATGTAATAAGCTCATCATATCCATACCTCCTTTGAGCTCATATCATTTTCCTTGTTCTATCTTTGACAAACACATAATCATCAATCTGTCTTTTTTCATCATTTTTCATCTACAAGATCGTCTAACACATCATTTTATAGGAAACCAATTTTTTTTTTTTCTATTAGGTTTCATCTCAATGTTACCCTTCTCACCATCGTGTGTGAGAGAAGTACTAAAAAAAATATGTATTGTGAATATATTATTTTTATTACTATTAGAAAGTGGACTTTAAGCCTAACTCAATCTTATAAAACCGACTCATGGGGTGAGGTTTGCACCCACTTATATACTATGAAAAACTCTAATCTCTAGTCGATGTGGGATCTCTAACAATTACAAATTATTATCGTATTTTTTTTTAAGATGATGTTCTCTTTGAAATTGGTGTTTATAATTTTTTTTTCACTGGAGAAGTTCATCCAAAGGAATGTAATCAGTCCAAAGGGGATGCACACTCCATATGGGATGCACCCTGCAAAAGAAAATGCATTAGAATTTTTTTTTACATAAATTTAGTTAAATCAACATAAGTGTTAGAAACATGTTTTTATTACGGGCAAAGAGAAACTTGTTTAAAGTGAAATATATGTTTTTGTTCTATCTTTTCAGACAAGAAAATCATAAAATAAAAATTAATTTTTAAAGACCAAAATAATTAGTTGTGATAGTAACTAAATTAGAGACAATTTTAAAAACTAAAAAAAAAATTGATTTCTAAGTTAGTCACTATTATTGTTAAATAATTTCTAAATTGGTATTTAATTAACAACCAATGTTTTTTGCTACCAAATTTAGAAACTAAATAATTGGTAGTTAAAAATTTGGTTGTTAATATATCAGTTTATAAACTATTTAACAATAATAGAAACTATCTAAAATGGTCTCTAATTTAGTTAATATTGTAACTAATTATTTTGATGTCTAAAAATTAGTTTATATTTCATGATTTTGTTGTAGTGATGAGTGCTACTTCATTTTGTTTTTCAATCTAAATTTCATTATTATAACTTTAACTTTATTATATTGAGATACTTTCTGTATTTACTTTTTACCACTTTTCACAGTATTATATCGGAATAATTTATATAGGTATTTGCCTCTTCAAGTTTTTTTAAGTTAATTTCCTATGGTAACTTTTAAGGGTTTTTTCCAAGTTGGTTATACGTTAATATAATATCTTGCATTCTTAATTGCTTAATCATCTCATATTTAATATTAATTTGTTTTCCTTCCTTGAATGATTTTAGTATTTTTTTTTTATAAATAAATAGGAAAACCACATAAAAAAGAATTTAAAATCTTGGAAAGGAATTATAAATAGGCTTTTAAAATCTTGGAAAGGAATTATACATAGGCTTTTGCTTCCTCCACTATATCAATTTCTAACCTACACTATATCACACAGGTGAAATGACCAAAATAACTTCGTTGCTGTTTTGTTATGCGTGTTGAATGACACTATTCCGGTAATGGTGGGATGCATTTCTGAGCATTTTTAGTGTTCTGTGTGATTCCTTAATCTTGTTGATGGTTCGTCGATGTATTTGGAGGTGTTTTTCGTGATTCTCTTATCTAGTGTCAGACGTGTGAAAAAAAAAGAAAGGTTAATAACTTTTTTTTCCAAATTATAATGTGTGTATAATTTCTAGAATTTTCATTCATAATTTAAGTTGAATGTACTGGCATGGCATTGTTCATTTTGGATTTTGTGTTACATAAATCCATTACACATTAGACATTCTGAATTTTATCTTCCGAAAATCCAATTTCATAAGCTAAAATTCCTCTTCCAGAAATTATATTCCAAAATTCATAATTAACCTTCCTAATTTCTGAATTTGTTTTCCAAAATACTGTTTTTTTCAAAAGTCATTTTCGAATTCTAATTTCCTTAATGCAAAATACCTCTTTACGCTCTGCTCTCTTTCAAATCAAAATTACAAAGATATTTTGGTCATTTAAAAAATTTATATAGTGCAGGTCCGAAAATATACCGTGCACGGCCTAATTCTTCCTGCATCAGATTAATTGTGATCCACACACCCATATTTTTTTTAAATCCCAAATTACCCGTGTTATTTTTTCTGGATTTTTCATCCAGAATGTTAAAAAACTTCTGGATCTTAACCTCCGAAAAACATTACTGTGTTACTATCTCAGTTCTGAATCTACTGTCTTATTTATATTGCAAAAATAGATATAAAAAAATAAAGATAAAATAAACATTTCTAGTGAAGTGTCGGATGCATTAGTCTAGTACAAGTCACAATTGGTCTGATAGAGGAAGAATTAGTCCCGTGCACGAAGTGAAAGTCTTATAAATAACGAACATTCGGTTGTTTATTCCTGCACCTCCTATACATTTTCATATTTTCAAAAATATCTTTATGTAATATTTCGGATTACTTAATCTGAAAGTCTTTTTTCAAATTCGTAATTAACTTTCGAAATCTTTTTTCAGATGCATGATTAGTTTCCAAATTATATAATCTAGAAGTCTTTTTTAGCTTCTGGATTACATAATTCAGAAATCTTTTTTTCAAATGTGTGTCCGGATTACATAATCTGAAAGTTACTTTATAAGAGTGACACAAGAAGGTTAAAACGGTATTTTCACATTGTGTATGGGGTGACAGAAGAATCTATGGAGGTGCAGGAAGAAACAGTGTGAACATTCGTAAGACTTTGTTTGTGCATTTTGTTTTGTGTAATAGTGGGCCGCATTGTTTGAACGGAGAGAATAACTGCACTTGTGTCTAATTTGGTCAAACAAATGCATAATAACAAACTAAAGGTAGTAATTACTTATGCAATATAACTGTATCCAATTTAGTATGAAAAGACAAAATACTCTTAAATAAAATGGAATCCATATAAAAATGCATTATGAACTTTCTTTTCTGAAAATATATTTCCAGATTTTCAAATAAATGTTTTGTATTACAATTTTTTTTTCTGGAATAAAAGTTTGAGTTTTAAATTCTATTTCAGATTTTTATTTTCAGAATACAATAATTTTTTATAGATTTACTTTTCTGGAATATATTATTTCTAATTCCAAATTTTCATATTCCCAAACATTTCCAGAAATTAAAAAGTATGTAGAGGGCATGTTAAAAAAATTGAAGATTGGGTGTAGGAAAAATTTGCCTAAACTAAATTATCTTTCTAAATTTGTTCGAATACTCCAAATTTTGGTGCTTTGCTTGGACAAGTGACAGTGCATTGTAGAGTCCAGAATATAACATAGACGACTTCCACGTTTGACAGTTGACAACGACACATGAATGGAATCTGAGATTGGTGAAGAGCTTATAAAAAGCACAGGTCCACCTACCATAGGATGGTGCTTGCCCACACTAGATCTCATGTGTTCCAGATTCCATCTCTCATATGCTAGCTCCTTCATATCATCCCAGTTGCATGCTAATGGCCACTGTGATAATATAATATCATCCTCATCTTTTTGTTTAGCTAAGAGAGAAAGAGAGAGAGATAAAGAGATCCTTGTGTATTAGATATAGTCATGGTCTAGATTTTGGAACAAGCTTTCATGTTGTTATTGGCTATTAGAATCATTAATGATAGAACAAAGGAAGATTAAGAAACACAAGGTACTAAGTTGAAGAGAACATAGTACTACAACATTATCAAAGAAAAAGCTAGCCATACTCTTGTTGGAAGAGACTTCATTGTTTCAATGATTTTCTCAATACTTCCTCAAATGTAATATGTTGGAATACCTTATAAAATATAAAATGAGCACTAGTCTTGTTGTATATCACAATTTTAATAGGAAGTGTTAATAAAAAAAATCTTGAATCATGTACATGATTTTAGTTAATAATAAAATTGTCACTTAAAAATATTAAATTTTATTAAAATTTAATAAAATTGAAGTCGTGTATGTTATGTATGACTTCAGTTTAAATTTTATATAACTAAAATTATGTATGAGGATAGTGACTTCATTCATATAAAATTTATACTAAAATCATGTTTCACGTGAATGACTTCAGTTTTGATGATTTTATTTTATAAAAAATTCAATTTTAAGTTAATTAAAAAAATAAGATAAACAAAAAAATATAGTTCTTCTTTTATTTTGATAAGTATTTAACTCTCCATTAACTAGTTTAAGTAATATAAGAAATTAGTAAAACAAAAATCAAACCAACTAACTAAAAAATTCAAAATTAGAATTAGCTTAGAAACTAGCTTTGACTATATATTATTTTTTTTTTTAAAAAAAAGAGTAAAAGGTAATGTGTAAAATCCCCATTATATAAAATGTTTTTATCTAATTATTTTATTATGATATTTTATCTTATAAGATATGTAATACAATCATTTGTGAGAATTTAAAATTTTATTTCACTTAATTTGTATAGGTTTTAACGTTATATACAATTCTGTTTTGTTTCAAGCACTACTGAACTAATAATTGTAAACAGTATTTTTTTGTTTTGTTTGATGATTCTTTTGATTTTAAAATTAACACTATTTGTTTTGAAAATGAATGTATTTGAGTATCCTAAATCCTTTTTGGATAAAAGATTTCGTGATTATTTATTAGAAAAGTAACATAAAATGTACAATAATTTAAAAAAATCATAGGATAATAAGGGAGAACACTACAAGAAAAATCATGAAATAGAAACCAAATTTTAGAAAGACAAAAAATAATTAGTTGTTATAGTGACTAAATTAAAAAAAATTTGATTTCTAAATTAGTCTCTATTATTGTTAAATGGTTCCTAAATTGGTGTCTAATTAGCAACCAAGGTTTTTGATACCAAATTTAGAATATAAATAATTGGTAGCAAAAACCTTGATTACTAGTTAGACACCAATTTAGAAACCATTTAACAATAATAGAAATAATTTAGAAACTAAAATTTTTTTAGTCTCTAAAATGTTTTCTAATTTAGTCATTATAGCAACTAATTATTATTTTTTTATATAAAAATTGGTTTTTATTTCATGATTTTCTTGTAGTGAAAACTCGACCTTCAACTTTTAGTAAATCTCCTTTATTTATTTTTTTTAACGGAAGATACTTAAAATAGAATAGCTTTTAACTTGTGAAGAAAAAAAAAAATCATTTTAACTTTTAGTTTCCAGTACCATTTTAAAACTTTATCCGACCAGACTTTATTCTTACAAGAATAATAAGATGTGTATTGATAGGGTTCAAAAATATGTATTATTAACTTTTTTTTAGCGAGAGTACTAAATTTACACGTAATTTAATTAACTGAGTCTAAATATCGTTTTTCACAGTAACAACATAGTACGTGCAACAAATGTTTCTTTATTAACTTTAATGTAGTTATAAAGCCTTGAGGCCAGTTGGCCAGCCTTTTTGTTTTCTTTCTTCTTTCTTTTTATTCTTTTACTCTTTTTTTTTTTCATTTTCTTCTCACACATTTTTTTCCAGTTGTCTCTCATTTTATTTTTACAAATATGTTAAAAGGTATGCGTAACACACATTTCTATCTAATCATAATCTAATTTAGAATAATTTTTTTATATTATCTTTTTATTCTAATATCTGTTTTTTTTATATATAGGGGTAAAGATAAGTTAAACTTAAATAAGATGAAAGTTTACGATATTTCAAGTTTTATCATGAAATCCAAATTTTAGTGATAACAAATAAGATAGTTTTGGTGTATGCAATATGTTTACTGTCAATACAACTAACTTAATGTATATATATTCTAAGAGATATTTAATCATGATTAAGAACAAGTATTTTCTTATGACATAAATCATAATTATAATATAGAAAGTAAAAAATTACAAGGTTTTCATAGACAAATTTCATAATACAATGGATAAGTGTTACATGGACAGGCAAAGTCTTTCAAAAATATTATATAGGAATGGTAAATTAACTTATTTTTGTGGATATTATTTAAACTCGTTTTGATTGTGCTGAATATTCTCGTATTAATTCGGTATGAGTAATGCTCAATTTTTTTAAATTGAGAATGTGCACAAGGAGGAGTATATATGTGTATATATATATATGTCCCGTCCACATTTCAATACTCATTTCACGTCCTGGTTCTAAATATTAAAACACATTTAATTTATTAGGTAATTTTTCTTAACTTTTCTTTGGTTCTTAGTTTTGTAACTTATTTCTAGGTCATCTATTTGATTATTTTTACCTTTTTCTACAATTATTTGACCTTTATCCAATTTTTATTTGATACTCTCATTTGATACTTATACAATTATAATTTCTTTATTGATATTTAACATTTTAGAAAATAAAACGTGTATCCTTTTAACATTGAATACTTGATAATATCATGTTTTCCTTGCTATGAATTTTAGTTTTTATAAAAAAATTATTTAATTAATATTTGGAATAGTAAGGGGCCATGTACGAACGCGGGTAAGAGTATACCTGTTGATGGAGATGGGATGAAACAAAAAAAATCATACCCATTGTGTATGTGGACAAGGATGAGGATGAATTTTTACTTTGAGAATGAGAATGAAATAGTCAAACTCACACCTGCATTGCCCCATTTCCATTCCTAGTATCAAATGCTACTAAGAAAAAGTAACAAAGTGTTAGACAATAATGTCTTCTATATACGACCATACTCTTCAAACCATAGAAGCTTATCCTTATGGCATAAAGTATGTGTCTTTGAAGACAAAAAGAATGAAAGAGAAGAAAGTCATGATGAAACAACTTTCCAACAAGAGGCATAAGAAAAATGCAAGTTAAAGAAGATCAAGATAAGTGTTTCAAAAGTATATATAATTTGATGTAGTGCAATCTAAGGAGAACCGAGATCAGACAATCCTAATGTAACACCTATCAACATATGTCTCCTATATAAAGACCAATCTTTATATGACTCAAGTAAACTAGAATAAACGCAACCTAAAAAGTGATCTACATTACACGCATCCTTGGGATTTTAACAATTAATGGTGAGGACCTAAGGAAGATTCTCACTGGACACGAACTTAACCAAATGGTTATGTAAGTGTGAAGGTTCACTTCACAAAGGCAAAGATGAAAAATAGGATATAGTGAGGATGAGATGGAATTGCGGAATTGAAATGGGCACAAGGTGAATATCAATGGTGATCAAGGCCTCCTAAATGATGCACCATACTCATAATAATGAGCCAAAAACCGAGAACAACAATAAGAGAAAAAAAGAGACAAAAACATAAAATGAATGGAGAAGTGGAAGGAAAATGGAATGAGAAAACTTATGGTGGTGGGTGAGAAATGTCACGCCACTTGGAGGGTGATGTGCTCCAAGATGAGTGTGTTGGCCGCCACTTGAGAACTTCCTTAATCACTCAAGATAAGACCTCAAACCTAAGAGGACATAAGCCTCACTAAGAGCTCACATTTGTGCAGAGTTTCTTTACTTCATTCAATTTCAACTTGTAAAATACAATGGGTAGGCCTCCTATTTATAGGGGAAGGAGCCTTGGAAAACAAGCAAGAGGGGCAGGATGGGAAAAGGGAAAAAAGGGACTGCCAAACCCGCATCCTAGGCTTGTCCTTCTAGAAATTAGGTCAAATTATCTTCCTAAAGGGCTAGGAACAAGCTAAAATGACAACTACACCCCCTATTATGCTAAAGGCACCTTATTCTAGCATATCTTTGCTATTTGGACCCCTAAAGTGAGCCCAAATTATTTACTGTTAGAATATATGGCCTTAAACTAGAGGGGGGTGATAAGTGTCTAATTTCAGTAAATTTCATATTAAAATATAGGCACTTATGAGGATTTATTGCTAATTTACATATAAAATAATCCCTAATTTATGAATTTATACCTTTTTACATTTTTTATGA
>Ga0123342_1008571_pt1 | contig 12761 bp, 8 predicted proteins | sample Turbeawhitnodule_FD_89960 | JGI IMG/M metagenome (GOLD analysis project Ga0123342, IMG submission 89960) | Root nodule microbial communities of legume samples collected from Mexico - Turtle bean Mexico white nodule | ecosystem: Host-associated > Plants > Roots > Nodule | place: Mexico: Nepantla...
ATATTATGATTTTGTAACTGCACATAAATGCATGTAACTGCATGTGACTCTTTATTTTTCTATTTTAATTGTTGAATAAACATTTCTAAGTAACTGCTCATAAGCATTTAGGAGACAGCTACTAGAAGTATTATAAATGTAATGGTTAGCAAAGATAATAAAACATCTGTTTTATTCCCTCAACACCAACAAGGTTCTTATTTATATTTCAATTATATGGATGCATGTGGCAACAAATCGCTAGCTCTATTCCCTGCTAAATTTCAGAAAAGCGTGTGGATTAAACGAGGTCTGTTCTATTTAAAAAGCAACTCAGTACTACGCCATGTTACTTTGTTTTAGTAGTTTTTAAAAACAAGGTGATTGCTTTACTGATAATAGTATTATGTGTTTTGGTCCATGATATCAAATGGTTGTGTTAAAATTTCTGATGATTGTCTTCTTCAAATACAGATGATTGAATCGTAGGCTCCCATAGCATATGAATTATTACAAACCGGTTATTGTGTAAAAATGCAAAATAGAACCCAAAGTAAAATTGATAAAATAAAACCCAAAGTAAATAGTGCAATGAATACACTGTAGCACTTGTACATTCAGCCTTTGACTTCAATAACACTTGTACATTCTGCCTTCGACTTCAATTCCATTTCTCAAGAGACAACACTGACCTCAAAATCAATAGGAAATTGCAGATACATTTCAATCAGTTTGAATACAATAGGGAAATAATTAAACACAGAATCAACAGATACACAACAATGACTACGAAAAGGAAGAGTTGAAGAAGTATATATACACCACTCACTAAACCAAATTAAGATTTTTTATCATAAGGTTCAAGTCCTAAATCCTTTCTGGTTTTCCCCACAAACAAATCTCCTGACTTGATCATGCCAGGAAGCCTTCCAAGCACTGTAATGAATGGGAACTGTGCAACTGCATTTTTTCTCCCCAATGAGACTATAGAGATTGGTGGTTGTGCCTTGTATGTTCCCAACTTGGGCTCTTTGCCTCCTCCTATCAATAACTTTAGGTTCTTGGCAACCAATTGAGCATGACCACTTGCATACACCCCTTGTTTGATTTCCTGTCACACAATACAATATTTCATCAACAAGTTGCAACAAACATGTTGCACAGAATCAAATTACTGTCACTTAGAATATTTTTATAAAATTTGTAGACTAATACAACTACAGATTTACTGAAACTATTAACCTTAAACACATGTGGTGATCCTTGAATATCTAGAGTTACAGATTTTTGGATCCTTTTCCCCTTATTAAATTGACCGGGAAAAATGAATTTGGGAAGAACTAAAGTTCATGGATTTTCTTAAATCATGTTAACAAACACTTTCTATGTGTTTATTAGTAATTGGTAAAATAATTTCTTATGTGCTGTAAAGGTCTACTGTAATTACTAGTAAGTAAAACTTATATAACAGTTGAACAAATCAGCAAAGAACACATGATTCATACCAAGAAGGATCCTCTCTAGTAGAAAAAAAAAACTTGATACAGTTAAGTTCCATTATATTGATGTTTATTTTTTAAACCTCAACTTCAAAATAAGAATTGAAAGATTAGGATTTCATGTTGTGGTAAAGTTATTGCAGATGATCAATTCCTCCTAACCAAGAGGAGTGACTAAGAAAATAGAATATCCTACTGAAAACCAAAATGATCTGGTTTTGGTAAATAACACTTACTTCAACATCTGTAATATCTCCAATTGCAAAAATGTTGGTCCTGCCCTTCACTCTCAAGTTTTCATCGACCTTGATCCTTCCATTAGCATCCAAGTCATCCTTTAGAAGTGTTTCTCCGAGCCATGCGGAACCAAGTGGTTTCCCTATGCATAGAAAATGAGCATCTGCTTCTACAGTCTCTCCATTTGAAGTTTCATATGTCGTATTTTCTTCCGAAGAGGATCTCACGTCGACAGATTGCTCTAGTTTCACATCAACCTTCTTTGATGTGAGCCACTTCAAAGTCTTACTGGAAGCTTTTTGCCCAATGTATTCCAGCAACCTTGTCCCTTTATGCACTATAGTGACCTTTTTCTCAGGAAAATCAACAGCAATCTCTGCTGCAAGCTCAACACCAGTTGGACCTCCACCAACAATCAAAATTGAACTCGCAGATTTGATTTTTGCATTTTCTGCCATGCAAAATTCCCCTCATAAATCAAATAAATACATTGAAAATTTATTATATAATGGAACTTTGACTAGAAATACACAACTAGGTGTTGCTTGGAAACACTTCCCTATATAGCACTCACAGGAAAAGAAAATAAAGAAAAGTAAAAATGAATTGAATTTTTCCTATATGTTAAAATCACCTTTTGTACTTAACTTTTATACAACCTCTTTTATCCAACTTCTTTAGAAGCTGATTGTAACATAAAAGAAAATTTCAATTCAGTTTTATTATCTTATTTTCTTCTCTACATAGGAAAAAAAATTATCCAAGCAGAGAGCTCTACTCCTTATAATCTAGCTTAGAATTATTATACTCAAGCCGACAAAGGTAAATCATCTTAAATACACAGTAAATGAATAATGAAAGATCAAGAGTTATTTATATCCCATTAATTTGTGTTTAGATATTTCTTTGTTTTTTGGCTTCAAGTTAAAAGTATTATACCTCCTTTGTATTGGTCAAGTCGTTCAGTCCTGGTTTTGGGAATAGATTCTGTGTGGCCAGTGGCAATAACAAGATAGTCATAGGCAATCTGCTGGCCATCTGCAGTAAACACTTCAGTTTCAGTTATGTTGGCTGCACTGGATACAACAAGGTCACCCTTTTTGAAGTACTCTCTATGGTTGATCACTATCCTTTCAGCAAAAGATGGCTCAACCAATCCCCTCAAACTTGCCCACGGAATCTCAAAATATTCCTTCCTGTGTTCAACAACTCACAGTCAATGCAACCATACACATAACAACCTCCGTGGTAAAACATACTTCTCCCTCAAATTTTGGGTCTATATAAAATTGGTTATAAACTTATTGGAACTTGTCAAAGAAGTAAAAGTTTATTTTTTTAACTTGATTTAACAAACATATAGAGGTAACTTATTTCATTAAACTGCACAATCAAGCTTTTAAGTATCAAGCGCTTAAAGCATTGTTTGAAAGGAACCACAGTTTTTATAGTTGTACACAACATTGAACTTCAATTAAATATAGAAAAGAGATAATAGAGAGACACGGTGTGGCTACATATAGAAAAGAGAGAGCTCACGGATCAATAAGGGTGACGTTGGCTTGGTTTTGTATGTTTTTTGCTAGGATGGCCCCGGCAACACCACCTCCTACGATGACCACTTTCTTCTCCGCCATCTTTAGTGAATGCAATTTACTTACTCTTGATAAGAGTTGGACTTTACTTTTTAATTTGAAATGATTGTTATCTTCTTGCAACAAGATAAGGCAACAACATAAATAGATGTCTCTGCGTCATTGCATGTATCATCAAAATGAAATGTCTAATCTTGAATTTGGACACAAATAAGACTAAAGCCAAATGGAAGCTGTAGCTGTAGTCAACTCACCACCTTCCTAGTTCACAACCAGAACGAAAGCTGTGTTCCAACTTCTTTATGTGCAGTTTCTTTAGGAAAATATTATTCAACAAATAAAAGACCACACAATAGTATGAAAAGTTATAATTAAACGACAAAATTCTAATAATATAATTCATATAATATTCTTGAATCATTGACGATGATGGCTTCTTAAAAAAAGGTTAAAAAAGGTTCTTAGGTGCCAGCTTGCATATGGTGTAGCTTGCTGATTCAGAATTCCTAGAGAGGATTATTCAAAAGCAAGGGATTAAAATAAAATCATGATAGAAGATATTTTCCTTTGTTTTATTTAATGTATTCTTTATTCTTTTCCGTGCAAGGTGTCAAGGAGTTGGGGACAATGAGTTGGAGTTGGAAGTTGGAACCACAGATTTAGCACACTGTGATTTGTGATTAAATGGTGGCGTAAGTTTTCTAGGACCTTCTTTCTTAGCATAGTAACAGATTAAGAACTAAGGTTTGATTTAGTCTTAATCCGTTTAGTTTAAGATAAGGTTATTATCCTTTGCTTTCATCAGCTTTTGACTAATTGGGCTCAAAGTTGACTTTCACTTCCTTCTAGATGAGTTAGGCTTGGGATTCTTCTTATGTCTCAATTTTTCATTTTTAACATGTATGGTTTCATCCTGAACTTACAATTCTTAATGCTTTTTCACCTTTTGAAGATATTAGTTTCTTTGCTGTTCTTATTTCTCATAATTCACCCTTGTAGTAAAATTTTCGCTCACAAGGAAAATGATTTCTTGATCCTACTTTATTCTCCCATGTAGATTGAAATGTAAAACAATTGATTAATCTTTAAACTCAAAATTGTCATTTAAAATAGTGACCAAATTTTAAAAAGAAGGAAATAGTGTGAAACAACCAGCCAGCACGTCATTTTGGTACCAGATTTGCCGGCAAAACACCATCATATGAAATTAAAATCACAGTCTCAAATGCATACTATTTATTTTCTATTCTTATATGTACCAACACCCATTATTAACCTATACGGCTATACCTACTCAGGGGAAATAGGTCATATGGATTAAACAATACTATTGTGTTCTGTCATGAAACAAAGAAGTTTGAGATTCATTAAGATCTTAGTATTTGAAAATAAAGTTTTTCTTGTCCTATCTTCACCAACATGTCAAAGTTGGAATGCATACTCACTAGAAGTGAACAGGGACACCTTTTAAGAAGTTAGTGGATGATTACACAAAGTATGAGTTGATAAAATGATTGAAGAATTTGGTTGAGTATGCCTGTTTTTGGTAGGATTTACTCGAACTCAAGATAAGTTTGCATATTGTACTAAAAGCACAAAATGAGATTTCGTGCAATACAAGTGGCTTGTACGTCATTTCACCTGGGTCTATTGAGTTTTTGAAGTTTGAATGTCAAAGATCATACTTGTATATTTTATGCACGTATTCAAACTTTTAAAATTATAACCTGTTATCTAATGTTTCTTTTTCTAAAGTTTATGATTCAATATAGTACACACAGTCCCCTAGGCCATGGAAGTCAAATGTCAATAAGCTCAACAAAAAACAATTTTGTTCCCACTATTCATGAGTTTAGTATGGTATTAAGGTTGGCAACAGAACAGAAGAGGAAACATGGCTGGATCTCCATCCAAATGATGCAACAAAATTATTATCCCAGTAGGCGAAATCAGTCACGGATTATACAATGTAATTCAAATTAAAACTCAAATCTTCAGAGATGTTATCAGGTGTAGAAAATTTTATTAAAAAAATGGTGCAGAAAAAGTAATTAACTTTTAAACTTTATTATATTATTATGACAGGATTGTCAATTGATTATAAACAGGAGAGAGGTTGTGAAAATATTATTTTTCATTTTCATATAGTGTGTCAAACGTTCTGCAGACAAACCATCAAGGCATCCAATCAATTTTATCATACCGTACATTTCAACGATACAATGGTTCTGAATCAGAATTATATCTCATGATTTCAGGAAGCACCACTTAAGCATAAAGATATTTTACATAAAAATGTATTCTTTAAAGGATAAACAAACTGAAAATACACCAATCTACAACACAAATATGAAACGGTTTGATTTTGTAATTTATGTACACGCCATGCACACAGTATCAAGCTTATACAATATCATAACTGAGACCCATTTGTTTTCTTGTTTTACCAACAAACAAATCTCCAGACTTAATGAATCCTGGAATTCTTCCAGTGATTGTCAAGAATGGTAACTGTGCCACTGCTTCTTTCCTCCCAAGTGAAACTATTGCAATTGCAGAATGTGGCCTGTAAGTTTCCATCCTACATTCTCTTGCTCCTTGTATTATCACCTTCAGGTTGTTCACGACAACTTCAGCCTGCTGCTGTGCCAAAAACCCTTGCTTGACTTCCTGTTGTATGGATTTCCATTAAAAAACCTCCCATGAGATTGGCTTGTAAGAAGATTAAAATGGCAATGATTTATAGCATTTTAACCAATTTATATGGGACAAATCAAAGAGACTCCTACATAACGATCCCAAGTAATACAATCACATAAATTATAGGAACTTACGACATAAGTCCACTTCTCGAATTTTGATATTATACACTAACTTTAGTCTATAAATTCAAGGAATAAGGACACTTTCCCCTGCTAGCCACCCAAAAGACCTAAAGAACAATAAACAAAGATATGGACGGGCAGTAAAGCCTCCACTCAAATGCACAAGACAAATAGAATAGAAGAGAAATACTAGTTTCATTATCTTCTGAGCAATATACGCATTCATTTTGCATCAAAATTTTCATTATTAGTAAGAAGAAACTAAATTCTGGCAAAAACTCAGGCAGTAAAGCATGACTTCTCAGTCTAGCTCAAGAGAATCAGCCAGAACATGTTAAAATAAGGTAATTGCACAAATATATAATTGTGAAAAGCTGAATGAGTTATTAATAGCACTTACTGGAATATTTGTAATATCTCCTATTGCAAAAATGTTGCTCCGGCCATTGACTCTCAATTTCTCATCTACCTTGATCCTTCCCTGAGCATCCAAGTCATTATTCAACAAAGTTTCCTTCAGCCATGCTGTAGAAAGTGGTTTTCCTATGCATGTAAAATGACAATCTGCCTCAATAGTCTCTCCAATTGAAGTTCGATATATCTTCTGTCCATCTGTGAATCCATTCAAGTTAACTCTTTGGTCTAGTTTCACCACAACATTTTTTGATTTCAACCATTTTAGAGTCTTATTGCCAGCTTTTTCCCCTATAAACTCCAGTAGCCTCGATCCTTTGTGAACTAGAGTAACCTTCTTATTCGGAAAATCAACAGCTATCTCTCCCGCAAGTTCCACACCAGTGGGACCTCCTCCAATAATCAGAATGGAACGAGCAGATTTTATCTTTCGATTCTCTGCCAGAGAAAACGAACTTCATTACTCAAGTACTGACTTGACTAGAACAAATATTACATGATTCAACAGTTGAAACTATTCTAGAAAAAAAAATACCAGATGAGCAATGTCAATTCATGATTCAATAGACTAAAACACAATAATGTAAATAATGCCATAGCTTTAAACATGTTAATGGAGAACCACGGTTGGTTCAAGGATGGATAGGATCTTCCACTTCAATCAAGAACTATGAAAACTTCCTTGATGGTTTCCCTTGCGGATCATCAAGAAAGAGCTTGCACCGAACAACTCTTGTTGCACGTGAATTCTTGAAGGTTTCTTGGATGTTTGGACGTGCTCTTAGTGGAGTTAGGCTCATTGAAGGTTTGCTCAAAGAACTAGGCACATGCACTCATTCAAGAACTCATTTCTTGATGGCTTCTTGTTTAGTGATTCTCATCCATGTGTTGTGCTTGCCTTGAAGGAAGTTTTCCGTGGATGGAGGTGCTGTTGGACAAAGGAAAAATAGTGACACAAGAACCTTTCCAAGGTACACGGAAAGGAGAGGAGAGAGGAAAGGCAGAGACTAGGATAGCAAGTTTACCTTTGCAAAGAAAGATTGCTTCCCTTAGAAGCTACAAGAATCATTCACGTGAACTTTGAGGCTAGGCACCACACTTAGAAGAGATAAGCCAAGGATGGAAGATTTCCACTTGAGACTCTCAAGATAAGAACTCGTCAAGAGAGAAGAAGAATCACACTCTTCAGAAAATTAAGCTCTCGTGCATATAGCTCAAAGTTTTGACCAAGTTCACAAGGGCTCTCTCTATACAAAGAGTGAGGCGTGAGGAAGAAGAGGCATAACAAATTCCTTCTCACCCTAGGAATAGCTAAGCTTACTTAAGCTATCCTATCATCCAAATAAGAGTTATCTTCAAGCGGAACTAAAGTTTAAATACAAAGGGGAACTATTACAAACAAAACTATGATTAAGAGTCCTAATGATTTTGTTAGCTTTGTAAAGTTCTTCCTCCAACTCCTAACTTTGTTTCTAGTCAAGGTCCCTCTAGAAGCTTCCTTAATAGCCTGGATTGTTGCCTTCCTTTCTCTTCTAATCATGCTTCTAGTTGTAGTTTCTTGTTGAGTTGACTCTCCATAGTCCATGATCACATCACAAGTCCAGTGATATAGATAATAACATACTTAGAATTTAATTGGTTATCATGTGATCTAATATTTCTTGCATGTTTGTTTGTACTGTTAAATAACCAATTACACTCCATGGTAATAAACGTTGGGCACTAAAGAGACAATGTTAAGATAGATGTACAACTAAACGAAAGGATAAGATACAAAATGATTGTATATTTAGAGACATTGTGTGAGTTGTGATGGCAATTGAGAAAAAAGATAACAAAAGATTAGTTAACTTGACTTGGACATGTACAAAGGAGGCTACTGTAGTGGAAAAAGGTATATTGCAAGGATTTTATCCCTACGAAAAGGGTGAGAAAGATGAAGAAAGACATAGGAGGAAATTGTTATGACTTAAGAGGAATACAATGGTGAACAATATCCCTAAGAATTCGGTTGACTTAGTGAGATAAGGTTTTTGTTGTTTTGTCCTTCAAGAGCTCCAATCTCTACCTTTTGGTTTTTTTTTTAATGAGCACTTAAACCATATAATGCTTCATTTCATGCCATGTGAGAAAGACCTTGCAGCCAGTTTGTAGTAATCAGCCTACTCGAGTCCAGTGGCAGCAATCAAATCTCCTCAAATTTTACATCGGCACTAATAATATCAGAAACACTGAAATCCGATTTTATTACAGATGTATGCTCAATTTATTATACTAACTAATGTACCCCAGTGCTAGAAGACTCAATTTTATTACAGAACTGACACATTGGTAAAGTTTGCTCTGGTAATCTATTGGTAGTGGTGCATACACGAAGGTGAGTGTGGGAGCAATTGTCCCCATAAAAAATAAGTGCTGTCTAGATAAAAGAGAGAAAGTGATTGCTACCAATTTTATTATATTATTTTTTTATTTTATTACTCTCAAATACTAAACATACAAAAACACAAGAATACATCAATGTGTAATTATACGAGAGAAGAACGATTGAATGATTCTCTTGATTCCTTACATAGAAAAATATATCTTTTGTAGTATTCATGATGAAACAAATCATATAATATTTTTAAAATAAGAAAATGCATAGAGAGCAATTGTAATATGTAGAAACTTGGATATTTTAGAATATTTTGTTATGAAATTGTGTCTTTCATAAATTGGATTGATTATTAAAAGTTCAAACTCACCTTCTTGGAACTGATTAAGTCTTTCGCTTCTACTTTTGGGGACAGGATCTGCATGACCAGTGGCAATAACAAGATAGTCATAGCCAATTTGATGGCCATCTGCAGTCAATACTTCAGTTTCTGTAATATCGATGGCCTCGGAGGTAACGATATCGGCATTGGTAAGGTAATCTCTGTGATTGATCAACGTCCTCTCTGCAAAAGATGGCTCAACCATTGACCTCAAATTTGCCCATGGAATCTCAAAATACTCTTTCCTGCATTCAACCACACTCAATCAGGAGAAAAAACGCAGTGAAAAGTTGGCAGCAACAACAACAACCACCATCATATGCATGAAAAGTTAAATACTTCAATGTCAATGCAATGTATAGCTCACCACCACTACAAACCCCAACATATTTCCTAATGGCAAACATCTCTAAAAGCACACTTCTAAACCTCAAAATTGAAACTTGGAAATTAGGGAAGTTACAAAAGACGATAAAGATTCCCAAAATTGACGAGGGTGGAAAATGGCCACTTAAAACCCTTCTCTTTACCAAGAGGAAGAGAACCAGAGCAGAGCAGAATCTAAAAATACACAGCATAAACTTCAACCCATTAACCTTATGGATTAAATACAGAAAATGGGTGCCTCAATTAGCCAATTTCAATTAAGAAATATTTCTGCTTGAATTAGTAATCAAGAAACAAAAAGTGTTGCAGAGAATGTTTGTATTACGAATCAACGAGGGTGACACGGGCATGGAATTGAAGAGATTTAGCGACGACGGATCCTGCAACGCCACCTCCCAGGACCACCACTCTCTTCCTACCTTGTTCCATTTGGGTTCTTTGCTTCGTTTCTTCGGCGATTGCGTTTTCTACTTCGATTGCTATCTGGCATTATATAATTAAAGGGAAGAATTAAAAAAGGAAATATAGTATCTAATAGTTGTTTTTACAGGAAAATAGCATCTAACATAGTTGTCTGAACAACTGTGTAAGGTTAGATACATGGGTTGGACTGGGGTCAAGACAACTACGATGATGCTCTGCTTTTCTGTTTCGGGTAAAGAAAAAGATTAAAAAAATTGTTACTTATTCAAATTCCAAGTTTTGGATGCTTTGATTTGTGTTCACGCTAACAAAATGATTATTATAAAAATGGGAATTTATTTTCTATGTTTATATTTTATTTTTGGATTGTTTTAGAAACTAATGAGTTAAGTAAAAAAGTTGGCTTAAATGGCTTCATCATTTTAAGGTAGTTTTAGTTTATTTTAAAATATTTATATATTAATTTAGTTTTTATAATTTAAAAATAATAAAACGCATTTCAAATAAAAAATCAAACACGCTAAAATTACTTTAACTCCCTTCTACCTTTTTATTACACCATATTAAAACAACGCTTAGTTTTACTAAATCAATCAATCGTGATAGGGTTTCTTTAATTACTTTATAGAAAAATCTTAAAAGTAAAGGCCTTTTCTTCTTTAAATCATTAGTTTGTGAAGAAAATTATTAAGTGTTTTATTAGTGTTAAAATAATTCAAGAAAAATATAAATTAAAACATATTTAATGTTATTAATTAGATTATATTTTAATCTTAGCTTTTTATTTTCTCTTAATATAATATTTAATATTTCTAATAAGTATCTCATATTTAATTGCTATATTAAGAAAAATGAGAAGTAATTAATGTAACTCCCAACTATTATTAAAATAGCTTTACCTTTTTCATACATAAATATAGAGTAAAACTCAATTCACAAAAAATAATAATAATAACAGTATCAATTACAAATAAAACAAATGTAAAAAATGCTTAATGAAATGATGTAATACTAAAATATAATAATTAAATCTAAAATTTGGATAAAGTTATTTATAGTAAAATTTAAACTTTTATATTATTTCCTGGATTATTATTATTTATATATCCGATTTTTTTTCCTTTTTTAGCTTTGAATCTCTTTTTTCTTATATTACCAAAATTATTCTTCCATATTAAGAATAAAGTTTTTATCGGTTAAGTTGATCCGACTCCACTCCACTTGATCTAATGGGTTATTTAAAAAAAATTGTATTGAATTGATTTGGTTCGATTTTTAAATAAATTGTAGTTTTTTAATTTAATGCAACCTTATGTTGAGAAAAATTCAAAGAAATAAAAATTAAATAAGCATAAATATAAATATAAATTATATTATAGAATTTAAATTTCATGTATAATGATTTTATATAAAAATAATATAAATTATAATACATATATTGTTCTAAAAAATATTATTACTTTACTTTTCTGGAATATAATAATTATTTTATAAAAAAATTATCTTACAAATATTAACCTAAGTTTATTTATGTGGTAGACCATACAAATTGATCAAACAGTAACTCGATTCAATTTAAGTAAAACAAAAATAACTTAGTCTAACATATTAGGAAAGATAAAAATGTAATTTAAAACTTTTGATTATGATTATAAATCTAGAATCATGATTGAGCAACATTCATAATGAAATCTTCATTACAAGAATCATATTAAGAGTTATTTGAATTTTCTAAAATACTTCTCTTAGAATATGTTAACATTACATAAAATTGAATACCTTCAATTATAATAAAATAAATTTCTATTCTAAAATATATAATTTTACTAATAATTAAATAAAATATTAACTAGAGTTAGTGGATAATGTATGCATATATATTACATACGGACTTGAAGTTTGTGAGTATTACCTATGGATTGTTTTTAGTGGATGTTGTTACTCATAGACTTATAATCCGCAATTAAATTATTCACGTCCTTTTGTGGATGATACTGATTTATCTATGATTTTTTTATGTTATTTGTGAATTTTTTTCGTAGGTAAATTCATTTTTTTTTGTAGTGTGAGTCTTATAAAATATTTACATAGATTTTTAAAATTATGCGAGTGAGTAGAAGTCATGAAAACTAAATTAAAATATCATTTAGAAGTGACTTAAGCAATTAAAAAATGGTTAAATATGTTTTTCGTCCTTGTTATAACACGTAATTCGTTTTTGTCTCAGTTCAAACTTTAAACTATTCAGATACATATAGTATGAAAATGATTGGAATTCATCATTTTGTATATGAAATGATTGTTAGTTTTTCTAAAGATTGTGAGTTTTTTTTTTTCAGAATTCGTTGTTGTTTTGATTGCATACTGATATTTACTATAACTACTTTCATTGGTTTGGTGAAGGAGAACCTCAAATTGAATCAATTCTACATACATCAAAACTTATTTCAATCATATCCATATATTACAAGCACTTGAACGACCTAAAGTTTAGACCAAAGTCTAAAACTAATTTTATGTTATAATATTGAGATGAAAATATGTCTTTATGTGTTTTAAATTTTTTTTAAAATAACATATATATATATATATATATATATATATATATATATATATATATATATATATATATATATATATATA
>Ga0123342_1008572_pt1 | contig 12760 bp, 16 predicted proteins | sample Turbeawhitnodule_FD_89960 | JGI IMG/M metagenome (GOLD analysis project Ga0123342, IMG submission 89960) | Root nodule microbial communities of legume samples collected from Mexico - Turtle bean Mexico white nodule | ecosystem: Host-associated > Plants > Roots > Nodule | place: Mexico: Nepantla...
ATATGTTAGAGAATCTTGGTCCACATATTTCATAAATTTTTATAACTCTAGCATAGGTAATCAATAGTGGTTTTATTATATGTAATTTGATTACTTGTAAATGTACATTTTGATGCTCTCAATCTATATCTATATTTCTGTATTTGTCTGGTTGGGTTTGATCATTTATGCAGGTTAATTTATATGGTTTAGGGACAATAAAAATTGCACTTTAAAAAAAAAAACACTATTTACAAATGCGGTTATTTACCAAAGCCGCATTTGTAAATCAAAAACTAAGATTTACAAATGCGGCTATTACCAAAGCCGCATTTGTAAATTTGATTTATGAATGCGGTTATTACCAGAGCCGCATTCGTAAATCTTAAATAACCGCATTTGTAAATCTAATTTACAAATGCGACTCTATGGCCGCATTTGTATCTCTCTGATTTACGAATGCGTGCTGATCAAATGCGGTTCTATAGCCACATTTGTAAATGTAAAATAGCCACATTTATTTTACATTTCTGCACTAGTGGTACTTGGACCTGAGAACGACGTTCACAGATGGCACCGCATCTTGCACCGAGAGCATAAGGTACTTGGTGGTAAACGCCAATTCAGCCTACAACATCTTGTTGGGAAGGCCTGCACGCACCACATGAAGATGAAGTTGCCAGATCTTAGTGGCCGGGTGATCGTGATCAAGTCGGATCAGGAGGAAGCCAAGCCCGGAAGTGCTATGAAAATAGTTTAAAAACAAAGAGGGGCGACTTCGCGGTGACGGAATGCTCGGGCCAAGAAGAGATGCCCATGGATGTAGAACCCTTGGAGGCGTCACCCAAGGAATACATACATGTGGGGCGAACGCCTATCGAGGTGGAACCGATAGAGGAGACGCCCGCTGGGGCGGAGCCTGGGAAGGAGGCGCCGGTAGGTGGCGTGGCGAGAAGAGATGCCGGGAGTGGCGTGGCCCGTGCGGAGGACGCCCGGGAGAGACGACCGGAGCCGGTGGAGAACGTCGTCGAGAGACAGATAGGTGGCAGAACCTTTCGCTTAGGGCGATGCCTAAGCCAAGATGAGCAGGACCAGGTGGCGGCCGTCATCTGACCATGGACCCCAAGGTTCGTCCGATACGGCAGAGACGAAGAAAGTTTAATGAGGAGAGGCGCCTCGTTGTGCAGGAGGAAACGAGGAAGTTGTTGAACACCGGACACATCAGAGAGATCCAGTACCCTGAGTGGTTGGCCAACGTGGTCCTGGTGAAGAAGGCGAATGGGAAGTGGAGGATGTGTGTGGATTTCACGGACCTCAATAAGGCGTGCCCTAAAGACTCATATCCTTTACCCAGCATCGACGCGTTGGTCGATAGTTCTTCGGGGTGCAAAATGCTGAGTTTCTTGGATCCTTTTTCAGGGTACAATCAGAGCAAGATGCATCCCCGTGACGAGTGCAAAACGTCATTCATGACCGAGACATGCTGCTACTGCTATAAGGTTGTGCCGTTTGGGCTGAAGAACGCGGGCGCCACCTACCAAAGGCTGATTGACAAGGTCCCTGCGACCATGTTGGGCAGGAATGTGCAGGCTTATGTTGATGACATGGTGGTGACTTCGCATGAGAGGGAGCGACACACAACTGATCTGGAAGAGCTGTTTGCCACCATAGCCAAGTACCGCCTCAAGCTGAACCTAGAGAAATGCGTCTTTGGGGTTGAGGAGGGTAAGTTCCTGGGATTCATGCTCACTGAGCGGGAAATAGAGGCGAACCCTGATAAGTGTGCATCAATCATCGCCATGAGGAGCCCAGCCTCGGTAAAGGAAGTGCAGCAGTTGACGAGGCGCATGGCGGCCTTGTCGAGATTCGTATCTGCTGGTGGAGATAAGGGTCACCCATATTTCCAGTGCCTAAAGTGGAACAGTCGCTTCGTGTGGACAGAGGAGTGTGAGACAGCTTTCCTCAAGCTGGAGGAGTACCTGGCGATGCCTCCTGTGTTATGCAAGCCACAGACGGGCGTGCCCCTCCGCTTATATTTCGCAGTGACGGAGTGGGCCATCAGCTCTGTGCTGGTTCAAGAGCAGGATCAGGTGCAAAAGCCTATATACTTCGTGAGCAAGGCCTTGCAGGGCCCGGAGACGAGGTATCAATCTTTGGAGAAGGCGGCCCTGGCAGTGGTATTCTCTGCCAGGAGGCTCCGCCACTATTTCCACAGTTTTACGGTGGTGGTGATGACGGATCTCCCCATCCAGAAGGTGTTGCAGAAGCCAGATGTTGCTGGGAGGATGGTTCGCTAGGCGGTGGAGCTATCAGAGTTCGATATAGTATACGAGCCCAGGGGATCCATCAAGGGACAAATCTATGCAGACTTCATCGCAGAACTCTCACCGGGAGACGCCCCACAGGAAGTGGAGTTTGATTCCCAGTGGTCGTTGTCAGTGGACGGATCCTCGAATCAGCAGGGAAGCGGCGCCGGGATAGTCTTGGAAGGGCCCAACAGGGTATTGATTGAGCAAGCCCTGCGGTTCGCCTTTAAGGCAAGCAACAACCAGGCAGAGTACGAGGCCCTGATCGCAGGAAAGCTTTTAGCCAAGGAGATGGGCGTGCAAAGCCTCTTGGCGAAGAGCGACTCGCTGCTGGTCACGGGGCATGTGACCGGGGAGTATCAAGCAAAGGACCCGCAGATGGCTGTGTATTTAAGGTACGTCCAGGTGCTGAAGGGAGCATTCGCGGCGTTTGAGTTGGTGCACGTTCCAAGAGAGCAAAATGCCCGTGCTGACCTGCTCGCCAAGTTGGCCAGCTCAGGCAAGGGGGGAAGATAGAGGACGGTCATCCAAGAGACCCTCAAGGCGTCACGAAAGTTCGTGGCAGATAACAGAGTGGATGTCCTCCAGATCAGTGCATCCAAGGGAAAGCCGGAGAGTCATCGGTCTTTGACTTAGGAGACGGCAAGAACCCCTAGCGTAAGTGTCTACTCAGCCTTGCCCACAGAAGGGGACCTCATGCAAGTGTGCGCCCTAGAAGAAGGAGACACCTGGATGACCCCCTACAGACGCTACCTTGCAGATGGGATCCTCCCAGCGGAGCCAGAAGAGGGCAAGAAGGTGAGAAGAAATTCCGCAACGTATACCTTGGTGGACGGGACGTTATTCAGGCATGGGTTCACACACCCAATCTACGTGTGTAAGTGGAGATGAGTGCACAAGGATAATGGCTGAACTCCACGAAGGAATTTGTGGAAGCCATGTGGGGGGGAGATCGTTAACATCCAAGGTGGTAAGTGCAGGATTCTATTGGCCAACCGTAAGGCAAGATTGCGTAGGGTACGCCCAGCGGTGCAAGCAATGCCAACAACACGCCGATTGGCACCAGGCGCCGCCAGAAGAACTGAGGTCAATTTACAGCCCGTGGCCTTTCCATACTTGGGGAATTGACATTCTGGGGCCTTTTCCATTGGCGATAAGGCAGATGAAGTACTTGATAGTAGCCATCGAGTACTTCACAAAGTGGATAGAAGCAGAACCGGTGGCACAGATCACTGCACATAAGGTACATCACTTTGTTTGGAAGAACATTGTGTGTCGTTTCGGTGTGCCGAGGCGTCTGGTCTCGGATAACGGTACTCAGTTTGCAAGCTAGCAACTGAGGAAGTTGTGTGCAGAGGTAGGCATCAAACAGGTGTTCGCATTAGTCGAGCACCCCTAGACGAACGGACAGGTGAAGTCCGCAAATAGAATCTTGTTGAGAGGATTGAAGATGAGGCTTGAGAAAGCCAAAGGAATCTGGGCAGAGGAAGTACCAAGGATAGTGTGGGCTTATCACACCACGCCCCAGACCTCCACCATGGAGACGCCTTTCAGCCTCGTGTACGGATCAGATGCGATGATCCCGATGGAGATTCATGAGAGATCACCACGTTTCCAGAACTTTGTGGCAGAGGAGTCCAACAAGGAGAGGAGGGTGAATTTGGACCTGTTGGACGAGGCCAGGGAGGAGGCGAGAATAAAGGCTTAGGCAGTGAAGAGAAGGGTGGAGCACCAGTACAGCTCCAAGGTGAGGCCTCGCTAGTTCTAGGTGGCGGATCTCGTCATTCGCAAGGCTCATCTGTATGAGTTGGAGAAGAAGCTGTCTCCTAAGTGGACCGGGCACTTTAGAATAACCGAGGCTAAGGGGAACGGGTAGTACAGTCTTGAAACTCTGGAGGGAGGCCCCATTCCACGCACCTGGAACGCAACTAATTTGAAGTTTTACTTTAGTTAAAGACTTTATGTAGTACACACTTAAAAGGGGACACTCTTTTTCCCTTTCGGGGGTTTTTTAATGAGGTCACCCAAGTAAAAAAATCAGTTTAAGTATACATTGTCTTGAATTTTCTTTTCTTGCAATGTAAGGAAACGTTTAAAAGAAAGGGCGTGGTTCATTAAGAAATGAACCCACCACCATGGTGTTTAGACACCTCAGCAAGAGGGATGCGGATATCTCCTCTAGGCGTGGACACCAAGAGTGTGAGCCGCCTCGGACGTTTAGACACCCTAAAGGGAGCGGCGGGAGCACACTCTACGGGCGTGGACGACGAGCGCAAGAGGTAAGTACAACGTAGTTAAAATCCGGGCGTCTAGTCCCTGAGGTAGGGGTTAACGGACTCCTTCGGGTCGCCCCTCCCCAGGTAAGAACGGCTAGCCCCGGTGTCTGATGTCTGGACACCTCGCAAGGAAGTGGCGGGGGCACCTCCTTCGGGTGTGGGCATCAGGCAGTGAGGTAGTTTGGAGCAGTGCAGAGCCAGGCGATTAGGTGCAGATACACGCCAGGTAGGAGAAGCACCATCCTTCGGGAAACCTTCTCCTTAAGCGTAATCACCAAATCCCTGGTCGTCTTGGTGTTTAGATACACCGGGGACGATACGACACTGCTTTCAGCATGCCTCTCCCCGGGCGTAGGCACCAAGCGCACTAATCGCCTTGGTGTTTTTAGACACACCGAGGAAGAAACGGCGCCGCCTCCGGGCAGGCCTCTCCTCGGGCGTGGGCAACAAGTGCGCAGAGATAAGGGCTAGTTGCCTTGGTGTTTAGACACGTGGACGATATGACGCTGGGCGTGGGCACCAAAGCGCAACTTTGTCCCAACTGTCTAGACATGCTGAGGACGAAACGACCTTGTGTTCAGCAGGTCTCTCCTTGAGTCTGGGCACCCAGTACGAGCAAGTAGGCTTCGGCCAAGATAAGCACTCCTTCGCCTTTGAGCGACGTCGAGGCCAGAAACACCTTTGGAAACGGATGCCTCAGGGCCACGAAGGTCGAAGCAGAGATCGAAGGTTGAGAAAATCCCACGAGTTAGAAAGCAGAAGGGGAGAAAGGTATGCACCTCGCCTTGGTTGAGAAGACGAGAAAGAAAGGCACATGCTGCCTATGGTTTGCAAAGTAAGTAAACAAGATCGAAGTAAGTCTAATGTAAAGTAACAAGATACGCCTTTGAACAACAAGTGGAGACAATGGTCAATACGAAGATAAAGTGCAGACACGTTTACCAAGCAGTAAAAGAAGAAAAGCATAAGTAAAGATATGAAGATGAAATGATTGATTATATTGAGTATGGCAGTACAAAGTGATAGGTAATTATGAAGGTACAAAATTAAAAGGGAGGCTAATCCTCAGGGATAACTAAGGGAACAATTTTTCCTTCAACAATGTGGTTGAGTGGGCCGCAGCTGGAGGTGTCGATCCCTAGATTTGCATATGCCGCCTGGGCTAGGGCCTCTGCGAACCCCTCAGCAAAAGCGCCCACGGCGTCCTCAACCAGCTCCTTTTTCGCCTTCTCCAAACGCTCGGCTTGGGAGGCCATCTCTTTCCCTTTGGCTGCCAAAGCTTCGTCCTTCTCCGCTTGCAGTTTGGAGAAATCAGCTTGCAGCAGGTCAAAGGCTTCAGTTTTGGCATTGAGTGCCCCCTCCACCTCGCCCAGTTTTACCTCCCGAGAGACACAGTGGTCCTCAAGTTTCTTCATTTGGATCTTGAAGGCTTCGGCAGCATCTTGGAGCTCATCGATCTTCACACGAAGAGGCACAATTTGCCCAAGAAGCTCAGCTTAGGTTTGACTAGCCTCGTGGAGTCTTTTGTTGGCGGCATCCTTTGCTTGTTGAGCTTCCTTCAGGGTTTCTTTGTAGGAGACCTCTTGGTGAAACCAGCGACGCTCTTGGGCCTGAGTTTGCTCCTTCAGCAAGGCCAGTTCTTTCTCAAGAGCTAGGCAATCGTTGGCTTTGGCCTCAGCTTGCTCCCGCCAAGAGCGGGCGTTGGAAAGGTATTCCCCAATGCAGTAGGCAACACCTTCTTTTGTTGTTGTGTCAGTCGAACCTCCCGGCGTCGCCTGGTGCAGAAAGCCTTTTATGAAGCCTTGGACTGGTTGGGGAAGCTCTGGGGCCGGCGTAGGATCAGGTGTGGGCGCGGACTCAACCCCAGCCCCCAAAGCCAGTTGATCGGGTGGTGAGGTGGCACTTGGAGGGTGCTCCCTTAGGGACTCAGCACCATGGTTGGAGGAATAGTGGGAGGTGACGACCTTGTTGGTCCTCCTCCTCTTGAAGACTTGCCCATCCTCGGTGTCTTCATCATCCTCAGAAGGAATCACCACCACCCCTTTGCCTTTCTCCAGGGGGGCTGGTGTGGTTGCAGTTTCGACGACCATAGTGAGGGGCACGACCGCGATGGGAGGTGGAGAGCTGGGGGTGTGGGTGGCAAGTGGTGAAGGAAGGTCTTGGGTAGGTGCTGTTGTTGGGAGGGTTTGAGAGTGAGATGATGGAGAGGTTGGAGGAGTAGGCTCATGGGCTGGGTGCGTGGAGGCGTCAGCTCCTTTGGATGTGGTTTTGTCGGGCTGCCAAAGCTTTGGCGAGCCTCAGCCTTTTGTTCATATCCATTTTTGAATATGCACCAAGGAAGCAAACAAAGCAGAGGTTAGGCGCCAGCTATGTCAAAGCATGAAGCATAATCAACTACACTATGGAAACTTAAAGCAAACAGACAATTCACATATGAACAAAGGTAAACACTAGCAGAAACAGGAATCAAAGAGGATGAGTGGGGAGTAGTTCCCATACTGAGGTATTGTGTGAGGGCTGTGGAGTCGTATTCACGTGCTATCATCTCAGCAGTATCTAAGACCCCCACGTTGGCCAAAATCAAGCACACCTCTCGATTTGTTGAGGGTAGTTCATCCAAGGTCTTGGGTTTGGTCAACTTCAATTTCTTCACCCAGTATAAGGGGAAGCCATCCAGCACTGTGCGGTCATGATCAGTACAACACACTCTGAAAATTTTACCCCTCCATCCCTTGTAGGATTGTTGGAACAAGGACAGAAGGATCCTCCCGGCGATGCCGCTGAAGCTGACCCAGAGGCTTTTCCCTTGTTTCTTGACCTCGAAGAAATGAAGAAATATGTCTACAGAGGGGGGCTGGCCAAAATATCCATAGAGGATTCCAAACGCTTTGATGAAGGCCCAGCTATTGGGGTGTAGCTGGGAAGGGGCAACATTTATCTCAATCAGGAGCTCTCTCTCGAACCCAGAGAAAGGCAGACGCAGACCTATGCGTTTGAACACGGTCTGGTAGAAAAAGAAGAAAGCCTCCCCATTGTTCGACCGGTCGTCCACACAAACGGGCTCCCCGGGTGTGCAAGGACGCACAGATATGTAGGCATCATGCCTTTTGGAGAAGGCGCCGTGTTTGTAAACACCTGGTTCGCCTACATGGGCCCTCCAATCAGCTAAGGTGGTTAAGGTTGAAGTCTCAGCAAGCAGCTCATCAAAAGCCCAAGGGTACTGAGACTTGTAGTTGACGCTGGCAGGTGGAGGGTTGGCGGTGGTTTTGGTACGCGCCATGGTGCAACAAAGAAAGCTGAAGCAGAAAGAAGAGTAAAGGCTTAGTCAGGGCCATGGTGTCGAAATGGGAGGAAAACCCAGAAACCCCTACCCCCACGCAAGAAAGTTCAGAAAACAGGGGAACGAAGAAACGAGAAGGAAGAGCGCGAATGCGAGAAATATAAACAGACCCAAGTTGTTATATCAGTATAAAAAATCGAGAGAAAGAGTTATCGAAGAAGAAAAATCATACCTTTGGATGATCGAAGTGACGAAGATTTTGGGTGTGAGCAGAGAGTGCAGAGAAAAGCTTCGAGAAGGAAGGAATCGCAAGAAGATGAACAGTGGAGAAATTTGTGTAATTGATGAAACAGTGCTCAGAGCGCGCGATTTTGAAAGGTATAACGTAAACCTTGAGAAGCGCTAGCGACACTCAGCCTCAGTCGCAGGATTGAGCCACGTGTCGAGAGATTAATGCGTCACTTAAGTTGTCACGTCACAAGCATAGGAACGTCCCATCACCAGAGTGCCACGTAGACGGTAGGGCGAGGCCTTAGTCTTTTCACTAAAAACAAGTTATCACCTCAAGACTGGGGGGCTTGTGTACCGACCCGTCCTCGGACGTTGACCAAAGTCAAACATACGATGGGACCCACCAAGGGGCTCCAAGGAGGAAAGTTAGTGTGTTGACCGCCTTGGGCGTCGCTAGGTATGGGCATCGCCAGGTATGCGTCGCCAGGTTTAGGCGTCGACCACCTTAAAGGCGTGACCCGTTGTCCTCAGAGCGTGCTTTGGCCCAGATGGTGCCACCCTCGATACCCACGGGTAGTGAAGACCGTGTTGGGGGCGGCACAGTGAGAGGCCACGGTACGGGCGTGGAGGCCTCAGGCCTCGGTACCTCAGAACAATAATAAAGAAAAGAGAAAGGTGGCTTCAAGGCCATATTCCCAGTTCCAGCAGGGAGTGACCTGACTCGTGAAGTACCATTGCATGAGGTGTAGGGACGTGGCAATCCACGCCACCTTTGGAGAATCACTGGGACAGACACGACCCGGGAGAGGGCCACGTCCCAGGGGTAATCTACATGCATGGTGCGAGAGGAAGGCTGAGATACTCACAGGGCGAGTGACTAGAGGCTGGGGCGCATGAGTTGGCACCTAGGTAGTCATCCCCTGTGCCGGATACACTTCGAGGAGGGAAGACTTATGCGCTAGGATTTCCCTAAGTTGGGTTACAGCATTGTAAGGCCTTCCACGTGGAGTTGCGCTTAAGTCATAAGTGACACGTGGCAGTAGCACTGAAACCCAAGGTACATAAGCTTTTCTGAAAGCTTAGCGAGGTACGTTTTGACATTTTTACACACGCTTGAATCATTTGCTAGCTTACACCTTGTACGCACGAGTGATTTGAGCACCAGAGAGAGAACAATAATAATAATAATATATATTATTTTTTAATATTGTAATTTTTTTTTTCGGCAAAGAATTAAAAAAATTAAATTAAATGGGACACTTTAGGGGTGTCCCAACCCTTATACAAACCCATCCAAGCTGGGCTAAGATACCTATAAAAAACATACCCCTTACGGCATCATGTAAAAAAAACCTGTTTAAAATCCCTTACAAAGTCTATGCTTCTAAACAAAATCGAATCATGTCAGCAAAATAGCTAAACTCTAAAACAGTATCACAAAAACTTTCACATCCCAGCAGCTATAACTTTCTTTTAATAGCCAAAAAGTAATTTACTATATGCTCTAGCTCTTACTTACTCCAACAAGACATGCTTTGTACAACAGAACACATTCTCCAAAGTTTCCATATATAACCAAGACCTATCATAACACCTATTTGAACAACACCATCACTAGCAGCGAAATAACCATACGTAAGACCACCAAGGATTGTCTTGGTTTTATCTAGCTCCAGAGGGATTTTGAGCATGTTTAAATCTCCACCTTCATCAAACAAAAGCATCTTCGGACCACCATCTTTTCACACTTCATTCTTCTTTTATAATATTAATACTCTGTTCCCCTTCAGCTGTACCTGCACCATCAACACAACCTTTCCCACCTCTCAAACTGGCTCAAAGAAGCAATACGAAACCATAACCTTGCTCTTGAAAAAATTATATCATATTTATTACCACACACAACCAATCATGCAAAATATGAAGAGGGTTAAGATAGCTCCTGTAATATACATGCATCAACATATGAAAAAATAAAAACACTTTTATTCCCTTACCTAGTTACCATGTTAACAAAGGTTAATGATGATAAGATCCAATTAGAGAAGGAAAAGATAACTTTCTTTTCTTTGTGTTTCAACCATACCCATGATTGTACTTACGTCATAATAAAAATCTCCTTTGCGTCTACCTTTGCTTGGTTAAAGATAACCCTGTTTCTATGCTTCCAAATGCTCCATACTATTAAGACCCAAAGGCTTTTCCATAACCTATTGCCTTCTTTGTTAAAGCAGATACAAGAGAATTGTTCAAAATGATAAATCAATTCTTTGTGGTTCACTAAACTAATTCCCAACCAACTAAAGCACATGTTCCAAACTTACTTGATTCCCTACATGAATGGAGGATGTGTGCAGTTGTCTCCTCTTCGGTTCCACATAATGCGCATAAAGTATCTCTTAATAACACTCCCCTTTTGTGCAGATTCTGTTTTGTCGCTAACCTATTAGAGAAAGCCCTCCACACATAAAACATGGCTGAGGGCATAACCTTTAAATTCCAAAGAGAACCAAACACAGATACCCCCCAAACCTGTGGTTAGCTAACTTATTATAAGCGGATTTTACCGAAAAAGTATAAGATGGAGGATCGTTCCATATCCTTGAATCCTCTTTATCAGGTTGTAGTGACACCTATGATATTATTGACATGAAATCCTCTACCATAGTTTTTTCCCATTCAAACTAATCTCTTCTCCAACTAAATTTCCACTCCCACCCATCTGCGTTCCAACTACCAAAATTATCGATAGTCTTGAATTTAACCTCAGAGTTATTGTATATTCTTTCATATCTTACTCTGAGTTGACCATTGGTTAGCCATTCATCTTTCCAGAATTTGACCTTCGCCCCTGATCCAACTTTCCAGACCATATTCTGATTGAACCAATTAACTCCTTGGTTTGAAATACTAGCTTTGAATAAATCTAACCACCATCTAGACGTAAGCCTGTTTTTTTTCGGTACATATGAATTTGACAACCACCTCAAACCATACTTAGATTCTAAGACCTCCTTCCAAAGACCGTATTCTGTAGCACCCAGTCTCCAGAGCCATTTTGCCAAAAGTGCCTTATTGAACAGCTCAATACGTCTAATAGCAAGACCTCCTTCCTCTTTCTCTTTACAAATATTATCCCAACTAGTCCAAGCAATTTTCCTCCCTTCCGTTCCCCACCCCCACAGGAACTTTCTCTGTAATTTTGTAATCTCCTTGCACACTCGAATTGGTGCTTTAAAAAAGGATAGGTAGAATAGTGGTATAGCTTTGATAACCGATTTTATAAGGCACACTCTTCCCGCGAATGACAGGTTCCTCCCCTTCCATACAAAAAGTTTATTCCTTATCTTTGATACCACAGGCTCCCAAATAGAACACCTAGATGGATTACCACCTATAGTTAAACCTAAGTATGAAAAAAGGTATCTCCATTATGCTACAATGGAGTATTTCTAAATACAAATTCACTTCGTAACTATCTACTCCAATTGCGCCTATCTTACTCTTAAAGAAGTTTACCCTGAGACCCGAGCTTAATTCAAAACATCTTAATATAGCCTTAATGCACCTAATATTTTGCACGTTTGATTCACATAAGAAGAGGGTATCGTCTGCAAATTGGAGTAAATCCACCTCCACGTTTTTATCCCCTATTTTAATTCCTGATAGCAAGTTTTTTCTTGTCGCTTGTTTTACAAGCCCGGATAAACCTTGTGCGACAATCAGAAACAAAAACGGTGCCATCGGATTCCCCTGTCTAAGACCTCTAGTTGGTTTGAATTCTTTTGTCGGGCTACCATTTACCAAAACCGAGAAAGTAGCCGATTCAAGGCAAGCTCTAATCCACTGAACCCATTTTCCACAAAACCCTAGTCTTCCCATCATGTAAAATAAGAACTCCCAACTTATCGAATCGTATGCCTTCTCAAAATCAAGTTTCACAATCACCCCCCTTTACTTCCTTCTTTTCAAATCATCCACAACCTCATTCACAACAAGAACACTGTCTAACAATCCTTTATTGGACAAAAAAAGCTGACTGTGAACCATCAATTACCTTCTCAATTACTTTTTTAATCCTATTAGACAACACCTTTGTCAAAATCTTGTACAGACAACCGACGAGTGATATAGGTCTGTATTCTTCAAGGGATTGAGGGTTCTCAGACTTCGGGATCAACGTAAAGAATGAAGCATTACAACCCTTCGAAATCTTCCCCTCTTTGTGAAAGAATTTTACTGCTCCCAACACATCCTTTTCTAGTAGACACCAGTTATTTTTAATGAAACTAAAAGTTACTCCGTCAGGGCCAAGACTTTTATGACTATCACAATTCCAAGTGGCTTCCTTTATTTCCTTTTCATCGAACGGGTCTGTCAAGAGTCTATTATCAGATTCAGAAATCTCCTTAAATTCCACATTATCCAACCTAACTCCAATATCTTCGATGACCGACATCTTGTTCTTGTAAAACTCTTTAACCACCTCCTTTACCCTATTTGGTTCTTCGACCCAGATACCAGAGAGATTACAATGTGCTCCTTTTATCTCATTTCTCATCCTTCTCCATTTGATGGAAGCATGGAAGAATTTTGAGTTGGAATCCCCCTGTTTAATCCATAATGCTCTTGACTTTTGTTGTAATAAAGATTCGTTCCTCTCATTTATGTCCTGTAGCTGGCTCAAA
>Ga0123342_1008573_pt1 | contig 12759 bp, 12 predicted proteins | sample Turbeawhitnodule_FD_89960 | JGI IMG/M metagenome (GOLD analysis project Ga0123342, IMG submission 89960) | Root nodule microbial communities of legume samples collected from Mexico - Turtle bean Mexico white nodule | ecosystem: Host-associated > Plants > Roots > Nodule | place: Mexico: Nepantla...
AGAGTAAAATACATGGTGTATATATAAGAAAAAGATTAAGACCTAGCTGAAACAGAAAAAGGAAAGTTGGGTCAAACAAACAAAGCCCAATAATTTAAAATAGAAAAATAAATATATTAACATGACCCACATGGTTTTCATAAGTTGTCAAGAGTGACTCATCCACTTTAATATTATACTTCAGGTGTTTCTTTTGCACTTCTTCAATATTCTACAATCTTGTGTATGAATCACTATTGACAACTTATTGATTTATGAATTCGATTACAACCTCATAACTACATATGAAGACCAAATTTTGGTGATTAAATAAAAATGTTTATGTTTATTTTTTCCAATGAGTCTTAAAATTATTTAATAGTGAAGTTTAACAAATCCTTTAATATTGTTCATATTTCTACAAATTAACATCTTACCATGAAATTTCAACAAACTATTGAAAACCACAACCAAACGTCATAAGTCAAAATATGTATTCCGGATCCACCAATACATAAGTCAAAAAAAGCATTCCAGATTCACCAATCCATAAGTCAAAAAAATGCATTATGGATCCACCAATTTATAAGGAAAAAAAAATGCATTTTGAATCCACAAATCGATAAGTCAAAAAAATGCATTCCAAATCCGTCAATCCATAAGTCAAAAAAATGCATTCTAGATCCGTCAATCCATAAGTAAAAAAAAAATTATTCCGAATCCACCAATCCATAAATATTCTAGAACCCAATTTTTGGAAATCTATAAACACTATAACGGTGCCTTTTCAAATAAAAATAACAAGGCTAGTTTTGGTACTTTAAAAAAATGTAAAGGTAAAGGAAGAAAAATATAGAGATGCAGAAAAAAAAACACTCGAATTAAAAAGGCCCAAATTTTTTGAAACAAACTCATGGTGTAAAACTGAAAGGCAATTTCTCCATGCATCATATCAATTCCAACATGCACCCAACCAGTCCCTCCAAAATGATGAAAATAACCTTAAATAAAAAAATGTGTAAATAAAAATTACTTTCAGAACCTGTTATCCGGAATATTCCAGATTTAGATATTCGAAACACATTTTTGAATTCCAGAAATTTTTATTCGGAATGCATTTTTAATTTTGTATTATGATTTCTTCGTCTGGAATGTTTTTTTTAATTATATTTTCTATTTCGAATTTTTAAATCCAAAATAAGAGTAATTTTAGAAATTAAAAAAATATAGGGTTAAGAATTGATATGGTGCAGGAAGAAATTGCTAAACTGAAAAGCAATATGAAATGGCAATTACTTCTTGCACCTTATCAAATTTGAACCTGCACCTCATTTCCATGTAAGATGACAAAAATGCTTCTGTTTTTTTTTTTCACAACTTATATTTTGCTTTCTGAAATAACTTTTCCATAATAAAATTTAAATTTTTGAATTTTATTATGAATTTTAATTTTCGGAAAACAGTAATCTATTCTAAATTTGTTTTTTCAAAATATATTTTTTCCAATTCTGTATTTTTATTTTCAAAATAAAGAGAATTTTTGGAAATTTAAAATATGTAGGATGCAGGTTGAAAAGGATTAAATATAGAAAGAATTTGTCATATAAAAATTATGGGTGGCCCCTACACGAATAAAGAAGGCATACAAATTGGGGGGCCATTATGTACTATCCCACGTGAATTGCAAAAAGATTGGGGCAAATTCGCTAAATGCATCAAACATTGGCACATGGGTATAGAAATGCATTGTTTCTTCATCTACCTCCATAACTTTTTTTTGTCACACACCATACTTTTTAAAATATTAAAAATATCTTTATTTTCTAATGATGTCTTTATTTCGGAAATATATTTCTAAATTTAAAAACATCTTTCGAATTCTGTAATTTAAAATGTATTTTTTTAAAGAAAAATATATAACAATGGAGGAAGTGTAATTAAAAAATATTTTTAAATTATAAAATTCATAATATATTTATTAAAGACAAGATAGTTTTTTGGCTGGAGAAAAGTTATGAAAATGCAGAATGAAAGAGCCTAGAAATGCATGCATGCTAAAATTGAAAAGGCCCCACCGTGACTGCAATTCGCACATGAATTTCACCTGTTAACATTTTAAAAAATGATGGTTGAACAATTGTAAATGGAGTTGTTCCAGCCTATAATTTGTCTATCTGACAAAAATAATAATATTTTATTTTTGTTGTATGGTTTATAAAAATATTTTGAAAAGATTTAAAATTTTGGTGTGTAGGTTAGATTGTGAAATTAGGTTAAAAAAATTGGGTTTGTGCAAGTGCAATATGTGTTACTATATATTTTTAATAGATCACCATATACTGTCATCTTCTACATATTTTTAATAGGATCACCATATACTCTTATCCTCTAAACTGAGTGTCACCCTCTAAGCTGAGTGAATTTTGTAATTATTTGACATTGTCCTACACTCATGACCTCTAAAAATCTGATTTATCTCACTTTCTCCCCACCTCATGCCAACCCTCCACTAACACGAACACTTACTTTCAGAAAAAGTTTCCTTGGATCTGGGCATGAAGTGTAGACAATGTATTAAGCCCCAATTCTTTTAATCTAATTTTACAATCTAACCTAAACACCAAAAATTAAAATATTTTCAAAAAAATTTCCTGGATGCCACAACGGAAATAAAATATATATATTTTTGTCATGTGGGCGGTTGTATACTGGAGCAACTCATTTGGAATTGTCAAAATATCGCTAACATTTTTATCCAACAAGACTAACAATAACCATAATAAGAAAAAGAAGAAGATTAACCTATATAGGGATGATAAAGAGAGATAGGCTGTGTGGACTGCTTCGCGGTTTGTTAAAACAAATGTGAGACGGACAGTCTATTCCAACCTGTTGGTTTACTTATATCTGCTCCACATAATCTGTAGTCCACGAGGGTCAAGTATTGAGTGAAACGGGTTGGTCCACATGACCCGCATAACATAAAAATCTAGAGTTTTCTTTTTACACCTCTATATTTTTTTCATGTAACCTCATATTTCACATTCTGAAATTTTTACTCACATCTTATAATGTGTCGTGAGAATAATATTGCGAGACAATTTACCTAATGCATCTAAATAAAGGAAAGAATTAAATTTATTCAAAATTTCTATTTAAAAAATTATTTTTATTAGTTTTTAATTTTCTTTTATTAAGACTAACCCGTTAATCTGCAAACCAACCCTTAGACCTCGTTTGTATTGAAATGAAGATAAGCGAAGAAAAAATAAATTCTACTGTTTATGTAGAAAACACACAAATCAAAACAATAAAATATAATAGAATGCGAAAAATGTTAGGCGTTCTAAACTTTCTTCGCATTGTATAGGTATATATTTATTTAATTAATTAATTTTAATTTACCTTTTTATCCTTTTTCATTTTAAATTCAAATTTTTATTTAAAGTACAATTACAATTTAAATATAAAAAATATAATTAAATTATAAAAAATAATTATTATAAAATAACATAATTAATTATATTATATATGTAATAAATTATAAATATAAATAATAATAATAAATGTATTTTTTAATAATAAAGAAATAAATTTATATAATAATTATTAATTAAAAAAGTAAAGATAAAAATAATAATTTAATTTAATATAAAAATAAGTTATTATCATATATTTATAATTATAAATATTTAAGTAAATTTTAATTAAAAATAATTATAATTTATAAATAAATAAATAAATAAAATTATTTTTTTAACAATTTTTAAATATAAGGATAAATTTGTAAATTTACATTTTTATCAATTAAAAAAAATACAACTTCAATCATATCCATCATATAACTCACAAACTTTCATAAACTTTCCCCACACTTTCATAAACATATCCATCATATAACATCCAAACTTTCTTTACACTTTCTTTTCAAGTAATCTCAAATTCACTCCCTTATTTCCGCTCTTTAATCCAAATAAAGTATTAAACGAGATAGAGTAATAAAATTAATCCATATATTATGTAAAGCGAGTCAACCTAACCTACATTTTGTGAGACAATTACGAAAAGCGAACCTATTCTGATGGATAAACCAATAATCCTATCATATAATCTCCCACAATGATTTCTTCGTTATCATGTAGCAATAGCGTTATTGTCTACATGTTCTTTTAATTAATCTATAAATCGTATTTTTATTTTATTTACAATTTTTTTCTAACTACAATTTGCACAAATTAATAAATACATTCTAATTTTTTAAAAATAATTCAAATCACTATTACCATATTTAATAAAAGAACCATATATATTTGCAAATTTAATCACATTATTTTACTTCATATTTCTAAATCAATTAGTGTTTTTGTATTATTACAACTAATTTGTTATTATTAACTCATTTTGTTTACTACTTTATTAAAAACAATTTAGATAAGTAAAAAACATTAACAATTAAATTGTTACATAAACCAACAAAATTATTAAACAAATATTTACATAATTTTATTTGATATTTTTAAACAACTTAATGTATCATTTTTTAAAATAAATATTTTTAATTATGTATCACAAAATTTTTTTATTTTTTAAACAAAAAATTATCATTTTATGTAAAATAAAAAATAAAAAGAAATTGATCTGAAATCATCACATTGTTATAACGTTTTCAGTATAAAAGTAATACACAAAAGGAGTAATCACTTAAATCAAAATCGAGTTTAACAAGCACGAACTTCTCAAAACATTTTTAGTGAGAAAAGTCAATCTGTGCAACCTTTCCTGTAAAATTTTCCCACACTCAACGTAACGTACTTATAGCGTTTGGTTGACTGGCTATGTACATTTCAAACATGGTGATTTACAAAGTTAAAATTAGGTCATTTAATAAGATTGGACTGAAAAAAAACATTAGATCATATTCGAACTCCTATTTTCATTTAAAAAAAAGGCACCAATGGATTGAATAATAAATAATTTTTTTAAACATATATAAGGAACTATTTCCAAGATTACTTACCATTAGAAAATAGATTTTCAATTAGAAATAAGGATTTTTCGTGTGTATGTGAAGAAATAAAATGAAATCTACTACAACAATTTAAGAATTCATATTTTTTTTCATCATCCGAGTAGAGATTAATGAGTACTTTTAATCTTATATAAAAAAAATTCTCTAAAAGAGATTGAAAAAAATCCAAATTAAGTCCTTGGACAGACTTTAATACCCGAAATCATAATTTATTTTAGATAAATTCTGCCTTTACCTCTATACCTTCTACATACACCTCCATATTCTCTATCTACGCCCTTCAGTATTAATTGTAAAAAGTTGATTTTAACCTTTTAAAAATATTTAAATAACCATAAATAAAGCAGAACATCACATTTTTAAATAATTTCGGTTGCATCTTGACATCTTCATATTTTCCTTCCAGCCGCAACACTTTCATTCTCTAGTTACCGCGTTTAAGAGAATAATTACATCATTTGGACGTGTGTGAGAGGTTGACAAGAAGATTCCTGGTATTTAACGTTCTCAGCGAAAAATATTTTTTTTTTTTAGTTTGTACTCTATTTTTGTATCTCGATGATTTTTTTTTTCTGGATTTTTTTACTTCCAAAAGAATAACTACAAATTTAGAAAAATAAAATGTTACCTTTATTCAAACTAATAATAAAAGTAAACAGATTTTTTTTAAATATTTTTCTATTTTATTTCATTCACTTTTTTTATTATTCAAATGGAAATAATTGAATCATTATTAACTTATATTTTTATGACACAAATACAAATAGTTTAAATAACTTAGTATTTTTATTTAATTTTTTTAATATTTAAAAATAAATAATATGAAACAGATTTTTTAAAATAAAAAGGAATTAAGGTGACATTTTAGTTTTGTTTTCTTATAAGAAACTTATTTGAGATGAATTTTTAATTTCTTTTTATTTATATACATTTTTATTAAAAGAAAGTTAATATAAATTAAATTATTTGTAAATTTTAGTTTATAATTGAAGGAGATTGTTGGAATTTATAAAAAATATGAAGGTGAAGGTGAAGGTGAAGGTGAAGGTGTGACGTTCAAGGAGAGTTTGCTTTAGTATGAAGTTTCTTGCAACTTATTTGTACTAGGAACAAATTTATAAAGATAATTGACTGAGAGAGAGAGACTTCGGTGAAGCATGACGGAAGTGATGTTCTTGTTCACAAACTTTCCTCATGAGTACGTGGATAGGGACATGTGGAAGATTTTTCAGAGGTGGGAAGGGTAATCGACGTATTCATTTCAAGAAGGTTAGATTATGGTAAACGACGTTTTGGGTTCGTGAGATTTCAAGGCGTGTTGGATGCTCACGTTTTAGAAAGGAAGGTACACGCTATTTGGATAGGTCTTTGGAAGTTGCGGGTAAATATACATAAGTTTAGCAGGAAGGAACCATACAGACCCGTGTTGAGTGACGTTAGGGAACATGAACTTGCAAGGAAGGTTTGGAGGCAAAAGGCTCAACAAAGATCCTTTGCTCAGGTGGTTAGGGACGGTCAGGAGTCTGCTTCTCAGAAGGTCTTGGACGCCAGCACGATCTGCTTTCAAGTCGCGGTGGATTCTACAAAGTGGCTAGAGGATTGCTTTGTAGGGAGACTTATTGAGTTAAAAAATGTGTAGTTTATTAAGGAAAGTTTTATTTTAAGTGGAGCTAATTTTGTGAAGCTGAGGTCTTTAGGGGAGAAGTTTGTGTTGTTGTTCTGTAATGAAGCGGGATACTTAGAGAAGTTAGTTGTCGAAAGTAAAGAATGGTTAGATGGGATATTTGAGTCTCTTGTCCCTTGGGACGATAGCTTTGTGGTAGGTGAAAAATTTGTTTGGGTTCGTTGCAGAGGTATCCCGCTGGCGTTGTGGAGTAGCCAGTGTTTCGAATTTATTGGGTCTCTAGTCAGTTCGTTAGTTGAGGTTGACGACGCCATGATAACAAGGGAGGTTGTTGAGTTCGCTTAGCTGCGCGTCAGAATCCCGATAGGAAGAGATGCAAAGATGGTGAAGCAAGTGCAGATTAACGGTACTTTATGCACCGTCTCTTTTGAAGAAGAGCTTGAGATTTCGTTAGCAATGCAACGGTTCTATGATCATCACTGGGGAGTGGCTCGTGAGAAGGGTTCCGAGGAATGCTTGGAAAAATTTGGAGGAGTTGGGTCCGTCAACTCTTTCTACTCGAAGCTTAGTGAAGGGTTTGAATCAAAGGAATGAGAAGAAAAAATGGTTCAGTTTCCTGCGGAGGTGAAGGGTAGTTCGTTAGGTGGTGAAGGTCGTGCATGCAAAAATAATCATTGCGAAAAAAACCTAGTTTAGGTGGAGTAGGAGCCGCATGCAACCCTAATAATTATGGGGTAAATTTGTCCAGCTTGGGGGCAGATTTTTCCTATTTTGGTAATCCAACAATTTTATTTAAAAAGTTAGAGGAGAGAAATACAGGTAGTGGGGTCCAGTCAGGTTGTTGTGGAAAAAGGCAGTTGAGTCTTAATGATGCATTAATTGCTCAGGAGTGGTCTGATGACCTAATTTGTGTTGGGCCTATTCTAGCCAGAGAAAGAGACGCAAGTAGGGTTGGCACTTCATCAGGGGCGACGACAGCTACCATGTGCGTCTTCTCAAGGTAGGTCGCAGGTCAGGAGGCGACGCGGCAAGCGGTGGTCTGCGACGGCTCCGACGACTGGTCTACTCAACAAAGCGATGGGTTCTCGCCGTCTTCTAGGGGCGTTTTCGGAGCGGCAATAACTAGTGGCGGAGTCTTATTCGTGGACTTGTGTGCGACGACATGTTGTGACCCTCTATCTACACCGGCTTCGGCGCTGGGTGTCGTTGCCACCGCTGGTGATGGTAGGTCGAGATGGAGCGGCGACGTGAGTGGTTGCGAGGGTGCGGGGTCGGTTAATGGGAGGGAAGACAGAGCAATTTTGTAGAATGGTGGCACGGTGGTGGACGAATGGAGGAGTTTAAGTGGGAGCGGCAATGCAGTTTTGATTCCTAGTTTGTCAAACAACGATGGTGTCCTTAAGGTTGATGGTAGACACGCAAGCTGCACGTTTAACCGTGCACCGTTGGTCAGCTTTGGAGGAACAAGTTCACAAGTTGATGGAAAATTGGTAATCGAGAAGGTTTCTCGAACCCTGTTTTCGGAATCGGATGCTAAAGCTAGTCGTGAGACCATTGTCCCTCTCAGTCGAAGTGCCGACAATGCTGATAAAAATGGCTTTGGGCTTAATTGGTTTAAAAATGAAAACTTAGAAGCTATTAGAATGTGGAACATAGGACAGGAACTTGGGTTTTCCCTTAATGGAGAGGAGGAAATTGTTATCAGCAAGTTAAAGTAATTGGAAAATCGAGACAGTGGCAAGGAGAAGGTTGTTAGGAGGGAGAACAGTGTTTCAGATGATGAAGATTGTTAGTCTGAACATAAGGGGGTTAGGAGGGAGTATTAAACGAAAATATATTAGAGACTTGATTAGTAAAGAGCAGGTGGACATGATTTGCTTACAAGAGACTAAATGTTCCGAGTTTAGTAAGGAGAATGGTTTCCTGCTGTGGGGATCTAATGATATTGGTTGGATTGAGGTTAGTGCTTGTAATAACGCAAGAGGGATCATTATTATGTGAAGAAATAGTCGGTTTCAACTTGTCAATTCCTTTAGAGGCAACAATTTTTCTGTTGTTGAATGGGTGTGGAAAGGCGATGGAGGGGTTCATATTATGATAGTTAATGTCTACAGTCCTAATTCGTTGAGGGAAAAGAAGATTCTTTGGGAAGAAATTAATGAGTTCAGGCGGCGTCAGAACAATAGGTTGTGGTGTGTACTTTGAGACTTTAATTCTGTTCGAAGACAGGAAGAGATAAGGAGTTTGTTCTCTGTGTTTGACTACAACAGAGACATCAGAGGGTTTAATGATTTTATTGAAGAGTCCTAACTTGTGGATATACCGATGGTAGGTAGAAAGTTTACTTGGTACAAGCCGAACGGGTCAGTTAAAAGTAGAATAGACAGGGTCTTGGTGTCCAGGGAATGGCTGGATGCGTGGCAAGATTGCAAACAGTTCATCTTAAGTAGAACAGTTTCTGATCATTGTGCCTTAGTGTTTAAGGACTCGATAGTGGATTGGAGACCGAAACCGTTTAGAAGCTTGGATGCGTGGCAGAGTGATGGTAGGTTTAAAGATTTTATCAGGAGCAAGTGGCATAGCTACGAGGTGTAGGGGGGAGGTATTTTTGTTTTTAAAGAAAAATGAAGAAGTTGAAGGTTGATTTAAAAATCTGGAATAGGGAGGTCTTTGGGTTTGTGAACCTTGCAAGGGACAAAATGCTCAAGAAATTACAAGAGTTGGATGAAAGAGACGATGAAAGTGATCTCGATGAGCATGGAAGGGAGGAGAGCGGTTGCTGCTGGCAAATCATAGTCAGTTTCTCTTTAAGCAAGAAGCCATTTTGAGGCAGAAAGCCCAACATCAGTGGTTGGAACATGGAGACCTTTATACAAGCTTTTTCCATTCGGTTGTCAAGTGGAGGAGGACACGAAATGGTTTAAATGGAGTTTTTGTGGACGGTCTATGGTGTGATGATAAAAAGGTGGTTAAGGATAAGGTTAGGAGTTTTTTTAAATCTCGGTTTGATGGAGTTGACGGGGTTCCTGTCAGGTTGGATAATGTCTAGTTTAACTCAGTTTCTGGGGAGGAGAATATAATGCTGGTTGAAGATATATCTGAAGAAGAAGTTAAATTTGCATTATGGAGTTGTGAAAGCTCGAAGAGTCCTGGTCCCGATGGATTTAACTTTGGCTTTTTAAAGTTTTGTTGGGGGATTTTAAAAGAGGATATTTTGAAGGCTGTGAACGAGTTTGTAGATAGAGGCAGTTGACCCAGAGGGTCAAATGTGTCTTTCATCTGTTTGGTGCCCAAGATTGACAACCCGCAGCAGCTAAGTGACTTCAGACCTATCTCTCTAGTAGGTTGTTTATACAAAATCGTTTCAAAGGTTTTGTCTCTTAGGATGAAGAAGGTGATAAGTAAGTTGATTGATATTAGGCAATCTGCTTTCCTGGAAGGAAGGGGCTTATTGGATAGTGTCCTCATGGCTAATGAGGTTTTAGAGGAGGTGAAGCGGAGGAAGAAGAGTTGCGTTTACTTTAAAGTGGACTACGAAAATGCATGCCTCTGTAAATGGACTCCAAACAAGATGACTCTGTAAGTTGAGAGTTTTTATATTACATGCTTGGAAGGTTAGGCTTCTGCGAAAGATGGATCAGATGGATTAAATCATGTTTAGAGTCTTCCTCTGTGTCAGTGCTTGTAAATGGGAGTCCTACTTCGGAGTTTTACCCTAAGAGGGGTTTACGTTAAGGCGACCCTCTTGCGCCTTTTTTGTTTCTTATTGTGGCGGAAGGATTGGCAGGTGTTGTAAGGAAAGCTGTAGAGAAGAATCTGGTGGAGAGTCTAGAGGTTGGGGTACAAAAGGTTAAGGTAAATATGCTTCAATATGCGGATGATACTCTGTTTCTTTGTGAAGCTAACTTTAAATCTGTTTGCAATTTGAAAGTCATTCTGCACTGTTTTGAATTAGCCTCTGGTTTGAAGGTCAACTTTTCGAAGAGTAGAATTGGAGGGGTGGGGGTTGACCACACTGTGATTCAACAATTTGCTACAATCCTTAATTGCGAAGTGATGAAAACCCCTTTCAAATACTTGGGGTTGCTTGTGGGGGGGAGCCACAAACGAGTCTCGTTTTGGGACGGAGTGCTTGAAAGAGTTAAAAATAGGTTGGGAAGATGGAAAGGTAGATTTCTTTCGTTGGCCGAGAGAGTTTATCTCATTAAGTCGGTTCTTTCTTCTATCCCACTTTTCTATTTATCTATGTATAAGTTGCCTTCTGCTGTGCTAAAGGAGATTGAAAAAATTTAGAGAAGGTTTTTGTGGGGTTGGGGTTCAGAAGGAAGGAAAATAGGGTGGGTTTCGTGGAAAAAGGCTTGCAAGCCGAGAGAAGCTGGCGGTCTTGGTATTTTGAACTTAAGGCTTTTCAATGTGGCTCTGCTGGGAAAATGGATTTGGCATCTGGAGACTGAGAAGGGTGGTTTCTGGAAGGAAATTCTCGACTCTAAATACGGAGGTTGGAGAATCTTGCAAGATCAAAGGAGTAATGCTAAGGATTCCAACTTGAAGGGGGTTGGGGGAGGGGGGTGGAGGAATGGGATAGAACCTTTGAGATGTTGTGAGTGGAGAGTGGGAAACGGGAAGGATATCTTGTTCTGGAAAGATGTTTGGGTGGGCAATGAAGATTTGAAAAGTAAATTCCCAAGACTGTATTCTTTATGTGGTAATAAAGAAGGGAATTTAGAGTCTTGCGGGGAGTGGGTTAACGATAGTTGGGAGTGGAAGTTAGTCTGGAGGATAGGTCTTTTTGATTGGGAAAATAGTCAAGAAGCCCAGCTGTTACAAGAGGTGCATGAAAAGGCCCCGGTCTTGAGTATTGAAGATAGCTGGGTTTGGAAGGTAGGTAAAGATAGTGGGTTTTCAGTAAAGTCTGCCTATGCTAAATTAAGAGGCCCCTACGAGGGAGATAGTCTGTTTGTATCCCTTTGGAAGTCTTATGTTTTGCCTTCAGCCCAGTTTACTGCTTGGAGGGTGTTGTTTAATTCGGTTGCTACAAAAGTTAACTTGGAAAGGCGTGGGGTTTCGGTTGATAGCAACCTTTGTAGCTTTTGCAGAATGGAAGTGGAGTCGACAAATCATTTGTTTTTTGAATGCAGGATTGTTGGACTTGTCTGGAAACAGTGTTTTACATGGTTGGAGATTATGTCGGTTGATCATGTTGATCTAATTTCTCACTTCTTGCAGTAATTTGTTAAATGCATCTGCCCAGGTTAAAGTTGTTTGGAGTAGCGTTTGGATTGCAGTAGTAAATGAAATCTGGAAGCACAGGAATAAGCATCTTTTCCAAGGTGGAGTGATCGATCATTCAGAAATGTTTACCTTGGCTCAATTAAAGGTTTGGTCTTGGGTAACATCTAAATCTGATTCTGCTTGTTTTACTTATTCTGAGTGGTGCATTGATCCTATGGCTTGTATGTTTTCAATTAAGTGAGTTTATGCAAGGTTTATTCCTCTGGCTAGGGTGTTTGTTGTTTTAAGGTTATGAGGATAAGGTAGGGTAGAAGGGGTTTTGAGGAACTGTTGTGTTATGATTATGTATAAGGGTTGAGTTATCCCTAAAGTGGTTCATATTAATTTATTTTTTCTTGCCGATAAAAAAAAATTAGGAACAAATTTATGTTGAAACTTATTGGCCTAACCGTGCAGGACATAATTTTTTTTTTCGTGTTCTTATTTTAATTTTACCATTTTTAATATGTATGATAAATTCATATCCGAGGGTAATTGTTTTATTTAGTATGGTTCGTTTTTTTAAAATATATTTAAGTGTTATTTATGTAATTGTTTTACTTTATAGTTTCTGGTGTGAAAATAATGATTTTTTCATTCGATGCAACTATTTATCTCTCTCTTTTAATTCCAAGAGATCATTGCAATGTTTAAAAAACAAAATATCTGAATGTCATCTATTTTTATCGGTAATAGTCTTTTTTTTTTTCACTTTCACTGTTATGTATTTATTTATATATTTATCTTTGTATACACAGAAACACAAGAGTATTATTGAGAAGAAATTGGAAAGTTAAGATAAAAGAGAAATGGCAGATCTATTTGTGAAGCAGGCAAAAGAGTATGCAGATGCAAG